>Ga0247758_1000020_pt1 | contig 100345 bp, 116 predicted proteins | sample UWRJL156409C4_FD_180950 | JGI IMG/M metagenome (GOLD analysis project Ga0247758, IMG submission 180950) | Plant litter microbial communities from Arlington Agricultural Research Station in Wisconsin, United States - UWRJ-L156-409C-4 | ecosystem: Environmental > Terrestrial > Plant litter >... | reverse complement strand
GCGAACCATAGTACCATAACGACATTCGTATTTCGTATCAGACAAATCGATATCTCAAATCGTCCGAGTTGAACCCCGAAATTGCGGTGTGTAGCTATCTCCTGATGGCCATGAACATCGGCCGCTGAGGGTGGCCTGATAGTGCATCTTCCCGAAATACGACGCTGAACCGTGTGGGCCGAGACCTGTTGCAGGGTTCAATTAATCGACAGCCTGTATGACGTGGTATTGTTGTGCATCTCCCTGGCAGCCGGACGGGCGACCAGACGCTTTGCACCCTGCAGATTCACGCCTGCACGTGGAAAAGGGGTGTATCATCCTTGGTACTGTAGGCGCCGATAACGAAGAGGCTTCCCGATGGGTTTGCCGCCGAATGGCAGATGAGCTCGATCACATGAGGAACTCTTCCGGACTCCGACAGTCAAAATTCTCCCGAAGACTACGCCAGCACAGAGGATGCGCCTGTTCCGTGGTCTGAAGGCGATGCTTATCCTGGTGTGGGAAAATTCAATAGAGAGGCTAGATGGAGGTTGACGGGTTTCCCACTTCAAGAGGCCATGCACGGTGTGGCTCGCTCGGGGACACAACAAAGGGAGAAACTGCCCTTTCCAACCTCGAACCGGAACAAGAAGGGTATCTGACCATCATCGAAGCTGTTCACCAGATGTGGCCTCTATTCCTGGAACCACAGATGGGGCGTCTTATCCCGATTCACACAGTTCCAGTCTGACCCAGCCTGCCTGAGCCACCTTGATCTATACGGCGTACACCTCAAGAACCCCATCAACACCAGTAGTAGCCACATACCCACTCTCCTGCTGTCCCCGCCCTGGGGCAGCCTCCCCATCCATGATCCCCTGCACATACGCATGGCCGACCACCCGCCCCCAAACCCTCGGAGCACCATCACTGCCCTGTGTTACCGGACCCTGAGCAGGAGCTTCCACCTCTCTCGGCACAAAAAGCACCGGACTCCCAAACATTAGCGCAACCTCATCCCCAACCTCCGTCCCCGGCGGCGCTATCCCGATGTACCCCGCCCGGAACAACACCCGCCCCTCACACGCATACTAGAAATTCTCCCCCGCCACACCTATCATGTGCTCCACCGACTCTCGTGACATCACCCGCCCCTATGGAGTAACTAGGATTATATCTAGATACAACATAGACGTATGCGCGGTGCGGAACATGGCCGCGTCGCCGGCGAAGAGACGGTCGAAGGTCACGGTGCCCTCTTTCATGGAGTGGTCGAGCTCCGCCATCAGGTCGCCTGTCAGAGTGCGTGCAATGGCGGCGGTGAGGGGCATGCCAAGGGGTCGGGGGGTACGGAGGTTCGAGGAAGAGGTCTGGTGCGGAGGAGGAAAGAAAAGTTTCGAGCGTTGAGAGGAGGGTTCCTAGCGGTGAGAGTCCTGTGCCGTTGGGCTTGGTGATTGGAGGAGTAACAGCCGTGATTCGAGTGACAGGTTTTGTGAGGATGCGGAGCGCCGTTGGGTGTGCGTCTGGGGCGAGTGCCGGGCGAGGGCCAAGGGTCGGTGGCCAGGCCCTGTAGCTGTAAAGCCTCTTGTTGAGAAGTGCGGGGCGGAGGGTGCTGTAGGTCGGTCCCTAGTTAGGCGCCTAGGACGGGATGGGAGAGTCAAGGGGTTTGATTTCGTCATTTAACCCTAACCCTAAGGAGGGGGATACCACGATGTGGGAGGTTATACTGGTTTAATGCTTGCATTGGGGGCGTCTTCTCCTTCGCTCTCTACAATCAGACCTGCAGCTCATATTTTCTCTGATGAAAGGAAATCTCACAGTCCAGACCAAGGTCCCTCCTTCTTGTCTTCTCGGAGCCACCGCTGCATGCTCGGTGATGATTCTACATGCTGGCCACCACTCTCCACGAGTTGCTCGTTTGTTGCCTGGCGGTCGCTGGTCGATATCGCCGTTTTGTTGACCACGTTGTTCGCGGGAATCTGGATTAGAAACCGAATCAGCACTGACTTTGCCTATCTTCAAGGTTTTAGGCTGAGATGACGAGAGAGAGAGGGGTACCTGAAGAGATCTTGAGACGACAATGGACGCCGAGGCCACGATGTGTGCAGATGGTTGTTGGTCTGCCATGTTCTTGTCGACTCTGTTCCGGTCCTAGTTAAACGGATGTGCTAACTCGATGCAGCTAGGGAAATAGACGATGGCTTCTGGTTACTACTTTTAAGAGAAGGCGGTTTTGTTGAATAGGTGAAAAGAAGAAAGATGAAGATAAAATGGACGCCTCCGCCATTCGGAAAACTATGGCCTTGATATATTTTCAGGCCGGGAGGGACTTCCTCCGGCTTGGTCGTCCTGACATCCTTCGCGCTGACGGGCGATGGGAGATGGCGTTTTGTGACCTGGTAGTGGTAGTCGGAATATCCGTATTTGGACATTGTCGACATTACCACAAGGGAAAACAAGTGCCTTTCACCAAGTGGGGGTTTTTTATTGTCTGAACCGCTTGGATCTCAGGGTCCAGCCTCTTGACTGGCCTAGGTCGTGACCACCAATGGCAGAAGAGGTAGTTTCGTTTTGAGCTGGGAACAATGACCAAATACAGTTAGTGTTGCTATTTTTAAAACCAGCCACTATCGTCAACTACAGGGAGATCTTCAGGGCACGGAATGAATGTGGAATGCCCTACTGGATTGGTTTCCCTAACTGGCTGGTCTGAACAGAACCGATGACCAACAACGGATGGTATTTTCCGCCTGTTGCGGCTTCCTTGACAACAAGGGTCTCCGTGGACAAGAACAAGGCGGACAGACGCGTTGTGTTTGTCCCGCAGAGGTGTGATAGGCCGATAAACAACCCCATTGTCGCGATTTCTTCATCTGAACCGCTTGTGATCTGAACTGATTTGTGGCGCCACGCGACGAAACACCACCCTAATGACCATATTGAGCTTAGCGCGTCCCGGGGTAGTGCCTGGCGTCGATCACCTGTGACATCCCGTTTCCCGAGTCTAGGCCTGAATTGGTCTTTCCTGCCTCGCACGGGCCATTGTGCATGGGTGGGCCGCAAGGGGATCAGTCTCCCAGGCGTGCTTGCCAAGAGCTACACAAAGCCGGGGCAGCCAGGCCCTGAGGTTGGGAGGCTTATCGACCCCCTTCCTTCTCATTCTCTCCCGCACAAGAAAATTGTCAAAATTTCAACTCCGTTGAGCTTCTTTGTTCGCCGCGTTGCGATGGCGGCACCAAATGGAAACCTCCTTTGGGTCGGCAGCGGAAAGGCCTACCGCACTTCACAAATCCCCTCTCAGAAATGGGCCGAGTATCAATCTGAGGTGATCAATGTCTACCACAGGAGCCGGAGTATCAAGGATGTCCAAACGTACATGAGGGAGAAATATGGTTTCGATGCGACGTAAGTAGTGTTGTGCCCGACGATGATATCGGCCACGTTCAACTCCTCTGACTGACACTGGAGCACACAGTGAGGACCAATACCAATACCGCCTCCAGAAATGGAAAAAGTCGAGCGCCGAAGATCCGGGTGCGGGCATCACCGTGTCGCGGACGGGAAATGCAGCTCCAGTGGCCAACGATCCGGTTACCAATCCGGCCAACAATCCGACTCTTACTCTTGGCAAGCGCCACCGGCCAGCGAGCACCCTAAGCTCAGAGTCTTCCAGCGCCGATTCCAGTTTGTCACGGGCCAAACCGCCAAGGAAGAGGCCCGAGTTTGCATCCCATCATGACGCCCACCATGACGACTGTGTCGATTTTGCTGCAACACTCCCAAGGCTGGATTTAAATCCAAAAGGTGCCTGGTCCCTGACCCCTCCTGATGTCTGGAGGGTGGACTCTCCCCAGACACTTGTGGAAGGGCCCAGTCCTCACCTTGATTCGAATAGTCAAAAGTCTCCGGCTGGAGGCGAGCTTTGCAACTCCCAAGCCTTAGATTCTCCAAGGACTCTCGTTGGAGGTCCCAGCCCTCGCCTCGATTTAGCAACCAGCCTCAGTCCCTCTTCGAGACTACTCAACAAGGGCGCAGAACCAAAGGTGGAAGCGGAATCGAAAGCCTTCCAAGAAATCCGCCCTGGGTTTAGATGGTCACCTTCTTTCCCACGCCGGATCAGCACGACCACCATGCTTGACATGGTCGACTACCCCGCCTCTTGTAGGCAATCCGAGGTCGGATCGGAACCAGATGTTCGCGTGATCCGGCACGGTCGACCAGTGGACACCTTCACCCCCCGTGACATGGCCGACATCAAAATGGCAGCCGATCTCTTCTCTGTCATCGGCTGTGGCAACGAGGCTTTCGAGTTATACACCACTCTCCTCAAAGGACACACATCAGCTCCGATGTACCGTGGCAACACTGACTTCTGGTATTTAGTCATCCAGTGCGTTTACACGGCGGATAAACTGGATCACCTGTTCGTTATACAACATGTCATTGAACAAGAACTCAAAAGGTTTCACGACACTAGGGTTGACGATGACCACACGGGCGGCTTTTTATTCCATATGCTTCTTGCACACACACACAGCAAGAGTGCAGACCAGAGAGGCGTGAGCCATCATCTCTCATCTGCTCGTGAATACACCAGGGATAATGATTCGTGGTTTTTGTACATGCTCAACCGGCTCCCCCAAAAGGATATATCCCTTGATCTTGTTCTGTACCACAATGCGCTTCGTCTGCGACAAACAGGAGAAACTATCGATTTAATTTCACCTGTTGCCTTTCAATTCACACCTTTTTCCCTCTGTCCCCCCAACCCCCGATTTGAGAGCCATATATTGAAGCATAGCCCAGGGCCATTTGAGCTGGGGTGGGAAGACAGAGTCGCCAACCCTTGTTTAGGCTCATGCCTCCTTTGGTGCACATTTAAGCTCCAAGATCTGGACTCATTATCTCGCACACCAGACGTCGAGACGTTTTGTCCAAACAAGATGGCAATTGGATGGACAGAGGCCAACGCTCTGTTCTTTACTTTGTGGGGACAATGGGCCATGGGGGAAATCCACTCGCCGGCGGACGTCTCCCCGCCCTGGATGACCGAGACACAAAATAGGATGGGCATCAGTCCTACCATGCTTCTCATGTTGGTATGTCGGGCCATCCACGACGGCTATCCCAACGGGCCAGCTCTCGCTACCCTGGAACTCGAGCTTCTCCAGCGTCTTCGGCACAGGGCGAAAAGGATGCTTGAGTTTACCGACCTCCAGCTGTCTCGTCTGTTTCTCCATCAGTATATCCTGCATCACACCATGACGACCTGGCCCCGCTGGCGTAGCGACGTCAGGAAGCTGGAGAGGGCGCGTGCAAATGCATGTATCGAGAAGGTTCTTGGCGTCACTTTCCCAAATCTCAGCCCCGCCCCTGATGACCAAGTGCAAGAAACTATGGGCTTTGCAAATATCCTTTCTCGCAACAAAGATCTCCCAGCCATCCCCGAGTCCGCAACATTACCCCCTCTTGCCGAGTCTGACAGCTGGAGCGGGCCAAGTAACGCAAGCTTCCTGGAGACTGGCCGCCGTGCAGCCCTTCAGGTACAGCAGTTTGAGAGGGGGTCCTTCTCGTCCATGTCGATACCATCGCGGTCGTTGATGAGGTCGGGTAGCAAAGCATCCAGCCATGGCACAAGTGCCAGTGAGCTGAGTAGGTCGCTGGACTCAATGATCTTGTCTGGTGGCAGTCCCAGGAGGAACAGAGGATCAGCACAGCCTACAGCAGATGATCATGTCGGGCTTACGCAGTCAATGAGCGAGACAGAACCAGACGATGAGCGAGAGGTTACTCGACAGAATTAAGTATGGGCCAGAATAACAGTGAGGACTGCGGCAGGTGACTGGATGTATGTGGTGAGGCATCTAGTCTGGTGAATTGTATAATAATGTATGGTGTTTTCAATCATAGTTCAGAACCAATGTCCGGGGCTTGAACAACACATCTATACCAGTCAAACCACGTTACCTAGGTAGGTACATCCTGAAGAGCAGCAATCGGCCGGCTGAGAAGGATAGAAGGAAGGGAGAGTACAGGTCTATGAAGAAGCTAAGGTATCTTCCGGAGAGGCGTGACGGGTAAGACTAGAATGCTAAAAGTATCGTTCTTTAAGAACGGAAAGAGTGGTGAGACGGATGGGCTGTTGTATGTATGTTTTGGACAGGTTTTGAGGATGGGAGCAAAGGAGTGAGAGTGGGAAGGGAGACGAACTCAAGATGCTTTGAGGGTGAAGGTGCGTGTTAAAGTCTGGAATTGAGGCAGCGGGAGAGAAGCGCCAAGAGGGGCCGGTGAGCGGAAGGTGGGCGAAGAACAATGCCCGACATGTTTCGGAGGGCCCACACGTTCGATCAAGGTCGATCAATCCCCCCCACTTCCCGGACAACAGCGAGCCAGGGGGACACGTGGGCAGCGTTGTCAAGAAGGGGAAGGAGATGCGATTCGGCTCAGCAATAGCATTGAAGAATGTCTCAACCCTCGTCACTAGCGCAGTTGTCTTGAAAACGATGTGGCCAAGTCATGGCGTCCGGTGTCATCCGTACCGACCCCCCCCCCGTCCTTGGCATACTGCGAATGGGAACCCGGGACGCATTGCGAGAGTGACGTCCAGGAAAGCTCGTCAGAGGCCGCAGCGGGTTCGTGGGGGATAGTTGTCAAAGTTTGTCTAATAGGTACGACGAGCGTCCCGCGCACAGTGTACTGTGTTCCGCTGCATTGTATTCTGTTTCACCACCCCCCCAATGCATTGCATCGCGCATCACCGACCATGCCGCTCGCCCGGGTACTCTTCCACAACTGCAAACCCCGTCTTCATGTGAATGCCAGGTTCCAGCGGGATATCGCTGGCCTCGCTTTTGGAGAGCGACGGCCGCCCAATCGCAGTTCCCACCGTCGACGCCTGCTGGAAAGGAGTGTGATTGAAGCTGCCCTGGTTGATGTAGCCCGAACGCTGAGGATATCCGCTGCCTTTTGAGTTATTGGTGCGTTTCCGTTCTTCGCCGTAGCGGAAGAACATCCAGACAGATCGCGAGAGGGCGAGGTTGGCGGCGATGACGCCGAGGAAGAGCTCGAGGTTCGACCATATTGCCGCGATGCAGTATGCCCCTGGTGGAAAAGAAGTGTCAGTGTTGGCGGCGGGAAGTTGGTAACGTTGGGTTTCGGCTTGGGCTGGAGACTTACAGGTGAGATCGCTGGTGACCAGACCCAGAGAAGCCGCTCTCGCGACTCCAAACCCTGTCGCGACTATGCCCATCCCCATCAGGGCGCAGACGGATAGCTTCGTCCGCACCGGGATGCAGACGTTCCAAATCACAACGAGAGGGAGAAGGGAGCAGATGACGTCGGTGAGGAGCGAATAAGCAATCGTGAAATAAATGCTGTAGATCCGAACCCTTGTGTCCCAGCAGACGCCGCCGCCACCGGTCCAGTATACCGAGATCGGCTTGCACTGTGCCAGCAGGATGACGATGCACCCAAAGTTGGTGATGAAGAGCCCAGTCACGAGGATGGACAGGAACACCTTTAAGGGTCGGTCGTTCTTGATCCGGAGGAGCAGCAGGCAAATGGAGACCTTGAGCAGGCACATCGTCGCAAACAGCAGAATCTGCGCATACCATCCCAGCATGTTGTTGTTGATGTAGTCGTCCTCGGCCAGGTACCATCGATGCCGTCCGTTCCCGAACTTGTTGACCTGCACAACTTGGACGGCGAATCGCATGACGCAGAGGACCGCGACCACGGCGATGGTGTAGTCATCGGCGCCGAGGATGCCATTCGAGAAGCGCACGAAGAGTCGCAGCGAAGTGGTGATCAGGATGAAAGCGATGAGGATGCTGCTGATGGCTAGGAGAGCAGGGCCAGCGTTCTCGTCTGGGGGCAATGGATTTGGCGGAACAATGGCCGATGCCATTTTTCAGATTCAGACTGCTTGTCCGGCAAGAAGCCAATTCGCCATGATATTGAGAAGGGAATCGTCGGGAGTAAAGACAATAATAAGTAGGCGCGATATTGCTCTCTAGGAGGCGGCGCAGGTATCATTTTCAGGGCCTCGATAAAGTCCTGCCTCTTCGCCAGAGTCATGTAATTGCTCAATTCCTCATGTTGCAGCGGGCATCGTCGGTGCTTCTCGTTGACCGGTCATGCAGGGAGAAGCCACATGGCCGGGGAAGGTACGATTCGCTAGAGGCCGTGTCGGGTTGTGCTGTCCCGAGTCAGTTCAACCGTCTTATTACCTAACCGTGCATGCCATGTGGTGCACCTTCCCCGATTTCAGCCCAGGCTTCAGCGGTCCCTCCGTCTTTTTCTTTTCCCTGCACTCTGGCCGCTGAATCGCGACAGAGAGCAACTCTGGCTATGCATCATGCACTTTCGCCCTTTGTTGTTGTCGCCTTTCCTCTCTACATTGTTCTGAGCTGGCACCATCTGCCCACCACGGCAACACGGCAAACATCACCAGCCAGCTCTGTTCCTTCCTCCTGGAAGATTGTGTGGCCATGTCACGCTCTGGACTGCTGTCGCTGCCACCTGCCGACAGCACTGCATGACCCCCGCGCATCACCTAAAACGAATGCGAGGCTCGAGCTGGCTCGAGCCGCGATTGCCTGGCAGGGCAAACCCTGTTAATGCGAATAGCGACCAGGCTCGGGTGGTGGCCTCGACCATCCGCGCGGTCCAGGGTATGGATGCAGGCCAAGTGTCAATCTCCCGGGCTGCCCGGAGGGCTTGTTCTAGCGGGTCAATGAGCGCATTCCGGCCTCCCCTCCCCCACATCGGGCGCTAGCGGTCGCTCGGACGCCGAGCCAATGCACGGCTCTCGCCGTCGATGTAACCGGTCATTTCCCGTCGCGATGGCTTTGCGCGTACAAATACTTTGGTGGCCTGGCCTTCGCACATAGTGCGAGGCGGTATCGTTCTTCGCTGTGGCGGCGAATTGTCTCATCCCTCTCCCCCCACATCCCTCCCCCAGCCCTCGGTTCGTCCCGTGCGTCCACTGTGTCCCGTTCGTCCCGTTCGCCTGGCAAAATGGCACCGGCACTTCTTTTAGCACTGGTCGCTGTGCTCGGCAGCGGTACCGCTGCTGCCAGCCCAGTGGATGGCCGAGCGCCCACCGCCGAGTACGATTATGTAGGGCTGCCACTCTCTCTGCGTGCTAATCACTCGCTAACCACAAACCGTAGATCGTCGTCGGCGGCGGAACAGCGGGATCGGCCGTGGCTACCCGGCTCAGCCAGGGTCTTCCATGGGCGAGCGTTCTGCTCATCGAAGCCGGGCCGAGTGCCCCGGATGAGGAGCGCATCAACATCCCCGGCCGGAAAGGGTCCACCTTGGGAACCGTCTACGACTGGAACTTCACCACCACGGCCCAGCCGGGTGCTAGGAACCGTGTTTTCTCCGTGCCCCGGGGCAAGGTCTTGGGCGGCAGCTCGGCCTTGAACCTCATGTCATGGGACAGGGCGAGCGCTCCCGAGTACGATGCCTGGGCCGACCTCGGTAACCCGGGCTGGGGCTGGCCGTCCATGATCACTGCTATGAAGAAGGTCGAGACATTCACGCCATCCCCCCACTACGGGTCGACCGGCGTGGGCACCAGCGGGCCCATCAAGACGGTCATCAACCGTGTCATCCCCGCGCAGCAGGACTCCTGGATCCCAACTCTGAACAGCCTCGGTGTGCCCCTCAATCTCGAGTCTCTCGGGGGCAACCCGCTCGGCGTCATGTACCAGCCAAGCAACATCGATTCGGCCATCTACAACAGATCCTACGCCGCCAATGGATACATCCCCACCGCGGGCTCGAACCTCCGTATCTTGACAGGCACGCGGGTGGCCAAGATCAACCTCAAGAAACACGGGCCCAAAAAGCCGCAGGTCGCCACCGGAGTCACCCTCCAGGACGGCACCATCATCAAGGCCCGCGAGGAGGTGGTGATTTCCGCCGGCTCCATTCAGAGCCCAGGCCTCCTCGAACTGTCTGGCATTGGCCGGCGTTCTGCTCTCGACGCCGCCGCGATCAGCCAGGTCATTGACCTCCCCGGCGTCGGCGAGAACCTGCAGGATCACATCCGCATCCAGACCTCATACCAGCTCAAGGACAACTTCACATCGTTTGACATCTTGCGGTCCAACACCACCTTCGCTGACGAGCAGCTCCGCCTCTGGCGCGCCGGCGAGATCTCTTTGTACGATTACACCGGCAGCGGCTACACGTTTATGAATTGGGCCACCGCCGGCAGCAACAATTCGCATCTCCTGTCGCTCGCCCGCCAAACCGCAGGCTCCTTCCCGTCGCCGGCGGACAGTAAGAAACTCGCCTTCCTTTCCAACCCCGCCGTACCCCAGCTGGAGGTCATCTTCTCGGACGGCTACACCGGCGTGAAAGGATATCCCGCAGCCGGGACGCCTCTCTTCGGCAAAGGGTTCATCACCCTCATCGCCGCCGTCATGCACCCCCTCAGCCGCGGCAGCGTGCACATCCAGTCCTCCAACCTCACCGTCGCGCCGACAATCAACCCCAACTACCTCTCCAACGAGCACGATATTCAAGCCGCCATCGAAGCTGTCAAGTACACTCGCAAGATTGCCAACACCGCCCCCATGTCCTCCGTCTGGACGGCCGAGTACGAACCCGGTGTGGCTGCCGTCCCTAACACCGGGAACAACGATGCGCAGTGGCGCGACTTTGTGCTCAACACTACCCTGTCCATCTTCCATCCCGTCGGCACGTGCGCGATGCTGCCGCAAAACCAAGGGGGGGTCGTCAGTCCGGCGTTGGTGGTGTATGGCACGGAGAACTTGAGGGTGGTGGATGCCAGTGTGATGCCCGTGTTGGTCTCGGGGCATATCCAGACGGCGGTGTATGGGATTGCGGAGAAGGCCGCGGAGTTGATGATTGAGGATTGTAATAGGAGGAGAGGGAGGCGGTAGATAGTTGTAGCTGCAGTACCTCTTGACCGCGAGAGCGACCTGAACCTGGGTCGCAGAGTCCATTGAGGCCAATTTATTTCTCCAGCAAGAAACACATAGTAATTGTAATATTGTGTAATGAATAATTGACAACATCTTCGTTGCTGACAGTGGTCGAGGACGCGATAGCTCGGCAGGCGACGCCGTCTTCCACTCGCGCGCGCCATCAGTAAGATGTAACAACCTTGTAAATATCAACACGCGGGTTTAGCTCAGTTGGGAGAGCGTCAGACTGAAGTTTCCACTTCATTCCAATACATGTGTATATCTGAAGGTCATGTGTTCGATCCACATAAACCGCAAGCATCTTTTTGTCTCTTTCCCCATTTAAAGGGTGGGGCCGTTTTGTACTTTATCATAGGCCACTTGCAGTCACATATCTGATTTGATAGTGTGATTTTGAATGAGACTCTCCAGTCTTTCTGATCATGCGTTCCCTTGCTGTTGATATTCGACCTTTGCGTTTGTTATCGGGCTTCGCTCTCTAGCTCGTCCACGAAGTAGACAACCTTCTCCTCAGTGAGTTAGGTGTACGACTGCAACCGTCGCTAAGAGAAATTGTGGTTATAAGGCTGCTTGATTGCACGGAAGGTAGGTGGCTGCTTAAAAGCGGTTTCGTGGTCATAAGTGTGGAACGTTTCACTGAGGGTACGGAGCTTATAGGAGCAGCGGAAGTGCAATTGCAAAGTGACTTAATTAGGTAGAAAGGGGGGGAGTGAAGCTCCTAGACTAAATATAAAAGAAAGCTCCCTGTGTGTGAGGAGAGCACATGACTAAAGGCTCCTGCGCTCCAGCCTAGCCTGGAGCGGCAAGGCGCCTGCGCGCCTGAGCGCTAAAAACTGCCACTGCAGTTCGACAATAAGTCAATGCGTCATGATGGACGGCAGGATGTGACAGTTTCGCCGTGTGAGACGGTCGGTGATTGAAAATGCCGAGGTCGACAGTTGGACGCAATCCGGGCAACGATGGGCCAACGCGTGTGCTTTTGAGACTGGTGTTCCCTGCTCCGAACATTGGGACGCCCCTGCGATCAAGGTAGTCCCTGAGCCGGGCGCTCTGTTGCAGGGGGTCGAGAGTTGGGCGTGGAGGAGTGTTGGGCTTGTTGGCGGTGTTGGGACGTTTGTAAATTGATGGATATTTCTCGAACAGGTTCACGGACTGCTGGTAGGAATCTTTTGACGAATCGGCTTGTTCGATCCCGTCCCTACCTCCCTCTGAGTTCTCCCTCGTCAGCCGGTACAGACTGGCCGGCGTGGTTTCGATGGGAGGGAATTGTGCGGAGCTGCTCTCCTGTTGGTGCGGGGAAGCTTGGTCAAGCATGGCGAGACCATCACGCTGTGCATGTAATGCCGGCGAGGTCAGTGGGCTGAAGTACGCCCCAGAGACGGCATATTGAGGGTAATCGTGGAACTGCATCCCCGGTGGCGTTACTGCTGGTGACACTAGGGGTGTGAAGGCCATCTAGATATGGGGAATTAGCATCCAAGCTGCTTAAGGAGAATCCTAGTAATCTTTACGCACATTCTGCTCCGCGGACGTCTGCCAGCGTAGATCGGACTTAGGATAGGAAGATAGACTACTGTCCATGATGTCGAACCATCCACCCTGAGTGTCAGTTGCTGGGGTCTTCTCGTCATCTAAGATGGCCGTGAAGTCGTAATCCAAACCAACGCCCCCGCATGTTGAACTCTCCCGTAAATGGTTCGCGAAGTCGTCCCATGACCTGAATATTTTCAGGCATTCATCGCAACGGGTATGATCCTGCGACTTGATTATCAGGCCCACGCCCCTATGACCGTAGGTATTGGACGTCAATAGCTGGCGAACCGCGGGCGCCAGGCGGCTTCCTCGCTTATTGTTCCCTTTTTCCGCCGCATCTCCATCGTCATCCTCATGCGCCCTCTTCCGGCCACCGTCCAAGGCGCATAGCCTCCCGATATGCAGCTGGCGCCCATTTGTATAGTCTTGGGAGATGGTATGGTTGAGTGCGATGGGACCCTTCTGTTTCGCTGATGATCTTTCGTCGCCCGCTCTGTCTCGCAGGCGGAAGCTTCCTCGTTCCATGCCAGCGAGCGCAAATGGTCCAAGGTCGCGCTTTTGAGTATCGTAACGTCTCTTAGGGCGTACGCTGGCGTAGAATGTGCTCATATGGATGAGGTGTCGCAATTGTGAGTGGTTTATTAGATGAGCAGAATCGACGAACCATTCTCGCCATAAAGCCTTTCCAGGCAGCAACTGCGGGAAGCCCAATGGGGCAGTGCTAGCCATTGCGCCAGTCACGTGATTGGTCTTCTTTCAACTGCAGCCAAGACAGAGTTGCTGCCGACAATTGTGACAAGTGAGATGTGGATTTGATCTTTGGACTTGGCAAGAGCCCAAGGCCGATGGAAGGCACGATACGAACGGGATTTGCCTGGCCGCCCAACAGTGAAGACATCACATGTGCATTCAGGCAGTGTCCAACGAACTAGCCACAACCTACCTACCTACTCTTTTCCTGCCTAATGCGTACAACGATGACTGGTAGATCACCTAGAGCATGTGTGCAACTGCATGCACGCATGCGAGTCGGTGAAACAAACCCACGAGTCCCTGGTCGTCAGCGGAATCGACCCTTTCCTGCGCGACATCCCCAATCTCATGCCAGACGCCAACGGAGTGTCACAAGCGTCGTTTGATTACTTGTTCGCGGTGAAGTAGTAAGTGGAAACCTTGACGGCGCGGAAGCTCTCGTACCAATCCGACGCGCTAAACGCTTGCTTGGGTATCCTCCACTCCTTCAGCCTAGACACCAGCGTGGGTTACGCACCTCAGATCTTCCACGTCTGGGGTCTGCCAGTGTGGATTGGGAGGCATTACCGGCTGGAGGATGATAACATGGACAATCCCTCCGAGATGGTCCACCTCCAGCTCGGGTGGCACCACGACGCCCCCGCCTTGAGGAGGAAAGACTTCCCCAGCTGGTCCTGGGCCGGATGGGAGGGACCGGCGCTGCAGACCGAGGATATCCTCAACTTCGGGGCTTCCAACATTCTTTGCGAGCCCGCGTCGCTCCCGAAGGGCGCAAAGGCTGGGTTTCACTTTCTGCAAGAAGTCTTGCGCGGCGAATTTCAGCGATCCAACTCCTTGCGTTCTCTCCGCCTCACACCACGTCTTGCCGTCCAGGGGCCGATGGTGAGACTCGAGTTCAGAATCCGCCCGGCAGACGACGCCGAAGTGCTGAGCGGAACTACCGAGGTCCGCATGGACCCTCTGGGATTGCTATGGAGACACAACAAGTGAGACTGGGCAGGAAGCCGAGGGTTTGCGTGCACGATGACGAGGAAGAGCAGCCTCCACTGTTACTTTGAGCTCAACGATGACGTCGCCGTCTTAGTGCTTGTCTATTTGGACACGCCGTTTCCAACCGAGGAAGTGGGTCAGGTTTTTGGGCTTCTCGTTGGCATGGGCGATTCGGAGAGGGAGGAAGATGTGGAGCAGCGAGTGCTCGTCGTGAAGCGGTGTGGGGAGTGTTGGGAGCGTCAGTTGGGTTACGTTGGTTTGATATTGTATGTTAGAGGAGGAGTTCAAGGCAAAAGGGACTATATCCTATGTTTTTTGCGATTTGGATGGGTGATTATGTGGCTACGCTCAGTTTGATCCAAGAAGGGTGGCGAAGGTATTAACCCCCTTCTACCCCTAAACCAAGGGTGTACTCGCGCCGACCTTGGTTCCTCCAATGCGGTGGAAGCCTCCGTCTTTGCCTTCCGACCGTCTAAAGGATGGTCAAGCTTCTTTCCAAGCATGCTACAGAAAGTTAATCTAATCGTCTTAGAGGTGGGCAGCAAACAAGTGGTTTATTGGTTGTTGCGTCAGCTTGCACTTCCATTTCCAGACCCTGCACCTCGTTTATAAGTCCACCAACTTGCCACATCGTTGCTGCATGTTGCAATATCCGGCCACAATCAAGAAATTGGTTTGGTCAACACACTGGTTTGGGGAAATGGTGAGGACTCCCTTGAGGAGGAATAAGCGCGGGGCGATTGTCGGGCCGCGGCCTGCCGACTTACAACGAGTTGAGGGGTAAAGCGCAACCACACTGCTCTTTGTACATAGAGAATCCCCCAGACGCGCCAATGAAAGACATCGCAGCCCCGCTTTCAGTTCATTCAAGGGGTAGTATCGAGGCTGTGGTGGTGTTTTGTCAACTTCAAATTTGCTTGACACGGCAGACGTTCCGATGTCCGTTGTCAGCATTGTCGGCGAGGAGACGGGGAGTTCGGGTATAAAGAGAGGGAACATGAGCTGTCACCTCCCATCTTTGAGACCTCGTCCGCCTGGAGTCGACTGTCAATCCCAAAACTGCAGACTCATCTGTTGTCAGCATGAGATTCTTCATTGTCGTCGCTGCCCTTGTTGGCATTTCCTTGGCTCAGCCTGCACCAGCAGAGCCGGATGCAGAACCCGAAGTTCCTGCCCATGCAACTCTTGTAAATGTCTCCACCTGATTCATGATGAAAATCAATCAATGACTGACTGGCGGGGTTCGTCTGATAGGATAAGAGAGGCTGCAATGTCAGTACGTACCATGCCCCCTACCCATTGATCGATGCACGCACTTTGTGATACTGGCTGAGATTTACAATGCTAGATTGCGTGACCTACTGTTGCCAGAACGCTGGGTGCAATGGGTATCTGCACTGCGGCAACTCATTCGTACGTCACGCCATTCTGCTTTCACACAACATCCATTACTGATAACAGCTTAAACGGAGACAGTGCTACACCAATGCTGGGGGTTACTCATGGTGCGAATGTCGTTGCCAATATGGCTGAGATATGTCCCGGCCAGGAACCGACAATAGCTGGCAAAGTGCTCAAGATGTGTTGAGGAACATGTGACAATAGCAAAGAGAATCAGGGATACAATCAATTGGATCTTACGCCCCTGTGACTGGCCAGACTCAAACATCTGGATCTATCCTGTGTAGGCAGGTGGTACAAAACAGTATGGTTGTACGAAACGAATTTGGGCAACCGAGATTTCTTCTTCATCCGTCCTCCTGGCCAAGCGGACGATCACAACAAGGGGTTTAGTCTCATGTCGCATTCTTGAATAATTAGGAGGGTGGCCGGGAGCTGCGACTGGGACAGAGGGCATGAAGGCCAAATTAGCCGCCCAATGAAACGGCGCGATGTTATGAAAATGACTGGTTGTGGGTTGCATCGCAGCTCGGCTCAGCCGCACCCCATGGGCATCTACGCAACAATATCTGGCAGACGGTCCCCGCTTTGGAAAACATGGTTCTTTTGTCAGCTATCAATCCGTCGCATCAATGTTTGCGCGCATAACCCAAAGCGCCAACTTTGTCAGCATCCCAAGACACAGTTTCAGGCCAGATGCATCCTCCCTCGGAGGTACGTGTAGCTCCTCGGCTCATCCTGCTTCTTTTACTATGTGCGGCACGAACTGTCAGCGCTCTGGAAGCAGTGGCGATGATGACTGCACCTCCACTTGCAAGAAGAGCTCATCCTGCTGAGGCGCGCGCCGACTTCGTCGGATGGTATCTGCAAGCAGATGGGAGCTGTAAGCGTTCATCTGGTATAGCCTCAGAGGCCAAGCTTCTAACTTGTTGGGAACAGTCTCGGCATCATTTTGCTGGACACAGGGCGAGACAGTCACCACCATCGGCACCGTCATCGAATGCTGCCCTCCAGCACCAAGTTCCTGCTATGTCGGCATCTCATGCAGCAGCCGGTACCAAGTCAGTACTATAATTGCTACCCCAGCGATCACGAGTACCCAAGAGCTAGACTGGTGAGTTACTAGCGTACCACATGCGTACGCTTCCATCTTTCATTTCAATTGTTCTGATGTCACTGGACAATATGTGCTGAAATGATGATGGGCAGCGCGGTCGGTGCGGTACCAGGAAACTACTGCGCAACAGGATACCAATATGACAGTGAAACAAACACGACTGCCATACATGTGTCCATTGGTTGCATGGCGTACCCCGGGTTGTATCCGGCTCGTAGGTACTATAAGACGCTCATGTCGGGGGCGGTGAGTACGTATTTTTCGATCTGCTTCTTGCCCCTGATCAGCCCAGTTACAGGGGCACTAGCTTGGGAACCATAACTTGCGTGCTGACTTTTGTGCAGCTACTCTTAACGAACCAGCCTATTCCCCAGGCGAACAAGCGACAACGACACCATTTCCCACACTGTTCACCACCAGCAGCAGAAATTCCAGTGGCTCATCCGGTACATCAGCTTCCGGGACAGGCCGAGCTGGATCAACAGGGACTGTCTCACCCAGCGAGGCATCTCCTCCCTCGTCATCCGGAACCCCAGCCTCAGCTTCCGCATCGGGAGAACTGAGCCGATCTGACCAGATAGCCATCGGTATTGGCCTGGGTGTCGGGTTGCCTACTGTGCTGATCGGGATCCTTGCTTGGTTCTATCCTCGGCAGATGCTGGGCCGTGGGAAAGTGCCAGTGCAAGCACCAGAACAAGCACCTAGTGCCAACTAAGGTAACTCTTGTCTTTCCTTATCAAATAAAAATACATTCCCCCATTCCCATTCCCACTATCACCATTACCTGGTATTGTTTCCATCAACGAACTTAGGTATTCACAGTTTCTCTTACTTCTACTCCCTTCTTCCTCATTTCCATGAAGCTGACCAGTTCGAGCAAGCTGGGACCCCTTTGATTTTAACAGCGCTCAAATTGATGAGCCTGAGCCAATATTATAATGTGATTCAAGATTCTTGGCCTTGCCTCTCTGGGTCACGTTGACTGGCCAGTCCCCCGAGTGACACTTCACGAATTTGTGATTTTCGTTCCCGCACAGAAAAACACGTGCACAAACAGACAAGACAGAGGTGACAAGGCGTACTGATTTGGGGTAGCGTGTTGTACCAGGCCAAATAGTCCACCTACGGCCAGGAAACATCCTCCTCAATTTCCCCAGTTGGATATTTACAACGAGCATCGGAATGCCAACTTGCTTGGCCAAGGGGGCGCCAAGTCCTAGATTTGTCACAAGAAGCCTCCCGTCGCTTCTCGGCCGGTATCGGCTTTGATCAGGAGGGGAATTTCTGTATCAATCCCGAGGGCAGGCATAGCAGGGTTGCGATAAGAGTCTTCTTAGGATTTGGTGTAACATCAACCATTGGAAGTGGTGCCCGACCCCGGCAGCGCCGAAGTGGGGTCTTCCATCTTGGGCCCAACCGAGGTGGGTCCGTTCGCCGAGCAGGTATCCGGATCGGGGCATCGGCCGATTTGGTTGGGACTTTTCTCAGTGCCATCTTTCCGTCTGTGCAACCACCAACGCCTCAAAAGCGAAGGATTCAAACTCACGGTGGACTGCCTCGCTTACTAGTAGTGTCTAGTTATCACCAAGACTAGGTGTCACCGACGTCGATATACCATGACATCTGCGGGATGAACGCGAAGGATTCCGTCTCATGCATAACCGCGCGCCCTGGCATGGCGGAACATGCATATGCCTGTCCTAGTGTGTGCCATGCGTGTGGCTTCCAACTAGGTACCTACCTAGGTACCTCAGTCACATCTGCACCCTCCCAATAATCACTGACCGAATGATTGGACTCAGCCGTAGCCATGCACAGGCACCAAGACGGGCTTCCCATCCAATGAGGCCCATTGACTTGTAGAGAGCTGTTGATGACGCTGAATGGAACTAGTATCGCCTTGTTCACAGAAATCGACACTTTGCAACCTACTTTCATGCAAACAATAAGATGACTGCTGGCACGACGACGACATGGCTGAAGCCTCGAGCTCGCAAGTTCCAAAGAGGCCTTTTTGTGTTGTTCGCCTGCACCATCATCTCGGTTATACCATTTCTGAACTTCAACTTCCAGCCGCAATATCCCTCTCTGCTGTTCCACAGTCCCAATACCAATCCACATACCAAAACCCAGGCATCTCAACAACAATCAGGCAGAGGCCACGGTAGTTTCATCGGACACACCACTGGCGCTGATCCCATCCCAATCTACAACGCCTCAATCCCGACCTCGCCACCACGCTTCTTAAACCCCCCTTCAGGTTTCCCCTCAGACCAAAGATCCCCCTCAGAGCTCGACTCCCCCTTCTCCTCCTCAACAAAAATATGGGACACACAAGTCACAACCCACCATCCCCGCCTCTTCGCTCCTCCCCAACGATGGAAAGATCTCCCTCAACTCATCGCCGATGACCCCTACCTTGCGCGCTGGAACTCAACCATCTTCACAAAGGCCACGGAGCAAATGTCCCGTCCTCCAGTAATCTATTCCGTTGACGGGACGAGTGGTGTTCTCGATGTGGCGAGGGAAGTTCAACTGCAGATTAAGTACTGGGCTTATGCGTATCGGATGGGTGATGGTGGTGGTGATGAGGCCAGGGGGAAGTGGAAGGAGAGGATTTGGAAGGAGATTGTGGTGGCGTCGGGGAATGGGAGTGAGGTGGAGTTTGGGAGGGGGGGAGATAATTGGAATTCGGAGTGAGATTGACTGTTTTCTTTACTCATTTCAGGACTACAGTAGGGAAGTAGGGATGTTCGAGCGGCTAACTTGATCGCAGACACTGGCTTGACGTTGGCGAGTTTCTCGTCGCATTCGCGTATGCATACGACTGGCTCTACGATGCATGGAATGTGGAGGAGAGGACAGCAATCATGTGGTCCATGATCAATCTTGGGCTGAAAAAGGGGCTAGAAGCCCATGAAAGCGGTGCATGGTTTCTGGGGGTGAAAGGGAACTGGAATTGCGTGACAAACGGAGGAATGATCATCGGCGCTCTGGCCATCTACCACGACGACCCAACCGGCGTCACCAAGTTCCTCCTCCCCCTTGCCATCGCCAACGCCGTCCAGCACTGCGCCCAGTCTCTCAGCTCCGACGGAACCTGGACCGAAACCCCCGACTACTGGTATTTCGGCACCCAAGCACACGCCCAACTCGCCTCATCTCTCCTCTCCGCCACAGGCGGCACCTACGGACTGCTCACAGCCCAGGCATCCCTCCAGGACACAGGAATGTCCCACATCTACAACTACGGCATGACAGCCAAGTTCAACTACGGCGACTGTGGTCCGAACAAGATCACCGCGACGGCAAACGCCTTGCTTTTTTACGGGAATGTGTTTCGCAAGCCGGTATACACGCTCTATCAGCGGGACAAGGCCGAGGCAGCAGATCCGCTGGCTATGCTTTGGTATGACCCGCATGTGGCTGGCGACTGGTACCACGAACTGCCGCTGCATACCGAGTTTCCCGACCCTGAGAGCGCGTGGGTGTCAATGAGGTCGACGTGGACGGATCCAGAGAATGGGTTGTTTGTGGCGATGAAGGCGGGGAGGACGGTTGGGCATGCTACGCGTGAGTGCTACCCACCATTACCCTTGAAATTACCGTGACAACTAAACAAGTAACAGACGGCAACCTCGACGCCGGCGACTTCGTCCTCGATGCCATGGGCGAGCGCTGGGCCGGTGAACTCTGCCAAGACGACTATTCTTCCCCCTCCTACTTCTCCAGCGAGGCCCAGGACAGCCTGCGATGGAGATACTACCGGTGTCAAACCGCGGGACAGAACACGCTGCTTTACAACAGCCAGAACCAGATTGCCGACGCATCTCCCGGGACTACTCGGTTGGCTTCCCGAGGAAAGGAAGGGGCGTCGTGGATGGCTGATTTGACTAACGCCTATAACGGCACCAGTGTCGTGAGAGGGCTTTGGACTAGTGTGCTTGGGGGCGGAACTTGGCAAGTCCTAATCCAGGATGAGATCAAATCCGCCGAGAAGGTAAGTCAGTGGAGGATGCACACCAACGCAAGCATCACTTACAGTCAAAGCGGCAAACGAGCTCGTAAGTCACTCACCTCTAGAAGTATTTCCGTGGCTGAGGTGTGCTGATGAGGGATTTAGACTTGCGGCTTGGTACCAAGGAAGTGGTAGCGCTGCTGTTATCGCCCCCAGCTGCATCCTTCCACACGGAAAGGGCGCTTCGGCGACCAACTGACAGCCCATTGCCAAGCGGCTCCGCCGATATGGAGAACGTGGGTGTCCGTGTGCTCGTTATTGACCTCCCTTCCGGGAACTCGACAGTCTCGGTGTTGTTTTGTCCGTTGTGGACGGATTCCACTACGTGTGATGGCTCTCTAGGGGTCGTGCCGATGGAGGATTGGGAATGGGACAGTAGTGCGGCGTAGCTGGGACGGCTGGGACGCTCAATAGGTATGTAGCTCGTTTCTGTCTAACCAGAAAAGGTAGCCAGCTGCATCAGTGTTGGCGCTAGGCAAGCTTGATCAAGATAGTCTCCGCAACTGACGGGACGCCCGCAGACGAGATGGCAAAAAGCATCCAGTATCCTGGTACGGCAATGCCAGCGTCATGCGGCACCTGCATCGCATAACCGTGCCTCTTCTTCACACCCTCCTGTGCCGCTTCCCCATCCAAGGGGAGCACGGGGGTAGCATCCAACTTGATCCTCCTCTGATCCGTATTGATTGAATGCGTAGCACTCCCGTAGCGCACTAGCGCAAACTCCCGCGCCTGCCCATCCGTGACAACCACCATATGCTCCCCCGGCGCCAGCCGCGTGTTGGAAATTCCTAGAATGCGTAACCTGTGCTTCACCCGTGCCCCATCCCCACTAAAGAGATACCCCGGCTCGTACACCTGTAGGTCCAGGTGGTTGATTTTTCTTTCGTCCCCATCGCACAGTTCCCAGCACAGACCACCGCCCCCCACCAATACCGTGCCGTCCGGCAGCAGCACGGCAGCGCTGTGATATGTTCTTGCTCTGGCCATGCGCGCCAGCGGGGAAAAGGTGTGCGTTCTCGCGGAGAAGAGCTCCGGTGTGAGCGTAGCGTTGACATCGCTCCATTGCTTCGCGTAGGTGGCGCCGCCGACGATGAAGACATCCCCCGTGGGGAGCACGACCGAGTTGGAGTAGACGCGTGGGTGATGCATATTCTCCAGCCGTGAGACGGTTGGTTGGGAGAAGGTCGCGCCACCAGGCGGCAGGGAGATCAGGTGGGCGGCGGATGTTGCCGGGGCGAGACTGTACGATTCGGCGCCACCGAGTGTGAGTATTGAGGCGCCGGTGTCGGGAGAGGCAGAGAACATGACCGCGTTACCGTTCATGGCGTCGCGAGAGTCAGCGCGAGTACCGGCGGATAGATGGGCCCCCGTTCCGCTTCTTCCTGTCGTCAAGTCGTCAGGGGCGTACCAGTTCATGTTGCGCGAGGGGCCGGCGTGAAAGACGCTGTTGTTGGTCCAGGCGAAGAGCCATGCGTGGTTGTCCGCCGCGAAGATGCCGCGTTGGTCGGACGTGTGCATGGGAAGCGCGAGAGCTGAGGGGAGAGGGGCCCAGCCTGAGGATGAGGAGGACGAGGACGAGGATCCGGAGGAGATTGACAAGATCTCGCCGTTCTTAGGCATGGATGCGCCGCCGGACCAAGAGCCGCCAATGGTGAAAATCCGGCCGTCGGAGAGCGTGGCCTGGGAGTGATAGCCACGCCCGGTGGTCAATGCGGGTCCTACCGCCCAGGCCTCGGCGACAGGATCGTACATGCTCGTGGATGTGGGGCTGGAACCGCCAGTGACGACGGGGCGACCGGAAGCGTCGAGCGATAGCCCCGGGCAGAACATGTTGTGGCGCGTCTGCGTGACATTGCGGGCCTCTACCGTGCCTGTGGCAGGATCGAAAATGGCCGTCAGGGTGTGGCCCGTCGAGCTGGAGAAGACGCGGGCCTTATCCGCGGACCAGACGAGGACTTTGCCGGATACAGGGAGGACGGCGACTGCTACAGGCACGAGCGGTAAGGGGATGCTCGGACCCCATCTCCCGAGGCGTTGGTGTTCGTGGGGGGAGGGAAAAGCCTTGGCAAGGAGGGGGCCGGTGCTGTCAATAATCTGATAGAAGGTGACAAGATAGAGAAGAGCGAAGAGAACGACGGTCGCGAGGGCAACCTTGAGGGGAACCTTGCTGACTGCTGAGAAATGCGCCATGCTTAGAATCTAGGTAGTTCGGGTGGAGCAAACCGGATAGAGCCCCAGAGAGGCCCCCGCCTGGGCGAGAAACGACACATCCGGGCATCCATGATATAGGAGATCTGTGCGGCCAGCACTGTGCTGATACTTGTTGCAGACGAGGAGGAAACTTGAAGGATGCGGAAGCTGGGAATCTCTTGCCAGTGCTGGAAAGAGGAGGAAAAAGGAAGGAAGTGGGGCAAGGCGGAGTGGGGTAACACCCCACCTTCCCCTCACCTCTCACGCTCACACCTTCTGCCTCACCTTCGGGTCCCGCCGTGTTGGTGATGGGATGTGCATTTACACTATCGAGCTGTGTACACCACACTTTGATTCAAAAAGGCTTAGGCAATCCTTTGTCGGCCTTGCATGCGCGGCATTTGATCCACGGCTTCCACCTCTCCTCCTCGCCGTGATGGCGGTGAATGACATGCTCCGGAGAAACTTGGTGCTTGAGAAAACGCCGCAGTCAAGTGGGGAGATCAGTGCGGCCTGGAGAGCTTCCAACACAGAGGATCAATATCCCGGGATCGATTGTGTGATGGAGGGTTGCGTTGGCCTTTCCGAGCTCGGATGCTCGAGAAGAGAACCCGGGAAGCCGTGGAGATAAGGATTTGGAATGGAAGGAACTCACCGCATCAAGCGGTGTGCAACATGTGCCAGCGAGCCCGAAGGGAAACATGAACGATAAATACCGTTCTGGTCGTCTGCTGTGTTGATGTTCGAAGCACCAAGATGAACTGCACGATTCTTTGCGACCTCCTAGCATCAACTTAAAGGCTGAGAATGAGAAGCATTGACATCATGGCACCCATTCTAGAAGACGGCCGAATCCATGGCTCTCCTATAAGGTCGCATCAACGTTCGTGGAGCTACTCATCCATCGCGGACGAAAAAGCTGGTCTGACGTCCCGCGAAAGTTTCCTCGCCAACGGCATCATCGACGATGACTGCCTCGTGGTTGTGAAGGCGACAGAGCCGGACGCCATTGATTCGGCGCCATGGCAAAAGCTGCTTGCTCGCTTTCTGTTTTTCTCTGGGCTTTCACCGTGCCTGCTGACCATGTGGGCATCCCGGATGCAATATTTGGCCCTGGCAGCGTCCACCCAGTCGCAACGACTTCCCACGTGGAGACTTGTCCTGCTATACTGGACTGTCTTATACGATGTCATCTCTGCCGTCGACGGCATCTTTATAGCCCTCTTGTCGCTCCCCCTGCTCTTCACCCGATGGCGCCCCCGGCTCCGGCTCCTGGGCAGCAACGTCCCGTCAGTCGATGTCATCATCCCCGTCTGCAACGAAAAGATGGACATCATCCAGGACACGGCACGAGCCGCGCTGCACATCGATTACCCCCAAGCCCGATTCCGCGTCATCATCTCCGACGACGGCGCCAGTTCCTCTCTCCGGGACTGGGTCGAGCACCAACAGCGTCTCGGCACGCCCAACCTGCATTACACGACCCGCATCAAGGCCGGCGTCCGCGCCATGGGCTACAAAGCTGGCAACCTCAACCACGCCATGCGCGTCGCCGACGCCCTCCCCGGCGGCAGAGCCGAATACGTCGCCGGCCTCGACGCCGACATGATTCCCGAGCGGCACTGGCTGCGCGCCGTGACCGCCCACATCGTCCGGGACCACAAAACAGGCATGGTCTGCCCAACCCAACTCTTCTACAACACGCCCCCCAACGACCCCCTCTACCAAACCAGCGCCGTCAACTGGCTGTGCATGGACGTCGTCCGCGACCGCGTCGGCGCCGGCTGGAACCTCGGCTCGGGCTGGATCTGCCGGCGCGACGCCGTCGACGACATCGGCGGCTTCCCCACCAACTGCCTCGTCGAAGACATCTTCAGCAGCATGCTCATGCTCGCCAACGGCTGGAAGACCACCTACCTCCGCGAAGCCCTGCAGTACGGCCTCGTCCCCGAATCCTACCTCGGCCACATCAAACAACTCACCCGCTGGTACATCGGCGGCGCCCAGATGGCCACCAACTTCTCCTTCTACCTCCCCTCCCGCCTCACCAAACTCATGCCTTCCGCCGTACGTGCCCTGGGCCTGTCCAACGGAATCTTCGTCCACCTCAAATCCCAACTCATCACCCTCAACCTCCTTTTCACCCCGCTCACCTTCCTCACCGCCACCCCCCTCATCTACACCTCCCCCGATTCCAATCCCCCTTCCCCTACCAGCACTACCACCCATACCCCATTCCACCTCCTCCTCCGCATCCACTGCCTCATCGTCCTCACCCGCTGGCTCCACGACCTCCACCGCGGCCTCTCCCTCGCCGGCTACCGCACCGTCATGGTCGACTTCGCCGCCTCCAAATGGATGGCGCCCTACTTCACCCTCGCCTGGCTGCGGAGCTTCATCCTGCCAGCCCGCCTAGGCGGGCGCGTAGAAGGGTTCACTGCCACAGGGAGCATGGGGAATTGCGTGCGTGAGCGGGATGTCAACAAGAGGGCGCCGCTGCGGCAGCGGCTGCGGTATGTGGTTGTTGACTGCGGGGCCTGGGTGCATGTCGCGGTGGTGGTGGCGTTTGCGGTCGGAGCGGGGATGAGGGTCTGGCAGGTGGTTGCGCGTCATGGTGCGGGAGAGGGACACGAAATGCGGGTGGAGATGCTCAAGGCCGTGGCGTGGCCGTCGCATACGTGGGTTCCGACGGTATTGGCGTGCTGGACGCCGATTAGGTATGCCGTGTGGCCGCCGAGTGTGCCGGAGAGGGAGAGGTTGATGGGGCCCGCGGGGAAGAATGGGGTGAGGTATGCGAGGGAGGAGGCGAGGAGGGTGAGGTGGAGTGGGTGGCAGGTGGGGTTTCCAGAGATGTATACGGGGTTTACGGTGGCGGTAGGGGGGTTGTTTGTTGCTAGTTGGTGGTTGTGATAAAGGGAGGGCTTGTAAGGGTTTCGGTTCTTTTTCTTCGAAGCCCAGTGCCTGATACCTGTACAAGAGAAGGGCCGATGGCTATCTATTGTTCCCATCTTTGTTCGCAGCCTTGACCTCCCATAGCTTTGCAGCTCGGCTCAAAAGATCTGGACTTCTCCTGTGTACAAGACAACCTTGCCACCCCACTTCTCCTTCGTTGCCGTAGTGAGGACCTCATACATGCCGTTCACCGAGTCCTCCACTGTAACTGGCGCCTTCTCAACGCCAAAGGTACGAGCTCCCTCGTTGCCCATTTCAGTCTGCACCCATCCCGGATCCAAGAGAAAGGTGTTGAGCCACTCGTCTTCAGCGTTGATTCGGATGCCATACCAGGTCAAGGCTGCCTTGGTTGGTCCATAGACTGCGTTCGGCACAGGGAGATGTCGTCTGAATTCGCCCAGTTAGCTATTCGACCATGATTCAACTTGGAGAATAGGGGTACTCACCCAAGCGCACCAGCCCCCGACCCCAACGGCACAAATATCGGCTTCCCAGTCGACTTCTGCAGCAAATCCCTCGTGGCCTGGTACAACTCCACAGGCCCGAGAACATTCACAACATAATGCTCCAAAATCTCGCTGCGCTTAGCGTCCTTGGTGAGGGGGTACCCCTTGACGATGGCAGCATTGGCAATGACCGTGTCAATGTGAGCCACGCCCTGCGCTTGGGCTTGTTTCACGGCATCGAAGGCGGAGTTTTCGACCGAGGCGTCGTATTTGACGACGATGAGTTTGCTTCCGGCGCCTTTAGGGAGGTCGAGGAGGGCTTGGGAGGTGGGGTGGTTGGGGTCACGGTTGGCGGCGATGACGGTCTTTAGGAATGTTAGTTTTAGTATGATGGTGATTGATGGTAAAGGGGTAGTTGACTTGCGTGGTTTGGCTGCGCGAGGAACTTGGTGACTAGACCCAAACCGAGACCACGGTTTCCGCCGGTGATGAGGATGGTTGTTGGTGCCATTGTCGTAGCTTGTGTCCGTGCAGTGTAGGTAATAACGAAAAATACGGAAATGGAAAAGATAGTCTACAGCAAGTAGTCTGGGTTCAACGTTCTCCTCGGTTTAAGATGGGTCATGTGCTCTTATCAGAAAATATAAAAGGGTGGTGCATATCAACTTCTCATGACTGGTGATTGTTGGCCATGCGGTCAGATTGATGACAAATGCAGCAGTTACCAATCAAAACAGCGAACGGGGGTTGGAATGTAGGGCCCACAGTGCGAGACGACTTCTTTATCGTTGCCATTTGTCAGCTGCTTGTGACTGCCTGTTGATGTTACACAACATTGAAGGGACACCGCAAAGACCTGCATAGTGCATCATTCCGTCCTTTGTCTCCGAACCACGCCCCGTGCTTTGTGGAATCTCTCTATTGGTCCGGTCGGGCCCATGAAACACATCCTGTCCATATTAATCATAACCCCTAGCCCATTACTGATGCTTGAAGCTCGGGGCTCGCTTCTCCAAGAAAGCAGCCTGTCCCTCTTTGAAATCTGAAAGACTAAAAGTCGAGTAGTAAAGCGCCCGCTCAGTAGCCATCCCTTCGGCAAGGTGAGAGTTCTCGGCTGCCACCAACAAGTGTCAGCGTTTCACTCCCAAAACAATGCCCAAAACAGCACCTACCTGTCAAAACAGCTTGTTTGGCTAGACTCGTGACCAAACCAGACATCTTCGCAATCTTGACCGCTAGACTCATAGCTTCGGCAAGCACTTCTGGTCGCGGAAGCGATTTGCTAACAAGACCTAGCCGCTCCAGTTCCTTGCCGCTTGAGGAGTCGCCGGTCAGAATGAGCTCCATGGCCTTGTGCTTGCCCAGCGCTCTCGCAAGTCTTTGGGTTCCGCCTGCACCCGGGATGGTCCCAATCTTGACTTCTGGTAGACCGAACATGGCGTCTTCGGCGGCGTAGATGATGTCGCACTGTGGGTATGTTAGGTTGATGATAAAGTTGATGAAAATGGAAAACTTACTGCAAGTGCTATTTCGAAGCCTCCGCCGAGCTGAAAACGGGGGAGGATGTCAGTTCTATTTACACCGCAACAATAAGGACAGACAAGAGCAGCGACTAACAGCAAATCCAACAACCGCCGCGATGGTGGGTTTCGAGAAGTTGGCAAAGGCGTCGGTAAGGTCCTTGAGAAATCTTCTCTTGTGTCCTTCGCGTGTAGTGATTTGTGATAACTCGGAAATGTCCATCCCCGCTGGATATCGATCAGACGGGTCAGTGTACATCATCTCATGGAGAAAAAGAGGAAGCACGAACCGCAAAAAGGCCCATCAGGGCCACCGGTCAGTACGACAGTGCGCACAAAATCCGAAGAGTCAAGCTGAGTGAGGATGGAGACCAAATCATCAATCATGGACTGGGAAAAGGCATTCCGCTTCGCCGGCCGATTTAGACGGATCAGTGCAACACCTGCCCCATCGTTGAGGGTCAGCTGGATGTCTTGGGAGTTTGCCATTTTGGGTTGCAGGATTGGCTGGAACAAGTTTAGTTTTGAAAGTGAAAATAGGAGGAAGAGTACAGGCAGTTGAAAATTTACGTTAATGTCACTGGGACCTTTAAGTTACCTTATGTCTGGACGAATGATGAGGACAAGATGAAATACGACAACTAAGTCTCAGGATGGCCTTCGGGTAAGCGGCGCGGGGTTATACGTTAGAGTTGTCTGGGACCCCTCTGTGGTTGCGCCTTAGGTATCAATGCTCCCTAGTCAAATGACGAAACCGCAGGTCCATGGTAGCTTGCGGGGACCGTTACATGCAAACTACAGGCGACGAAGTGGATACCGGCAGCCGAGTGGACCAGCCCGAAATGCAATTCTCTGGGGTAAATGACCTCCGCTCCGAAATACGAACGCTTGGAATATGGGCCGTTACTACTTTGACTTGCAAAACCATGTGCACGTAACCTAGCATTAGTGTCTCGGAAATCAGGCCAAGCGTTTGTGTAGTAGTGGATTAGAGTTGCTGTCGCATTCAACCCCCTAAGCGAGTTTGTCAGTTCTTCGTCATGTCTAGTCAGATAATTGATAGTTGCATGTGGGTGGCGTTGATGGCGGGATCCCTCGGGATCTGTCTTAGCGGCGACCGGCACTGGTCCCCGAATTCGGCCTCATGGGTGAGCTCGAGGAGTACGAACGGGTACGCATTGGCGATGAGCGGCATTGCAACGTCCGTTGTGCGCAAAATTGTCTGTCTGGGAAAGTGCTCCGAGACTCAGTCCACTACAACCATCCATCCCCAATGAGGCATCACGGCGATAAAAGACACGAAGGCCACTTTTGGAGAGGCTGACAAGTTTGGCAAAGGCAACCGCAAAGATGAAGCCGTCACTCATTCCAACCCCATCGTTCCACTCGCTTGACAACCTGTCCTCCTCAGACAGGCACCTCTTCAACCTCTTTGGGCGCGGTAGGCTCGCGAGACCACCACATCCCACCGCGCATCGTGCTTTTGAGGCAATTGCATCCGCGTATCCCGAGGCCGTTGCTGTCCGTCAACATGACGGTGCTACCATCACATACAGCGAACTCAATCGGCGGGCCAACATCCTCGCCAATGGCCTGAGGAACGAGCATGGCATGGTAATGGGAGATCGTGTTGTCCTTGTTTTCTCACGCTCCATCGAGATGGTCGTCTTGATTTTCGCCGTTCTCAAGGCCGGCGGCCAGTACGTCCCAGTCGATGGCGGTGTGACGCCGGTCGAGACACTTGCGCACATCATCGCCGACAGTGGGGCCCCGATTGTGTTGTGCCTTCCCAAGCACAGAGCCAAGGTGGAGCAGAGTCTTTTGTCTGCGCATGCACATACTCAAAGGGAAGGCGTGACTGTCATTGACGTCGATCACCAGAGCTTTGGGTCCTGGACTTTGGGCGATGCAAGCAGCCCAGCCGTTGATGTGCGCCCACAGGATGGCGCGTATGTGATTTACACTTCAGGCACCACGGGGAAACCCAAGGGTGTCGATGTCATTCACAGCGGTGTCACGCACATGCTCCTGGCTGGGCCTGCAAAGCTGGGAATCATGGTTGGCAAGAAGGTCGCGCAGCAATTGAACGTTGGGTTCGACATGTGTGAGTGCTACCCCTCTTTCCCTTCTGTTTCTTTTCTTCCTGACCCTTACTGACAACTTGGTTACAGGCGCTTGGGAAGTCCTGGCGACTTTAATGAACGGCGGCACGCTCTGCACCCGCGGAAGCGGGGACGGGAACTGGACTGACTGTCTGCGACGGGTCGACATTGTCATTTCTACACCCACCATTGCCATCACCCGATTTCCTCGACACGACGACTTCCCCAACCTCGAGACTATCGCTGTTGGTGGCGAGCCATGCCCGCAGGCTCTGGCTGACGATTGGGCACCCCATGTCAACTTCTACAACGTTTGCGGCCCGACGGAGATCAGCATGCTCAACACGGCCCATCTGCATGAGCAGGGAGCAACTCTTACAATCGGAAAGCCGAACCCCAACACAACGCTCTACATCCTAGACGAGGACAAAAATCCCGTTAGGATTGGCGAGCCTGGTCTCATGTGGGTGGGAGGAGCTGGCGTTTCCAGGGGATATCTCAACTTGCCCGAGCTGACGGCGAACCGGTTCAAGGTCGACAAGTTCACCAACAATGGGTCCATGATGTTCAACACGGGTGATCTAGGCCGGTGGCTTCCCGACGGTAGCCTGGAGATGCAGGGGCGCCAGGACGACCAGGTCAAGATCAACGGCTTCCGAATCGAGCTGGACGGGGTATCCCGTGCCATTGAGGCACACCCGAGCGTCATTAAGGCGTGTGCGCTTAGCGTTGATGGGAAGCTTTGGGGCTTTTACTCTGCCCCTTTGGCGATTCCCGTCGAGGACCTACAGCACTCAGTCGGCATGCACCAGCCCTACTATGCCGTTCCGGCTGTCTGGCGGCATATCGAAGAGCTCCCCCTCACGGCAAACGGCAAGATCCACAAGCGTGCTTTACTTGAGAAAGCCATGGCCGTGGCTGACCGCGGCCTTTTCAGCAGCGGTTCCAGCAGCAGCAGCAGCAGTCATAATGAGAAGACGCCTGAGAGTGTCGAGACATTTGAGTTGCCACCCATAAAGAAGAATTTCATGGGCTCTCAGTGGCTGCGTCATACCGGCCTCTCGGCGTACCGAAAGCTATTCGGCACCATCATGGCCGCCAACATCGCTGCCTTCGCCATCCTGTTGTGGCAGAATAGCGCATCTGAATACCGGCTACCCCTATCCAGTCTCTCCACCGCTGTCAGTGCCAACCTTCTTGCCTCTGTCTTGTTTCGGCAGGACTACGTCGTCAACTTCATCTTCTGGCTGGCCACACGTCTTCCCACTTCGCTACCACTTTCGATCCGCTGCCACTTCGCTCATGTCTACCACTACGGCGGTATCCACTCAGGTTGCAGCGTCGCCGCATCCCTCTGGTGGCTTGTCTTCACCATCGCCGTGACCCGCCAAGAGCTCGGCGCCGTCGCCCTCGTGCTCACCTACTTGATCCTGGCTCTCCTCTCAGCCATCCTCGCCATGGCGTACCCCACGGTCCGCGCCAAACTCCACGACCAATTTGAGTGGACCCACCGCTTCGCAGGATGGACTGCCCTCGCCCTCGTCTGGGCCCATCTCCTCGTCGTGACCGTCGCCTCCCAGACCGCATCTGGGCAGCCCCTCGGCCTCTCCCTCGCCCGCACACCAGCCCTCTACCTCCTCATCCTCACCACCCTCTCCATCGCCTCCCCTTGGCTCCGCCTCCGCCGCGTCCGCGTCATCCCCGAGCCCCTCTCCGCTCACGCCGTCCGCCTCCACTTCACCTTCCACACCCCCCGCCCCTGCGCCTCCCTCGGCATCCGCATCACAGACCGCCCCCTCGTAGAATGGCACGCGTTCGCCGCCATCCCCGCCCCTTCTTTCTCACTTCCCGGCACCCTCACCACAACAGATACCACCCCTATACCTATCCCCGTCCCCGGCCCCGGCCCGGGATTCTCCATTCTCGTCTCCAAAGCTGGCGACTGGACCTCCCGCATAATCGCCAACCCCCCCACCACCCTCTGGACGCGCGGCACCCCCGTCTCGGGCGTCCTCGCCATCGCGCCCCTCTTCAAATCCCTCGTCCTCGTCGCCACCGGAAGCGGCATCGGGCCCTGCCTCCCCGTCATAATGGAGCGCAAAGTCCCCGTGCGAATCATCTGGTCGACAAAGAACCCGGTCAAGACGTACGGTCAGGAGATAGTCGATGAGGTGCTGAGGGCGGATAAGGACGCGGTGATTTGGGATACGGGGGAGAGAGGGCGGCCGGATTTGGTGCGGATGGCGTGGAGGGCGTGGAAGGAGGGGGGGTGTGAGGTGGTGGCGGTGGTTAGTAATAAGGAGACTACGGGGAGGGTGGTGAGGGAGTTGGAGGGACGGGGGGTTAGGGCTTTTGGGCCGATTTGGGACTCTTAGGGGAGGGCATAAGAGAGAGAGGGTTCCTTTTGTTTTGATATGTGTAGGTCAGTGATTGTATTGAGGCTGAGGATGAAGAGTGGGATGTAGAGTCATTTCAAGGACGTCTAAAGGCGTGGCTTTTGGGTATTGTCATCGTGGCACTCTCAGGATACAAATGTTTAATCTTTGCATCGACGTAGGGTAGCGGTTTGCTTCACAATATGAGCTTTCACGACGTCTTCTGCTGCTCTTCGCAGTCCATCGCGTCGTTTTGTCTAAGTAGTGTACACATGCACTCCAATAGGTAGGCAAGAAAGTCTAGACCCGGCAGTCAAGTGCTATCTAGTACGTATAGCACAGAGTCCCGCCCTTGACATCCATGTAATCCTTCACCACCGCATCCGCGGCCAGCCCAGCCATAGGCATCACGTCGTTCAGCGAGACCTGCGTCTCGTAATCCAGACGGAGCCCACTGTACTCATTCGTCCTCGTCTGCGGCGCCTTCTGCTGCCACAGCCACCACAGCCTATCAACCTGAGTATGATGCAGGAAGAACAGCGGGTCTATCCAAAATGTTAGCAAAGCCCCAAAACCCAACTTCAACCCCAGCTCCAGGACAGGAGACAACTCACCATTCGGACTAGCATTCTGAAACCCCATATCCCCCGACCCAAACCCCACCCCCCTATGAATCGCCGCATGCGGTCCCCCCTCCAAATCTCTTCTGAAGTCATCAAACACACTAATCCCCAAAATCCCATTCACCACCTCCGGCGTGTAGCTCGAGTTCCCCATATCAATAATATTCGACAGCGGATCATCCTGATACCACTCCCTACTGAGACAATGCGGCTGGACTTCCTCATTGTAATACACGGGTCGGTAGTTCTTGAACGGTCCGTCGGTCACGCACCGCCTGCCGTCCTTGTCGCGGGTGGTGGCGCCGTTTCCGCCGAAGCCAGTCACGGGGTCCCACACCGCGGCTTTGGTGGGGGCAGGCGAGTCAGCGACCCAGTCCCAGTACATCGCCGTGCCGGTGTAGCCGCAGTCGTGGAGGGCTTTCTCGTAGACGGTCATGAAGAAGCGGTGCCAGGGGAGGAAGCCGGCGAAGTCGTGGATTACGGGGAAGAGTTTTGCGTGCACGATGGCGAAGTCGTCGTGCAGGGTGGAATTTCCGTTGTTGTTGAGGCGGGAGGGTTTCTTGGTCACGCAGACGGCGGCGTTGAGGTAGGCGGTCTTTTCAGCGGTGGTGGCTTTGGACCAGGACTTGCGGAGCTTGGGGGTGGTGCAGGTTGCTTTTATGCTGAGTGGGGTTGGGCTCTGGGGGAGGGCGAGAGCGGCGCCGGTTAGGGCGGCAAGGAGGAGGGGTTTCATTTTGAGAGACGAGCGAGGGCTTGAAGAAAGAACAGGAGCGAAAGACTGTAGCTGGGATGGCTGTGAGGGAGGATGTTCTATTACTCTAAACTGAAGGAAAAGAGTCTACTTTATACATTGTGGACGAATATCTAACTTCCTGGATCCCAGCAAGAGTACTGTGCACGAGGTTGACTTTCTCCATGTGTTCATCAGATCCCCCATCCTTCCGGTGCCGCCGCCGTGGATCGAAACAGACTCTATATCCCCTCCAATCAGCTACCATCACCGAATCCAGCAACCCGGTTCCAATGCGTAATGGTGCGCATATCATAATCTGACAACCTATCGCTGACGAATACAGACTGCCTCGGACCGGAAGCCGTCAAAAATTGCACTATCGTTTCTGCTGCTCGCCCAGGCCGAATTTTCTGTCCTGGTTGCGTCCAATTGAGATCCTCGCCGTGTGCATGGGACTGGTCTGTCAGCCCTGCGCACGAGCGAGGGGGTCGTACTCTGCGGCACAGACACGATGCGAGTGTGCAGCGCCCTACGCGCCCGCGGCGTGGGCGCAAGGGACAAAAGTCCTTCATTTTATGGTCGAGAGGAGGGTAGCGAGCGGCGTGGCAAAATACTCCAGGGGAATGGGATGAATGTCGTTCTATTCTTGGCATGCCGTGTTGCGTGTCGTTTGTGCCGGGTTAGGCGTTCTGCGCAGCACGCGGATCGACGGCCCCAGCCCAGCTTCCGTAAGCCTCCTTAATGCGAAACCCCAGACCAGTCCATAGCCTCGGCTGAGTCAGGTGTCTCGCTTGTGTGTGCGTTGGTGTTCTCGGAGACCGAACTTTTCGCAGCCAAATCAACGTCTTGTTTCTTCGTCTCCAGCAGGTTGTCGAGAGATGCTCCGATCGGGTTGAGGTGCAATGTGACGGCAACGGACTGATTGGCGGTGGAGACGTTGTCCTCCCGGCGCTTCCGGTCGTTGGGAAACTCGACATGCTCGGACCCGTTGCTAGCCTCGTCGCAAGTGAGGGAAAGGCCCTTGGCGAACTGGTTGGCAAGGATCCGATCGGCCCGCTTCGCCTTCAAGTAGTTGAGGTACTCGTTCACGGCCTCGGGGGATTGCGGCTGCGTAACCAAATTCTCATGAATGGCCTTGCTCTTCGAAGAGAAATGTCTACCTCGGGCCAAGGCGCGTTGCGCCTGCCTGGCCTGCGGGCCACCGCCCGCGGGCTTCGACCGGCCCATGATGGGGTAAAATTGAGTCGGATTGGCGCACGGCGCTCGAGGAGATGGATACTTGTTCGAGGACTGCTCAGGACGAGAATGGCAAGTTAGGGTGTTGCCAAAGGATCAGGGCCGCGGGAGAGTCTGCGCGATGAGCTTTAGTCATCTGGCATTCGAGTTGTGGACAGTAAGCCCAGTGGCGCATCGGCGAAAATCGAGGCGTGAAGGGCTGTCTGCAAGAATGAAGTTGCGGCGGTGTGGATGTGGGGCGACAGAAAGGCGATGGGATGGAAAGGGCGATGAATTGACCAAATGAAGGCACCGAACAGGCTGTCAGACCCACAAAGGTGTGAAATTTTGCCCCCCAAAGGGTCGGATCACAGTTGGCACTTGTGTTTGGAGCTACCTCCTCAATTTGAGCCAGAAGACTGAAAGCCTGACTTGGACGCGACCACAAATAAAAGCAGACCGCAGACAGGTAGAGCAGCACTCAACTACCTGAACACGTGCAAGTTGTATAAGAAGCCAATCCCACCAATTGCGAACCCAATTCCAGGAAGCAGGATCCCCGCACCCAAAGCAACACCAAACAAAATGCAATCCACCCTTGCCCGCGCCTGCGCCTGATACGCAACAGCATAGCTCAACTTCCCCTGCATGCTATTCGGCCGTGTTCCTCACATGGATAGTCACGCTGCGCGCCATTTTCAAGTGCTGCTTCTTCACCATCTCAACGGTGCAGTAATTCACCCTCCGGCCGCACACCTCCAAGGCCCGGGGTAAGTAGTCCTTCACCCTCTCGTTGGTCTCTCGTTGCTGATACTAGCTGTTTGGGCTCAGTACATTTTTCGTGAGCACGCTGGCTAGGTCGTTGGGTGTGCCGGGGTAGTGGCCAAACGCCATTGCACAATGAGAAAGACTCGCCCGGTGTGGATAGTTAGGGAGGGGTTGCATGAAATGGTTCACTATGTCAGCCATACGACTATTCAATAAGAACCGTCATCTCCTGGCAGCTGTAAACCAATCATCATCGCTGAGCCGTAGCAATCCTATACGATGGTACCTGCACTCATAGCATCGGCCGCAATGCGAACACGACTTAGAAAGTCCACCTCGGTGGATACCTGGCCGCCATGCTCACTGCTTTTACGACTCAAGAGGCCGCTGCAGTGTCATCTCAGCTGCTCAAATTTATTTGCCTAGATAGGATTCACCGATGCAACATATCGCCGTCAAACACGCTTGCAGCATACTCCCCTTCATAACTCCGCGGCGCAAAATCATACATTTCACCCAGCATCTCCAACCATCCCCACAACCTCTCCGACACCCCCAACTCCATCTTCATCCAACCCCAATACGACCTTGGATACCGCCTATTACTCTCGTACTGCTCAGCGGTATATTGCGCATCCACCACCTTTATCCACCCCTTTTGCAGCCCCTCCGTCAAAACATCCGTATCCGCCAACAGGAACACCCATGCCTGAACTGGCGGCATATTATACTGTTGTTTTTCTTCTCCCTCGTTATTAATCATCACAGCCTCATGATCGCTGCGCACTCCCTCCATGTGCGTCTTTCTCAACATGTCTATCCCTACACCGTCGTACAGCCCCTTGTCAGATCTGACATCAAGCTTGAAGGCTTCCCAGACTTGCTGCTGCAGTTTTCGCTCGTGCGACGCGTCTGTCGGGAGTGCGGAGCATTCAAATTACGTATTGCAGATTTTTTCAAAGGTGGACTGATGGATCGTCTTAAGGAGCTCGGCCCATTGCGCTTCGTGTTCGGGGTGGTAGTCGGTGCGGTAGAGGATGAAACCCCAGTGGGAGAGACCATCGGAGTTGAGTTTTGCGAGGGGTTCGGCGGCGGCTTTCGCGTCCATGGTTGGCTGGAGGGTGGCGATGGAAGTTGAAAAGATAATGGCCGTGCGGGGTGACCACGTTTTTTTACGTTCAAACGTGCAGGCACGATTAGTGGGAAAGGAATTTGGTGTAGGAGACAGTAGTGGCTGCACTGTAGTGGCTGTACTGTGCGAAATGCATGCTGGTATTATGCTTTGGTTCAGGCAGATTGTGGGCGGCACAGGGAGTGTGGTGATGGAAGAGTCTGTGTTTATGCAGGTGTTTCATTAACACTGAGATTTCCGAGTTGCCATTATAATCCCACACGAGATACTTCACATCTACAGCATTCAATCACCCCTAATACTGGCCAGTTGCGCTGAGCCAAATCTGCTTCAAGTCTCGCTGGTCAAGTCAGACCTGTCAAGATGTTAGCAATCGAATAACATGTTACGAAACTAAGATGAAATCGTACTGTATTGCTACTTACTAGTGCCTTAAAAAAAGACATCGCAGCTGGGCTATATACTACAGTTACAAACGGCGCTAAAACGCAGTCCTCTTTTAGTTTGTACAGGTTATTACCCTTGGCAAGGTAGTAGTATTATCTCGGAGCTCTGCTGGATGCGTCTACAAGTTCATGTTCGCTACCTACCTAGGTAGCGTGCTACATCCTTGTGGAACACAAAACAGAGCGGTTTTCTGGCCGTTCGGCAAAAGAGTGATGGAATTGCTTATTCTAGATAAAAAGGAGAGAGGGGCAGAGAGCCAGTATTATAGTGGTGAAAGTGGGGAGTCACGTGGCTAACCAGGTGACCGTTTGTTTCACAATCCTTATCTGAGAAAGCCAACCGGGGATTGAGTGCACGTCAACCGTCGGCCTCTCCGTCATGCTGAACAAGTGATGCACCATCACCAAGCCACTCCCCTCTGAGGTGGGAAAATGAGACGCGAATCGGCCAGAAAGGTGCCAGCCTCAATCAGTTCCTCGGAAATCTCGTGGCCTTTGTGTGTTCGAGCCTACTCCCTGGGTGGGCATCATTTTTCCTGGAGGTTACCTCCAACTGTCAGAAAGAACAGTTTGGCTGAGGTTTGCAAAGGGTGCTGTCTGGAAGGAGATTGTGTTTGGGTGCTGCCCGTGATATATGTGGGCTAGGCGCGGTATATCGCTCCATCGATGCAATGCACCTACCCGCTGATGCAACCTCGGACTGCGGCGTTGTGGGAAGCCTAATGCGAGGGTCAGCTGGGCACAGGATTCACCCTGTACTCAGGCAGGTGTTCATGGACCAATGATGATGAGAAACAAATTACGCGCACATGCCGGCTGCATTCACCCGCATCCGGATCTCACCGGGACAACCCCCTTCAAAGTAGATAAAACATGGCACAGGTAGCGCCCAGAATGCTTGTCTTTCTCCAGTGGTCGCGAAAACGCGCGATCTAGCAGTATTTGCCCCAAAATGAGGTCCCAAACTATCTTCATTGTGTTTAGCCTTCCAGCATTATTAGCTGGGAAGGCGGCCGCGCTGAGGACACCCCCCGAATTTGCCACCATTGTCAACTCAAGAACTGCCAACGAGAATAATTACGACTTTATCATCGCTGGCGGGGGCGTTTCCGGGCTGACGGTGGCAGACCGTCTGACCGAAGACCCGGCTGGTAAGTACCCCCTAGTTTGGGATGCGGACTGTTTCCCAGGTTCCTCCAATTTTGTGTTGGTATGATAGGTTGAGACCTAGACAAGTAAGTCGCCAGAGCCGCTCACAACCCTCTAGTAAAAGTTCTTGTGCTTGAAGCTGGCCCCTTTGACAAAAACGAGGACAGCGTCCTGGTCCCTGGGGCTTTCTTTCCGGTGCCATACCTCTGGCTTCCACTCCCCAGTGTGCCTCAGACGGCCCTCCATGGCCGGAGCTTCAACGTCCCCGCCGGGAGAGTAGTAGGCGGTGGATCTGTGGTGAATGGAATGGTCTTTGTAAGGCCGGGGAAAGGAGAGCTGCGAGCGTGGGAAGATCTTGGGGCAAAAGGGTGGAACTGGGACGCTTTGCTACCATATTATAAGAAGGTCGGTCCCCTAAGACAACTCGCATCGGAGCATGGGAACCAGCCATGAAGGGCCAAGATTAACTCAAACCACCAGAGTGAGAACTTCACCGCCCCTGACGAAATCTTTGCAAGACGGGCCAACTTTTCGTACACCCCGGAGGTCCATGGCCGCGATGGCCCTGTGCAGTGTTCATTCCCTAACTTCTACTTTCCGGGAAGCGGTAATTAATACCTCCCTACCAAATACCCCGTTTGTACCCCCATACCGTCGCTAACCCAAAGCAGAAAACTGGTTCCAAGCCGCCATTTCCAGCGGCCTGACTGCCGTCGGCGATCCTCATGACGGCACCGCGGGAGGTGTGATGTATTTCCCGACCGTTGTCGACTTCACCTCGAGGACAAGAAGCCATGCCCGGCTCAACCACCACGAGCGCGCCAAGCAGCGCCCCAACTACCACATCCTTGCCGAGCACACTGTCTCTCGAGTGCTGTTCGAAGGCAAGAAAGCCATCGGTGTGGAGTACCTGCCCACGGCCGGAGGGCCCGTAGCCACCACAAAGGCAACAAAAGAGGTCCTCCTCGCCGCGGGCGCCATCCACACCCCTCAAATCCTCCAACTTTCCGGAATCGGACCCTCAAAGCTTCTCAATACCCTCAACATCCCTATCATCGCCGACCTCCCCGGATGCGGCGCCAACTTCCAAGACCAGCCGAGCATCATCATCCCGTACAACTTCACCAACAACATCTCGCCTAACGTCGGGACACTCGACTCCAGCCCGGAATACAACACCGAGCAGCGAAGGCGCTACAACGAGTCGCGAACAGGGCCCTACGTCCTCGCTCGCGGCCTGAGTACCAACCTCGCTCTTCCGCATCTCTGCGCCATGACGTCCAAGTGTCTGGAAATTGTCGCCCGCGCAAGGCAGAAGGATGGCTCTGAGTATCTGCCTGTGGATGTCCACCCGTCCGTGCTGAGGGGGTATCAAGCGCAGCGGGAGATCACGCTCAGGCAGCTGGAAGGGGATACCCCTGTTGCGATGATACACTGGGACACGGCGAACTCGGTGCGGATGTACTTCCTCCGACCGCTCAGCCGCGGATCGGTCGTGATCAACTCGACCAATCCCCTGCAGGTTCCGCTCATTGACTTCCGCAGCATGACGGATCCCGTGGACTTTGACCTCGTTGCTGCGTCGACGCTGATGAACAGGAAGATTATGTCCCAGGAGACGATGAAGGTCCTGGGGCCGAAGGAGGCGGCGCCGTTTGGGGAGGAGATTACTAATGAAGAGCAGTTGAGGAGAGTCTTGGCTGGAGTTGCTGAGCCGTCGAGCGCTCATCAGTGCTGCACGGCGGCGATGATGCCGAAGGAGCTAGGAGGGGTGGTGGATCCTGATATGAAGGTGTATGATGTTGAGGGATTGAGAGTTATTGATACGAGCTACTGGCCGATGGTGCTGACGGCGGCACCAACGGCGACGACGTACGCGTCGGGGGAGAAGGTATGTGTTTTGTTTGCCAGGATTCTTGGAGCTGGCTTGAGTGTCGCGTCGCGGACACCGCTGACGATCATAATGCAGATTGCCGACGCCATCAAGAAGGAGTACCGTCTCGGAAACTTTGGCGGGAAGTGAGCTAAGGGGGTGGCGCGGAGCACAAGGTTATCGTTTTTGGAGGAGGAGGGCGTATTGCGTATTTACACGTACTATAGAACTTGAGTCCAAATCCAATTGGTCGAACTGAGGCAAAGGGGCTGAGAGATCGTCTGCAACGGGAGCTAGCGCTGACAACGCCTTGTGCGCCTTTCGCAGCGACAACCGGATTCTAGTGCTGCATGCTGCACGTCATATTAGTAATATGTCCCCATCGCTGCCCCCTTAGACAAAACTTACCTCAACTCAACTTGAACCCAGCCACGACATCTTCAAACCACCACCATACCTTACCCCCTTCCACGAAAAACCGACATCTCCCGACTTCAAACACCCCAGGCATAAAACTTTACCAACTCCCAACTCCCAATCAACCCCTCCTCCAAATGGCCCGCAACCCCACCATCAAAGCCATCTTCTTCGACTTCATGGGGACCTGCCTCGACTGGCACACCCCCGTGCTCTCTGCCCTCCCCGATTCAATCCCCCCCTCAATCGCGTCCTCCCTCGCAATCACCTGGCGCCACATCTACTTCGACTCCAACGCCGCGCGCCTCGCCGCCTCCCTCCCGCCTGAAGACATCGACATCACTCTGCGCGCGACGCTGCTGTCTGTGGTATCCTCGCCACAATACGCCGAGTACGCACCGCTATTTTCTGAGGGGGTGCTCCGCGACTGTGTGGGGGCTTTTCATCGCATGCCCGCCTGGCCGGATGTCCCGCCTGCGATTGAAGTGCTCAGGGCGGCGGGGTATGAAGTCTTTGTGTTTGCAAACGGCACCCCACGGCTGCAGCTGGATTTGTGTAAATCGTCGGGGCTGAAGTTTGACATGCTCTTTTCGAGTGCACTGCTGGGAGTGTACAAGCCTGCGCGCGAGAGCTATGACAAGGTCCTGGGGATGGTGAAGTACAAGCCGGAAGAGACGGTGCAGGTTGCGGCGCATGCATATGACACGCGAGGTGCGAAGGCGGTGGGGATGCGAACGGTTTATGTAAGGCGGTGGACGGATGATGTGAATGAGGATATGGAGGTTGTGAAGGGGGATAATGATGTGTTTTTGGAGGATATGAGCGGGTTGGTCGAGGCGATTGCTGCGCTGTAATAAGGAAAAAGACGAGGAGAGGAGAGAGGCAAAAATACGGAGGGAAAGGCAAAAAGATCAGTATGCCCAATAACAGGATTGAACTGTTGACCTTCGCATGACTTGATACAGAAGATCTGTATTAGTACGACGCTCTAACCAGCTGAGCTAATCAGGCTTGTTTCTTGTAGATTGTGGGTATTGTTGTGACTCATGAGTGGATGCGTTGGCGGGATGGATCCTCGCATCCGCTTTGAGCGAGACAGGAGTGCGCCGACACATGTGCGCCGCATGCCGTGGCGGGGTATCTTTCAAATGAACCGATATGGTACCAGTGGGATGGTCACGTTTCCTCTGGGGAAGGAGTTGGTGTTGGGTGGTGATGGGCGTGTTGGGAAGCAGCCTCAGCCATCTCCTCGTCTCGCTCTCGCCTCTCCCGGTCGATCCAGCGCTGAACGAGCCAGAAAGCCCTCAAATATGCAATCGATAGCCCGAATTCTTCCTGGCCAACCGCTTGCGCAGCTGCACCAAGTCTCCTCCGGAGCCATTTCCTTCTGTCATCGTCTTCGCTGTCGTCAACATCATCGCCAATCGTATCACTCGTCGTCTGCGCCGCGGCAACCAGCATGATCCAAAGATAAATGCCCGGCATCTTCTTCCATCGGATAGGGTATACGGCTTTGATATTGCGGTCCAGCGTTTTCTCGGTTTTGTATGATGACTTGATGCATGACATTGGCTGCAGCTTTATGATTGCTTGAGTGTAGATGATGGCTGTTTGATGGATGATCTGCTGGACGCGGTCGTCATCTGAGTTATCCTCCGCATGCTCGTCCGGACCTGCAATTGTGACTTCTCGTAACCTCTTATAGATAGACGATGCGGTTAGCTGAGCCTTTTCCCGGAATGCTTTGTTGTCACTCTGTGAGGAGGTGTCGGTGATCAATAGTGTCAAGACCCGAATATCGTCCAGCACTTTGGCCGTCTCGGGCGGTAGAAAAAGCGACTCTTCCAGCTTGGAGAACGGTGTCCTATGAGCCCTGACCGGGCACGCAAGATAGTCGCTATATTCCGCCGGTACGGGAAGCAGGAATGCGGCTGATGCCTTTCCGCTTTGGACACACAGGTCTTTCTCGAAGCAGCACGCGATAGCGTAATCGGCCCTGCGCAATACATCAGTCTTGCCCCCCCGAAAATGACAAGGGATTGATACTCACAGAATCAAAACCGACTGAAACAATGGATCACCCAGCGCCCACAGCCCCCCACGAGCGGCAACCAAGTCCCTCAACCCCCTCAAATGCGCCCACATACTTCCATCGTCACCCCAAAACCACTGTCAGTGACGCTGTCAGCCCTCTTCCTCGGCCTTTCCCTCTTATCCCCCAAGCAATGCCACATTCAGACTTGAACATACCTCAACGATAACCAAATGAATCACGCACCTCCAAATATCCGCTCGGTCATGAATCCCCGCCACCGCCGCATTCACCATCCGCAATACCTTCGCCTTGAGCACCAGCGCCTCCGGCGCGGCATTGTGGCGCCCCATCTCGCGCACCTGCGCCAGGGATGCCATAAGCAAGGCGATCTTGGGGAACATGGGCGATTGCAGCATCCAGGGGAGCATGAGGGTGCGGAAGATGACAGGCGGGTCGCGGCCGTCGATGGAGACTAGGTTGGGGGAGACGTAGCCTATGACTTGGGAAGGGGGAGAGTTAGTTTCCTTAGATACCGAGGAGAGGGAGTGACAGGTGAGGGAGAAAATACAGAAATCCATGAGCTCGCTGTTCCGCTCAGTCTGCTCGATTGGCGAGGTCTGCAGGCAGTTGATCGAGCTGAGGATTCCGCCGACTGCTCTCGGCGTCGAGGCGGTTGGAGGTGGCTGCTCTGGTGTCTTGGGTTCCTTCGCCTGGAAAACATGGACCGATCGCAGACTGGGATGCTCTGCAGCCTTTCGGACAGTCGGGAAGATGCACGGCACCGGCGGCCATCGCTTGGCGCAGTTGGAGCATGGTTCGCCGGGTTCCGAGGGGATGCACTGCGTGAGTTAGGAAGGCGCAAACTGAGATGCTTGGGAAAGAAAGACGAGCCTTTTGTTTGCGCCGGCGGCATTCGGCGCACGACTTGTGGACGCGTTTGGGTGTCGAAGGAGGCGCTGTTAAGGGCTGCATGGTGATGCGGGAGGCGGCTGGAGTTGCATGATCAATTAGGTGGTCCCAGGAAGGAGGGGAGGCGCTCGATTTTTGTGCGCGATCTTGTGCCGCACGTGGCCGTCGAGACGCCGGTCTCATTGTCTCGGCTTCAGCTGGAGAGGGGCTGTCGGGTCGGTGCGCTGCCGCCCCTTTCGGGTTCGCGGATCCTGACCTGTGGTTGGCTGGGAGATCTGGGATGGTTGCACTTATCTGATTTGTCTTTTTCCTGTCAAATTCCCGCGAAGATCACAGATCGAGGTTTGTCCAGTTGCTTGAGTCTGGACAAGAGTTCTTGCTTCAGATAGGTAGTTTTTGATAAAAATGTTGAGATTGTAATAACAGCAAATAATCAACTATCCATCCCTAGGCCAAACCCCAGTCGCAGGCCCTCCGTCTCAGCAGTCATCCTAGTAGGCCTCAAATCAAATCTGTCGGTAATAAGCCTCAAAAGCCGCTCACGTTCTTCGTGTTTGAATGTGCCCACCCTTGTGAAACTTTCCCCTTCACTTTCCAGTGCCAGAACAAGACCTTCTACCACGTACTTCCGAACCCCTCTAGTCTCCCACCCACGGTAGTCCCCTACAATAAAGACAGCCAGCAGGTCGGATTGATGGAAGGCATCAAGGCTTGGGGCATCATTCTCCATGCCGAATCTGCCATCCCACTGGACGCTGACGCCGAAATGAGAACCATACTGTCTTTCGCCGGGGACGTGTTCGATGGGTGGCAGTAGTGTGTGATGAATGTCTTGGAGTTGACGAAAGCGGGCCCACATAGCAACCCCTTGGACTTTGAGAATGCTAGAGTTCTGGTCGAAATCATACAACCCCGAAGGATGTTTGGCGTGCGCAGTAGCGTCCAATATCTTGAGAAAGTATATGGGAGTATGAACGTCGTCCTTGAGATACCGTCTGTCTGCTTGAACATAGACGTCGGAGCCCGCCCAAGACCACGACGGCGCTAGATATGGTTTCGGTTTAGAAGATCCAACAGCTGAAGGGAGGCGGAGGGGGAAGGCTGTCCAGCAAAGCTGTTTGTGTAGATCCTTATGCCACAACCCGGCGAGTTAAACATCGCCGAATCGGTCTCTGAGCTCGCTGACAAGGCCAACAACAGCTATCATCCTGTCGGTGTCTTTGGTGAGTTCGGTGTCGAGTATTGCTGGACGAGCTGGACCTAAACTCGACGGAGTTCTAGTGTAGAACCGAATTCAATTCGAGGCTTCTCGCCATAAAATAAATCCGAGGTATACCCAAAAAACAGAATTCCCGGGGTATCCCATTCGGGAATTTCTCCGAGGCTACCAACTGCTTGCATTCCTAGTACACGGCGTCCTTAGCGAAGTTGAGCTGCCTCGTTAGATATCGTTCCTGCACCACCCATCCCCGCGTGTTGAGTGGCACAAACGCCTTGGATCCGAGATTTTCGCGATACATGAAAGAATCACCAATGCGGAATTCCCGGGCTTCATTTTGATCTAGCGACGCCTTCTGGAGAGACTTGGTCGGACGTACGATGATGGAAAGAGTTGTGATGATGGCAAGATATCGTTGGCTGAAGCAACCCTGGCTTCCATCCTCTGCCTATGTTGCAGCGATGTTGCAGTCCGCATGCTTGTGACAAGCCCCATCACAGCCGACTGTTTCTTCCAGACTGCATGGTTTCTCTGGATGATGCACAGGGAATCGATCCAAAGATACTTGAACCCCAGAGACACGGTACTGCTCATGGCATCCTTAAACGTCTTTGGCAGCTCGGTCACCATATGTTCTTGGAAGAAGCTGTCGAATGTCTCTTTACTCAGGCGGGCCGACTCAGGAAGGTTGGGACCCCAGCAGTGACTTAGAGTGAGATATGGAGCTGGGGCGACTTCGTTTCGTGTTGTTACTCGCCACTTCAGCGTGGTCTTGTCCTCGTTTGGGAGTACTTCGACAATTCTCGAGGGAAAGAATGCCTCGGTATCCTCGTCCGGCGATCGGCACTAGTCGTGTCCCTCCAAGCAGATTTGGAGCCAATGGCCCAATATATCCGGTCAGTCCGACGTGGATGAAATTCGGTGGCGGAAAGGTAGGTGTGGCGAAGGGGGTCGGTTTTGTTTTGGGGGCAGCAAGTGGAAAAAGTGAAACAGACGTTTCCACATACTGTCTCACTCTCCGAGTCCAAGACCTCGCTCATACTGTCGCCGGGGTCAATATTGTAAATGTGAATGCTGTACTTCTGGTTGCTCTCCCGAAGCAGGTAGCAGTGGAGGAATGGGGATTCGCAGTCCCATTACTCTAGGATGCGGACGAGTCTGTCTAATTACCTGGGGAGAGTTTGCTCTGTGGTTGAGCGCACCGTTTCGCCATCCCTGCAAGGGACTGTTGGGCTGCCATTAACCGCCACCGTAACGAGCCTTGCTTCTGATGGCTGGTGAGCACCCCTTGGTTTGAAGGATGCGAGGCAGCAATGCCATAGGAGGATCCCGTCCATTTAACCTTATCCAGAAGAACACCCTTGGCAATAAGGCGGCGTCCTTCCACCACAGCAATAGCAGGGTATCCGCCCGCGTTGTAGGGTTCTTGAAACTCCCTCCCTATGCCAAGCGGCGTAATATCAGGATTCCCCGACCAGTTAGGAACCCAGCTGGGGATGGGCATTTGATCGTCCCAGCGACGGTAAGACAACGGGACATGATGAACGGCCGATAAGAACCGGAGGGATCGCTCATTCTCCACGAAACACTGGGCCACCGAGGTGAATATCTCCCCTGGCTGCATTGCGTAGTCTACAAGCCGAACCCAGGGATCGCGGTCGGGGATCAACCCGAGAAGCCCAAACACCTTATCGCGGGGATCGGTAGCATTCAGCGACCTTGTCTCGTGCAACCGCTGAAGGAAAGAACCCTCTACCGGCTGGAATCTCGGGGGAAGGGAAAGAATTCCGGGAATCACTCTGTCAAGTCGGAATGGCGCAACACGCATTGGCCAGGCCGTGAAGCAGTCCCAGCGGACAGCTTTGTCGCCGAGGATGACTATCGGGACCTTGGCAAGAGCCGCCTCCTGCACGACCCACACCCGCTCGAACCAGGGACGAGTAAACAGTAGTTATCGTGAGGTTAGGCATCGCCGCATTGCGTTCCCCGCATCCACCAACGATGGCTGCCTCAACTGGACACCAGTCCAGCACCAACGGGCTGGGCCACGGTCAGCTGTGCCTTGAAAACACACGCCGCAGGACCCACTTTTAGTGGTAGTGGGCGTGCACACACGCGTTTAAACGCGAAGATAGTGATAGAGGCAGTTAGAATGGCTTCAATACGTAATATCTAACTGTGACAACCTTGTAGGCTGCTAGTTGGGCCGGCACGGCCCGACGGATCCCCCAGGCAGGCAGCACAGTAGGGACTAACAGTGCTGCACTGTGATCACGTACTTTGCGCTCCGCTACTCTGGTTGCTTTATCACAGAGCAATAAAGCAGGCAGAGTAAATACGCTCCACTTCTCTGGGTGCCCCATAACAGAGTAGCAGAGTAAGGTATGAAGTACCTTAATAGGTAGCTAGTATAGATAGTTATCATTATAATTATAATAGCTATAAGGGACTTTAATTCCTTATATTAATATTACTGTTAAAAAGAAGGGGGTTCTGGCCAGAGGCCAGAACTGTGGGAAAGAAGCGTCTGGAAACCACCAGAACAATAAATTTGTAACCATTGCCACAGACGCGCAATTGTAGCCGCGTAGTTTTGCCACACGGCTTGCCACTACTCACAGCTATAAGGAAGGTTCTCTGGCTGAGCCAGAGAGCCGAACGAGCAATACAATCACGCAGTTGCAACCCCTTCAATTCCACAGAATCCAGAGTGCAGTGCTTCTAACAATTCCAACTGCTTCCGTCACCATCTTCACGTTCAGACGCGTGTGTGCATGCCCACTAGCGCCGAAAGTGGGTCCTGCGGCGGTGTTTTCAAGGCACAGTATTGCATGCAATTCGTTGCCAAACCGGAAACTGCCGACGCGGAGGGATAAACTGTGCGGTATTTCTTTGGCCAAGTTTCAGACTTCGTGGAGGCGCTTGACAGGCGATACAGGCGCGGAGCGGCCATATCTTTACGCGACGGCGGGGAGGCAGCTGCGTGGTCTGGGAGAAATAAATGAACTCCCGATGCGGATCCTCTGACTGTATGACGTTGTGAAAAGAGAGTACCGTCCTTGCGCGAGATCGACGCGACAGAATTGAGGCGAGCTGTCGGGTGGGTTTGGCACCCACGTCAAACGTGCCTTCCGGGTTGCATTGGCTGGATCATTTCGTTGAATCAGCATTTCAAGGGAAGGAACGGCACTGCTGTGCTGCGGAATTTCGGCGAAGATTTCGAGCTCCAGGCAGGCGCTGCTGACATAGCTGCATGCTTCTACATTTCAGGTGAACAATCACTGCCCCGGGGCGCCCGTTTCAATGACATGCACCGATCATTTGCTAATGCCTCGAAATCCAATGTCTGGTCGTGAGAGCACATTACCAGCTAAATCGCTTTCTAGTTGGGCCTTTGGTGGATACTTCATGTGTTCTAACGAAGTTGAACCAGAGTTGGGCGCCATCAGACGACACCTGAATCCCAGAATCCAGGGCGGGGGAGGTAAATTTGCCCCAGAGCCAACCAGTTTGGCTAACCGCATTGCAGTGCGGCTGGAGCCTAACGACAAATGTCAAATCAGGACTGACATGATCACTAGACGCTCAGCAAATGTCAACAATGTTCGACGTGAGCGCCAAGCAGCAAATTTGGGGTGAACCGCCTTGTTTGTCATCGGATGACGGAGCTCGTAAATGCAGATGGAGCTGTTGTTAGGCCTTGGACTAGCTAGAGCAGTGGCTGTGCCGGCAGTCAGCATCGCTGACCTAAAAGCTGGGGACGACTGTCAGCACGATCTGGCATCAGCATCAAGTCAGATCTTCAGCTGCCTCTTGGCATCTGACGGCAATGCAGATGTCAACAAAGCTGTGCAGTGTTGCCTGCATTTGCAGTAGCTCTACATAAGGACCGTCAGCTGCGTTCCTTGATATCCTGTTCAAAGCATCAACGGATTCGATTCGCAGAGCTTCCCTCTTGTTTATTTCCTTGCTTGCTCATAACATCACAATGGCCGCCCCGTCGATTTGCACGACGCCAGTCTGTCTGGAGGCTGCCTCGACGCTGGTAGCACAGATGGCTCTAAACTGGGACAAGATTGATCCATGCACCGATTTCGACAAACTCATGTGCCAACGCTTTCCCGTTCTCAACGAGCCCGACACATCGCAATTGCGCAAACTGGGCCCCCGTCACCAGAGGGTACTTCACGGCATCCTCAAAGGCACCTATCAGGAGGCCGTTAACGAACAGCTGATCTCGTGGGACTCTACCTTTCCGACCAATGCGGTTGACGAATCCAATTTCAACATGGTCAAGCGCGCATACACGGCATGCATGGACACAGACACCATCGAGAAGACCGGCACAGAGCCTCTTGTCGACCTTTTGGCCTCCCTGCACTCCCTGTGGCCCATTAACACGGGCGATCTCAAGTCAAAGATGACTAAAGCCGATTACGATGGTTTGACCGATGTGATGTCTTTCCTTGAGGAAATTGGAATCCCCACATTCCAGACGATGCAAGTTCTCAACAACCCGTGGGATCCAGTGAGTCGTTAACCGCCCATCCGTACCTTGCCCAAATCTACGTGACAGAATCTAACTAGCAGTCAGAGTGTCAAGAGCATCCAGATGTTCACCCCCACGCCCCGCCAGACGAATACCACTGAATACCAAGACCCAGAAGCCATGCTAGCGTACGCGGACGCAACCTCGCAGACACTTTCGCGGTATCTTCCAGGAAATATGACTTCGGAGGTGGCTGCCGCTATTGCCGAGGGCGTCGTGGCACTTGATATTGCCATCGCCAGCGTAACAGCCGCCAACATGCCCAGTCTCTCGCATGTCGACGTGAGATCCCCCTATCTTTGCATCATATCTAGGTCCCGCTGACATTTCTCTCACCCGTCTAGAACTCGTATAATCTCACACTCAAAGAAGCCGCTAACTTCTACGGCCTCGACAAAGTCATTAAAAGCCTTGCGCCGAGTTACGACAAGTCCATTGTCGTGAGACCGAAGCCGGTTCTGGCCAACGTCACCGAGGTCATCGCGTCGCACCCTAAGACAGTGCTGCAGACATACCTCTTGCTCCGCGCTATCGATGCGCTCTCTGCCGAGGTTGATAGCACTGCCGCCGGCGATGGCAAGGACCGGGACGACTACTGCATCGCGCACCTAAAGCACGACTTGAACCACATACTCGGCCGTTTCTTCGTCGCTTCCACGTACCCCGACAGCGTACGCAAGCTTGCTGGCGACGTGGCTAGCAACATTCGCAGCGAGCTCAAGACACGCATCGTCCAACTGGGTTGGATGTCGGACGATGCCAAGACGCGCGCCGCCAAGAAAGTTGACAACATGGCCCAGACTGTCGGCTACTATAGCTCCCCTACGGTCGATCTGAAGAGCCCCGAGTCTCTTGCCAACTATTACAAGACCCTGAACATTACCACCAACTACTTCCACAACGTTCTGGCTAAGCGCCTCCACCAACGTTCCCAGGAGATGGCCATGACGTCCAAGCCGGCTGACCGTCTTCTTACATACTTTGGTGGAGACGCGGCTTGGGAAGTGAACGCGGCCTACGTCCCCACCGAAAACTCTATCACCCTCACCGCCGGCATGTTTCAGCAGCCCCTCTTCAGCGACCAGCTCCCTGGCTACGTTTCCTACAGCTCCCTCGGCTCCATCGTCGGTCACGAAGTCGTCCACGGCTTCGACAGCAGTGGCAGGCTCTTCAACGAGAACGCACAGCCCTTCCCCTGGTGGGACAACAAGACCGTCGCTGCCTATCAGGAGCGCACGCAGTGCTTCGTAAAACAATACTCCGAGTTTGAGTACCCCGTCCCCGGAGGCAAGACCACCAAGACCAACGGCGAGCAGACGTTAGGCGAGAACATCTCCGACGCGGGCGGGCTGCAGCTCGCATACAAGGCATGGAAGAAGACACAAGAAGGGAAGAAGGATGCCGGTCTGCCGGGCTTGGAGAAGTTTACACACGAGCAGCTATTCTTCATGTTTTTTGCTTCGGGGTATTGCAACTCGTTTACGCCGGAGCAGAATCTGGTCAAGTTTGCGACGGATGAGCATGCGCATGACTCGCATCGGATTCTAGGGGCGACGGCGAATTCGAGGGCATTTAGGGAGGCGTTTGGGTGCAAGGTGAAGGAGCCGACTTGTGAGATTTTTTAGATTATGGTGTTGGTGTATGACAATTTGGAGTATGGGGTGCATTTTGGGTAATACATTGCATTGCTAGATCATCTGAAAAAGACGGGCTAGACGAGATAGAATCTGTAATGTTTCAATTGGCAGGTTGTACTCTGATGCTCATCTCCGCGCCATCACCGCCTGTATGCCCGAAGTTGTGTTGGCTGGTTCAACCCTTCCATGTGCTCCTGCAGTCTGGCTTGCTCCTCGGGCGTCAACATGCTGCGCCACGCAAAGAAGATGCGATCCCATTTGACTGTCCATTCGAACCCTTGAGGGTTGGGTAGAACAAGCATTTCGTTGGGTGGCACTTTCCAGGTGAGTGCGAGGAGCCTCATGTCGTCCAACCTTTGGCCATCCCAAATGGCCATCTCAAGGCGTCGAAATGGGGCAAAATCAGCGTGTTGGAGAGGCGAGCGGCCGTGGCTTCGCAGAGTCTTAAAAGTGTCTCCTACCCGTGGGTTGCGTCCGCGTCCCATTCGAACAAGCAGGATCGGCGGCTATTAAGCAGGATCAGATCGCCCGACCCCAGTGTTTCCCTAGGCTGCGATTCCTTCTGGCGAAGGGCGTGTCCCAGGTCTGGCAACCAGGAACCGCACCTTGGTCTTGGTCTCTCTACACCGAGCCAGTCCGCAAAGGTATAGACCAGCTCTCTCTCGCACGGCTCAGTGGTGGATGAGTAAAGTGCGACTCCGCTGTGCCACATGTAGTCCTCAGAGCGTCGGGCGCAACCCGCTCGTAAGATCACCAAGCCTGTGTGTGTTTCTTAACGTAGTCAGGCGGCTAGGGTACGGCATAGATTCTCTTCAGCTTTGGACAATCCCGTAGAGGTCTCGTGATAGAGTGACGCGCCTTGATAAAAGCCCCTCCGCCTTACCAGTGTTCACGAAGCCGGTTGTTCCGAAAAGAGCCGATATAATACATGAATTTTTAATAACAGTAATGAGTAAGTGCGATTTAGCTTTAGCGCAGTGATTTTTGTCGAACTGCAGCGGCAGTTCTTGGCGCTCAGGCGCGCAGGCGCCTTACCGCTCCAGGCTTGGCTGGAGCGCAGGGGCCTTAGATCATATGCTCTCCCCACACACAGGGAGCTTCCATTTATATATAACTTGGGTGACCGGCTTTTAGACCGACCCACTTTTAGACCACGTCATCATGGCTGCCTAGCCACCAACTCTTTAATTTCAATCGCCCACAACTCCACCAAATTAAGTGCAATCCGTTTTCTTCCTTTTTCAATGACTTTCAAATTGGCCAATGAAGCTATATACCGAGTTGGATTTGCAGAACGCCCTTGCGGAGTATGCTGAAACTGGCAAACTTCGCGAAGCGGCCTAAAACCATGGCATCCCCTATAACACTTTATATTATCGTTCTAAAGGCACAAATCCAGCCTCTTACGCCCAAATAACGAATCAGAAGCTTTCTCCGGCCCTGGAAGAACGTCTTACCGAATGGATTCTCTTCCAGGGGGCCATTAGCAACCCTTTAACCCACGAGCAAATCTGAAAATTAGGTAAAAGAATCCTCGCTACCTCTAGAGAGCTAGCCCACCTTGGAAAACACTAGTGCCGCCGGTTTTTAAAGCGAAATCCTTCTATTTCCACCCAGAGACTATGAAGAATCTATGTAAACTGTGCTGATTAAGCTTACAAGGCCGTTATTCGGCCCTGGTTTAACTACCTAAAGGTTCTAGGGGTTAAGGCTATTCTACTAAAGAACAGGTATAATATGGACGAAATCGGTATAACTAATGGTATTAGGGATAACGGTCTGGTTATAGACTTAAAACAGTTAAAGCAGCTCCTTACTTCTCTTAACAGGTTTTATGAACTTTAAACTACTTAAAGCTAGCGAATTACGCTTTAACCTTCTCCTTAATATTAGATATTAATTACTTAATACGTTTAGTAACGTATATAAGAACTAATTTAGTAATTGCTAAACGTAAGGTATAGTAGTAAGTAAGTAGCTAAGGGTACTTTTCTTTACAGGGGTAATCCTTTTTAAAGCTCTATTTAAGTTTCTTTAGTACTCTAAAGCTAAGACTTTTATAGTTAGTATAGAATATACTGCTTAGTTAATTACCTCCTCTAGTTAAGAATTTCGCTTCGTTAATAAACGTTAAGATAAGTTTAACGTAATGTATAACTCCTTTTGTTAAAAGCCTTTAAACTTCTGTTTTTATTAGCTTAATAAGCTTTAAATTAGCTTATATAGGCGTTATACGCATCTAGATAGCCTTAAGATAGTCCTTAGTGGCTAAGAGGCCTTTAATCTCCATAATATTAAGACTTTCTGCTTTATAATAAGTTACCTCTTAATCCTTTATTTACTGCTCTTTTAACACGTTAGCGCTTTTAACTTATTCTATAACCGCTCGGTATTTTTAGCGTATTAAGGAAGTTAATAAGGTTTAGCTAAGCTTAAAGTGTTCTTTTAAGAAACGTATTAACCTTTAAATTGTAAATCTACTGTTTTAAATTATCTGTTATATTACTAATACCTTAAAGCTCTTATTAACCATACAGTTAACTTAGTTTTAAATATATTAATACGTTTTAGTCGGTTCGGTTATAATAGTAACGTAAGTAGTAACTGTAGTTACTAGACGATTATGTTTATCCTTAACCTTTTTTACTATAACTGTTCTAAGATTTAACGTATTTATAGCGTTTTTTAGAGCTTTAAACGTTTTCTTCTAAAACGCAGTACTTAAGTTATAGATCGTAATTACTATTTCCTATTATTCACTTATAAGCTTATAGATTATTATAATTCTTAACTTAATGTATAGATTTACTACGAGTAATTAAATCAATTAAGTCTTAGATCCCTTAGTTTATTATATAATATTTAAGAGTCTTAATTTAGTTAAGTTAGTCTTATAAGCTCTCGAGTTTCTGGCTGTTAGTTAAGATACTGTTATAAAACGTAGTCTTTTTAGTTATAATAAGTTAGATCTGTAGATTAGCGAATAGGTTTAGATTTGTCAGGTTAGAAAGGATTTTACGTATTATTAAAGGTTTTACAAAAGGCACTACTTATAAGCGTATTAAATACTTCATTCTACACTTTACTCAGTTAGATAAAGCCAGGCTTATAACTGTGGAACGTTTTACTAAGGGTACAGAGTTTATTAAAGCAGTGGAAGTGCAGTTGCAAAGTGACTTGATTAGGTAGAAAGGGTAGAAGTGAAGCTCCTAGACTAAATATAAAAGAGAGCTCCTTATATGTAAGGAGAGCACATAACGAAAGGCTCCTATGCTCTAGCCTAGCCTGCAGCGGTAAGGCGCCTGCGCGCCTAAGCGCTAAGAACTGCCGCTGCAGTTTAATAATACGTACTCTGTTACTTTACATTACTTACTAACCGGAATTTCCACGAGACTGTTCACATATAACATGTAAATGACGAAAGCCCATAAGTAGTCGACTAAATCCACGATAAGATAGACTGGACTTTAAGTGTTAAATACATCAGCTATATTAACGCCAGGACTTTATTAATACCTAAAGGCGATAAGTTAATACCGGTAGATATTATGTTAAGGACCCCAGTAACAGGTAAGGAGCATAATAGCGACTGGAACTGCCTAAACTGTAACACATAACGAATTAAAGGCTTAAAAGCGATAGAGAAAGGTATTATTATTCTTACTTTTATCTTAGAAACGAGGGCTTTAACAGTAACCTTTAAATACTTTATATAATTCCATTCCTCCATTATTATAGTCTAGAATAGGCTACGTTATAGAATTCTAATAATATAATAGAATGTTAGTGATTTGGACCGATTGCTGGAAAGGAGGCTATTTTAAAGGAGGATTCTATAATATAAACTTCGTATTTAAAGGTTTAGAATAAATCGTTAGCAAGGGATAGTAAACGTAAAAGTAATATAACTTAATTTAATAAGGACTTATAGATAAGTTATTTAACAGTACTGTTACTTAATTATATATAATTCTACTATGAAGAGAGCTGGAGAATAAAGTATAGAAAAATATATTTTAAATTATAACGTTAATTAAAGAGAGATAAAACTCTTTCACTTAATAACTCTCAACTAATATTATTTAATCTACATATTAAAAACATATATTTTTAATACCTTAAATACTATCTTATAAATTCCTAATCTAATACAGTAATAACTTAACCCTTATACATTATAATATTCTAAATAGTAATATCGCTATACGTAAAGATAACAAGATACCTATTACTAAGTATTTTAATAATTTTAATACTAATATATTATCTAATTTAACGTTAGTTAAGCTTACTGTAATGTTAAACTTTTAATATATTCTATAATAATATAATCTTAATTACTACTAATAATGTTTAGAACTAATATTATAATATTTTCCTTTATAAAGTATAATATTAATACTTTATTTAAGTAATTATTTATACCTATATTGTAAAAGTATATTATATATTTAATAACGATTACGTTATTAATACTATTAAGGCATTAAGTAATGTAATAATATTAGTGGTAATAAATAATATTACTATTAAGATAAGGTATAGGTTACTGTAAAAGAGGGGGATTGTTGCTAAAGAGTGCCGTTAAGCGGTCCTACTCCGTTCTCGCTTTTAAGCGATTTATACTTTAACGTCCTAATGTTTTTCGTGTATTATATAGTTTATGTGCTAAAGTTAAAGTATATTTAAATATGTCTATACCCTTTAAGGTAAATTATAATGTAATTTAAGCGTTTACTTAATTTAAAGGTAATGTTTAGTTATTAGTTAAATTAACTATTCTGCTACAGTTCTACTTAAATTAACCTAATAAGCGCTTTAAATAAAATAAAGCTTATTTACAGTGTAAGAGTTTTATCACAGTGTTTTATTTCTAAAGGGACACGTTATATATATATAGTATTAATATATTTAAGATACTGTTTTAAAGAGGTATTAATAATAGTAAGTTATTAAACCTACACATTTTAGAAAAGTGCAGTTTAAGGAAAGTTATTAAAAGAGAAAAAGATTATAATTAGACTTATATTTTCTGTAACTTATTTATTATTTATATACTTATCTTAAAGTATATATTAGTATATTCTAAGATATCTTATTATATATTAGTATATTTTAAGATATTACATTATTTACTAATATACTGTAAGATATCTTATAAATGTTAGTATATTAAGTAATATCTTAAATTTTAAGCTAAGATATTCTGTACCATCTTATAATATATATTAATATATTTTAAAGCATAACTACTGCATTTACGAAGTAGCTTAGTTATATTAGCTAATGCTTATTGACCTAATCGCTTTAACTTAACTATAAAAAGTCTTCCAGTTAAGTTTTATATCCTTAAAGCCCTTTCTTAAAGGTTAAGTTTATACGTTTTTAAGCTTAAGTCTAAAGTAATTACAGTGCTTAATAAAGTTAACTAACCTTAATCCCTTTCTATCCGTAACATATATTTCACTACCTTAAAATTAACATTACAAATTTCCTTATCCTTCTTTAGAATTAAGCAGTTACCGCCTTAAGTTAAGCTAAACTAAGCTAGATTAAGTAAGAGTGTTATTATTCTAAGCTACTTTAGCTATAGTTACTATAGTTTAGAAAAAAGACGTAAAGTTATAAGGACTTGAAACTAAGTCCTTACATTACTATTACGTAACTACACTTTCCCTTACTCAAACGATAAAGAAAAAAACTACTGTTTTAACACTGTCTTTAATTCTGTTACGCTAATAAGGTTAAGTTACAAAGGAATAAAGGTAAGTATTATTATTAACTTAATAGCTTCTTTAATATTGTTACTCCTTATAATCCTTTTGAATATTATTATATTTAAGTTAAGGGCTTATATTACTTATAAGGTTTATATATGCTAAATTTATACTGTGTCTTTATATCGCATATTACTTTATAAGATACCGGAACGTTAAAGATACTTATAGACTTAAATATTATACTTACTTAGCTAAAGAGTTTTTACGCTTTATTAAGTGTAATTATTACCTGTATTTATTATATTAAGGAACTTAATTACGTAATTATAATAATATACTCCTTAAAAACGTAGCTAGTAACGGTAACGTATAATGAAATAACTTTATAGCATTTACAGCTTAGCTTATAGTTAATATACCTTCCCTTTAAGGCTAAAATATTCTAACAAGCTAGTAGCTAGTTAATAATTAGTAAGCGGAATCGTTATAGTATTTAATTAATAAGGCATTATTCTAATAGATATTATAATACTTCTATATACTTAACTAGTAAACTCTAGCTAGGCCATTCTGTAAGCTGTCTTATTAATATTACCAGTCGGAACTATACTTATTAAGGGAGAAGGGAGTATAAGTTATCACTTTCTAAAAGCTAACGTCCTGTTTAAAAGAGGTGTTAAACCTGTTAATGCTTAAGTAAGATATAGCACTAATAAGACCTAAATTATACCTTAATAAGCTTAAACCCTTAATAATAAATCATTTATTTTAACGTATATTAAACAGTTAGCGACTTTACTATTAGAAAAGTTAATTTAAAAACGTTAATTACCTATAAAATTACGTACTATATATACTAAATAATAAGGCTTAAGTAATAAAGAGGAATAAATAGAATAAGGGAGGTAAGAGGAACGGAAAATGTCCCTTAATAACCTACACTACCTTTTTAACATTATAAATATAACTTTACTAATATCTTAAAAGTTAAGTATTAACTATTTAACTTACTTCTTAAACTTATACGATAAACAGTAATTTCCAATTTAAATTTATTATCCAGTTCACTAAAGGTATCTTCGTAATTAACAATCTAAACAAATTAATCTTTAATAAGGGTAAAGCTTATCTTTTAAACACCCCTTTAGCCTCTCCTTTATTAACGCTATAAATATAGCAGTATTAACTTTTAAAAAGTAAAAGAGGTAATTAAAAGGGATATAAATAACTAATATATAATATATTACTATCCTTATATTCACTTACTAACTTATCTTCTATCTCTAGCTTACAGTTACGAGGGATTAAATGTTTACATTAAATAAGGTAGTTTAACGTAAGGAGACAGTTAAAAGTAAGATTATAAAATAACATTTTAAGTTATACTAATTCTGTAACACGTAAGTAAATAATTACTAAATAGGATATTTGTTGGGTTTTTACAACTCTAACCCGGCTAGTGTGGTTAGAACAGTGTGGCTAGATCCACGAAGCCGCTCCGCGGCTGCATCCGTGGATCTGCACAGCTAAGAACGCCAGACTCCACTGCCAACCTCGTATTCAGTCAGCCAACTTCGCTTCGCAGAAGCGAGTGTGGCCAATGCACTCCGTGCACTGGCCACCCTCACGGCTATAATAACACGGCTTCCACTCTCGAAGATAGAAATCATTAATCACCTTCAACACACACTGCTTTCCAATGCCTTAACCCCTTTTGCATTTTAACAATAAGCAAGGCTAAATTGTCAAATCCTAAACTAAATAGTAACTATACTAGATCATCCATATAAGCTAACAGAATATAAGTGTAGTATTATTAACAGACTATTTATTTTAAGAATACAGGAGAATAGTGGTTAGCAGACCCCTATAAATTATACACCTGTGTACTCTACTATTATTAGGGTAGTGTAAGTGCTTATAGTGTACCAGTTAATTCTTAAGCGGGAGGACAAAATTCACGTGCTGCAGAGAACCATGGATGTAAAGGAAGCAGCCAAGGCAGCCCCTAGGCTCTATTAGATTATTAGCACTAAGGCGCAGCGGTTCATGGTTATAGCATCCCATATTACCCTACCAGGGCCGATAGACTGGATATTCAGCACGTTATTATATGGGTTAAAGATCCAGTACACCATAACAGTAAGCCCATCAGTAAACTAGCTTAATAACTAAATCTCACACTAGCAGGTCTAGTTCAGGTTAGGCTAGTTAATTAACATGTAACATATGGTTATTGGCAAGATAAGGGCTGTTCTTAGTAAGCATCTAATGGTTCCCAGTGCAGGCAATGGGGAGAATAGAGGTTGGCTTACTACCATACCAGCACTCCCCTAGGATGCGATCGAGGACAACCATAGTAAAGACTGTGTTAAATACTCATTTTTACGCAACAAACGCAATTTGTGGGTTATAAAAGGCAAGAATTAGGTACTTAGCCAGCTACTCCAGCACCTTTAAAACCAGTCAGCGTAGCTAGGGCTGGCAACTGGCGGCAAGATTGGGCACAGCAGGCTAGGGGTTTTCCCATACCAGGCCACAGCTGTTTAATTATACAAGCAGCTGGTTAAGAGATTTTAAAAGGGTATACTAATGCTTATCCACATGCTTAGGGGGATGCCAGGGTGTGTGCTGGAGATTCAATTAATCTAACACGCTAATATTGTACATGGAGGTATATAAAACATCTTTATTAACCGTAACATAGTGTACATTTATATAGGCCTCTTCGGCTTAGGGTTTCATCTTTTTCTTTATTTTTAACACTCTTAAAACCAGATGCTTAATAGGAAGAAACAGGGCAAAACATGTCCTGGATGTAAAGAACACAGCTGTCTAAGCTCTAAAGCGTCAACTTTACATAAACAGAGTAGTGACTTGCATAAAGTCTTGTGGAAAGCCTAGAGTATAATAACCACGGCGCTTAAGGCTGTAAGGTCTGGACTAAAATGTAAGGTATAATTGTTGGTTATACCATCATAAAGTAGTGCACAACGCGCGCAGCGCGTGTGCAAGGCACAGCGCCTCGGTGCACGCAGCTAAGAAAGCCACGCTCCACAACAAACCTCGTATTCCAACAGCTAACTTCGCTTCGCACCAGCCAAGCCGGCCAGTGCACTTCGTGCACAGGCCACCCTCACAGCTATAATAACACGGCTCCCGCTCTTGAAGATAGAAAACAATCAAGCACTTCACACACCACTTCTCCAATGCTTTGTGATTCCATCATGCCTTTTAACAATAATATAATCTAGAGACAAAAGAAGCTTGTGAAAAGGGAGACTCTAGAGCTCTCTTAAGGAGAGCTCTGCCATTTAGAGTCACTTAACTGAAGTTTGTAAGGCCATTTGCCTAAAGCTGAAATGTGTAAAAAAGAAAAGGGTAAACCACCCTGATCTCAGCCTTACAAGATGTTAAGATTAGGTACAGACTACCTTTAATCTCAGCCTTATAAGATGTTAAGATTAGGCACAGACCACTCTTAATCTTGGTCTTATAAGATGCTGAGATCAGGCATAGACCACCCTAATCTTAGCCTTACAAGATGCTAAGATCACACGTAAACTAGCCTGATCTCAATCCCAAGAATCCACAAAATGCTATAAGGAAGAACTATTAACATATATTAAAATGCTTTATAAAATTAGCAGGTAAGCACAATCTGTAAAGAATATAAAGCTAGAGTAAAAGATACGTGAAGAAGCTAGTAGGTGAAAATCCACAACCTTACTGTGTAGTTGTAATATATACTGGAAGTGGTAATACTAAGATAAAGTGATGGGAACCGATAGAAAGTATGTAACCTTTGTAAGAACAGAACCTCCACAGTGCGTTGCGGTGTTTATGTCTTAAATGTAAACCGTAAAAGCCCTATATTATCTCAGCATAAGCCCCCTTTTCAGCCAATAACGCCACAGTGCTAATTATCTCCTAAGACAGGAAATCAGTCCTGTGGTTAATTATTAGTTATAAATCCTTAGCTCTGGCTTAGATCTACGTCTTTACCTTACTTTAAAGCCTGCCGGCCCTTATGCTTTATACTCCTCTACTGTAAAGTCCCGTTTATTTAAAGCTATGCACTTCTCACTGGTAACGTTTCTGTATTGGCTAGGGTTAAATATGGAGTGCCCTAATGTAATGGGCTGCCCTTAATAGCTGTAGTGGATGGTATTAATGGCTTTGGCTCCGATAACCCCTATAACCACCACATGTAGGCCTTAACAGAGGGTTAGAATCCTTTAGGTTACTAATACGTTGTGGCTATACGTATATACCTTGGTAAAGATAAGGAGGATTACAGTTCAAATCGTAATTGTCAGAGGTATTAATAAGATGTGTAAACACTAACATTAAACATACTACTACCACTGTAATATATGCTCCATGGCTAAAAGGCTAAGCATTTCACTTACCTTATATAACCGAGTTAAATACTGGCTATTCTAAAATACTGAAGTTCACCCATTGCTCTGATCAAAGGGAGGGTTACATACAGGGTCACGTGGTTAAACTTCTGTTAGTGCAAAAAGAAGTAATTTGTTAGCCGGAAAAGTAGGTAAAAGTGCAAAGCCATACTTCTATATAAAGCAGTCCCAAAGAAAACAAGACTATATATAAATATAGTATAGTGTGGCAGAAGCCCTACTTATTCTAGCTCTAAGGCCCTAAAACTTCTAAATATATATAAAAAGCCTACCCTAAGTTAATATGTGCTTTTATTAATTCCAGTTACTAAATTAATTATCTTTACCCTTATAATTGTAGTGTAAATCCTAAGGCTAGCCTCTATGTAGATTAGAGCATATTTATAACACTATACTAAAAACAAAGCTTATGTAATCTTTAGGACCTTTCAGGTTAAAGTTAGCCCCTCTTAACTCCACCAAACTCGAGAAAACAAAGGTATCCATAACCAACCAGTACTATAATTATTTTATGGCCAGTGCTAATTAATAGGCCTAAAGGAAGGTGATTTAAAGGTACCAGGTATACTCCAGTTGTATTTACCATAGTTAAAATATAGGCGCTTAAGGTTAAATTTTAATATAAAGGGGTAAGTCTAGGTAATTATCTTTCTACTATTACTAATAATAAGATATAAGTTATACAACTTAGTGGAACCTCTTTATAACGTTTAGGACCCGGGATCTTAGCAGTAGTTTATAGTATTTTAAGCTACGCTTTTTAAAGTTACTTTACAGCCTGAACCTTATTATCACTGATTTATAATACTCCTCTAATTACTCCTAAAGCATGGGTTATAAGAGGTGACATTATCCTTTATAAAGCATACCCTACTAGTTAGTTAAGCCTTATATCTAAGACCCCTATTAAAATTTACAAAACCTTTAATGGTCTCTTATTTAAGAAGCCTATAACTGTGTGGCCAGGTAGATCTAATAATTAAATGTAGCTTTAAATACCACTTAATCCAGCTGTAAGATCCATTTTTAAATATCTCTTCTTGTGTGGGAAAATAGCTAAGGGCCAAACATATATGATAACAAGCATTAACTTATATAATTTTACTGTAACAGCTACAACTTTTACAGTCCTTACTTATATGCTGTAAAAACCAGTAAATAGGCTTTTAGTAATATTAAAAGGCGTCTGTAAAGTTTAGGGGAAATTCCAGTCTTGTGGCTAAAGTAATTAATTTTCATATAAGTTAGTATACATTTGTACAAGACTAATAACTTTATTTAAACACCTTAAAAAGAAAAACCTTTATTTAACTGTAGGGGATACAATTTTAATATGGGTAATTACATATAGTTCTATATAACTAACCACTTAAGTTTCTTTATAATTAGAGCTCTTTTTACACTGTAATAAAGGTATTAAGTAACTAATTAATAGGCTAGGCCCCTATTTAATTAAATGTATTAAGATAACTGTAATTTTTTAATATCCCTGTAAATCTTAATACTTTACCTATGTTATCCACTAGCTATAGAGAGCAGGACTAGTCTTACAGATGGGACAGACTCCTTTTTAGTCTTATTAACAGATATATGGGAAGTCTTTAACTGATAGGGTGGGTATTTCCTATAATAGTGTGGCTGTCCATAGCCCCAGTGCTATACCAATGGCTAAATAGCCCAATTTCCTTTAACTCCAGAGGTGGCTGTGGCCTAAGGGGGGTTTATAGCATATGGAAAAAAAAACGGTTTAATCCCTACTAAGACCTGTAAGAAATAACCTAATTATATAATAGAAAGAATAAGTTTGGTTGTTTATTACTGCTAAAAGAGGCTAAAGACCCTTTAAAGTCCACAAAACAAGCCCTGTTATGTAATAGGAGTGTTAAACTAATTCTTTCTATTATGTGCCAGTTAGACTACACTTAAAGCCAATAGCTCTGCTAATATAGCTACTATATTAGTTTAAAAGAAGCTGTGGTTTATAATTTAGTAACTTTACCCTCCTTTTCAGAGACAAGCTAAAACAGCCATGTAATTTAATTACTAACCTTACTAAAAAGTTTTAAGCTATTATATGTTAGTTACAGGAGGGAGGCTAATTAGTACTAAAAATAATAATTCTCTATTCCTAACTATATTACCTTTAAATTTACTAACACTACACTACACCCCACCCTTACTATTATAATTAGCTAACTTTAGTTTACATAGTTCAGTACAGTAAATATAACTGCTAGAGAAGACTTTACCCTTAAGATTGCTACGCTTTACAGTTAAAACCTTCTCTGGAATATTATCTGTAAGCTGCAACTTAGTAAAACTGTATTAGCACTTAACTTTCTCAGCACCTTAACAAAAGCTGCTCTAGACAGAGTATTATATAAAGCTTATAAAGGTATATGTCCTTACTATATCCCTAACTATCTTACTAATATCTCCTTATACATTTTAAACCAGAATCTGGAGAAGATATTTATACACTAATACCTCCCACATCTGCCTAAGCTGTAAGTGGTGGCTCTTAAAATTTAACAGTACTAACTGGCTATAATATAAAACATAATATTAATTCTGGGGCGTTAGTAGCCTATAGCCGCCTTTAAAAGCGGCTAGAAGGGGCCTTATCACTGTCTTCTTCTAGGCAATCCAAACCTAATGCCTGCAGCTGCAGAAGTAATAGCTAGAAGACCATTGGCACCGATAAAGGTAATGGTACGGACAGTAATAATAACATACTGTGATAAAAGGCTAGTAAGTCGAAAAGATTAGACACCTTACACCTGTAATAGTCCAAACGGCTTAAAATAACTATACTTAACAACCTGATTAGCGTGCTACAAGCCAAAAACCCCATTATTATCCACTACCATACTTACTAGTTTTCCTGTCTTATTTAGGACATTATAAAGGATGTTTTACAGCTATGTAAAATAGCTAACCTGTAAGATAAAGTTCTTACCAGCCTAAACCTTCTAGTTTTCATTTTTAGTTATAACAGATACTTCCATATGGCCCCTATTTTTAAAGAGAGTAAATTACCATTTATAACAGGGCTTAGGCTTCTAAAGAAGGGTAAAATCTTAACCTTTACATCTATAACAGTGTGGGAACTTATAATAAATAAAGAAGTCTTTAAAGGAAAGATTATTAAAAAGCTAAGCAATAACCCTAATAAGAACAGAGATAATAAGTGTATAGGGGGAAAGATTATTAAAGAGCTAAGTAATAACGTTAATAAAAGCAGCAGTATTAAGTCTACAGGGGAAGTTAATACCTAGGACTTAGAGTTTACAAAAATGCTAATTACATACTAGTTCTCTTCTAAAAGCCTAATATATGCCTCCCTTACCCTAAAAAAGGCTTATTTACTAATTATACCGCTTTAATTCCACTAGTTCCATCCTAAAGGCCAAGTATGTACTTACCTTACACTAAAAATGGTTTATCTAACATAAGCATAGTGCTTTAATTCTACTAGTTCCTCCCTAAAGGCCAAGTGTGTGTTTACCTTACACTAAAAACAGTTTATCTAATATAAGTGTGGTGTTTTAATTCCACTAGTTTTTTCCTAAAGGCCAAATGTATTTTTACCTTAACCTAAAAACAGCCTATTTATTAGGTATAGTGCTTTAATTCCGCTAGTTCCCCCTAGAAGACCAAGGGTATACTTCCCTTACACCGAAAACTGCTTATTTGCAGAAGCAAGGTACTTTAGGTTTTACTACTATAAAGCTTTTAGCACAAAGACCTATTATATTAGCAAGAGGTTTTTATACCTTTAATGCTTATTAAAATCTATTTATTTCCTTAAGCAGCACTAATTTTGCCTATAGGCCGTTAATAGTATAACCACCTGGAAGTTGCTAAATAACTTCCAGACTAGCTAATATACATTCTAATCTATGCTAGCTTCCTAGTTTAAGTGAACGTTTATCCCATATCCCTAGCAGGCTTATTCCTGGGGTTAAAAAATAGCACTGTAGTAACGCTAAGACAGTACTGGCATTTCTAAGAGGTTAGCTAAATAATAAGTTTAAGGGGAAGTTTTAACATGTAAATAGTCTTACTGTAACAGGATCTCAGTATCTTATAATGCTAAGATTAAGTAACAGCCTTAGTATTTAAACCACCTAGCTATTTAAACATTTTTATCTTTACCTTTAAAATATACTTATTCTTATATGTTACTTTACTTTATTTTCATTACCTTACTGTTTAGCCAGAGTTGGCCTAAGTAATGCCACCTTTACCATTTTAACTTCTGGAGGACGGATGGCCGTTTAAAGCCAATGGCGGCCGTAAACACCGTCCTTTAATTCGTTATTTAACGAAGATTCTGTTATTTATAATCAGCAGAGCTCTAATTAGCAGTACCTTATAAACACAATTAGGTACTTTACATAATACATCTCATTAACACAAATAAAAACCTAATTAATATCCAGACTAAGTAAGAAACGGGTAGCACCTACTGCTAACTCCCGATTTGCGAAAAGGCAGAGAACACAGAGGATACTACCACGCCTTAAAAGGCATATATATAAATTATTAGCCGTTACCCCTGTAATTGCAAACTAATATCCTTTTACAGGACTATCCTAAGCGACAATGAGCCTAGCATCAGTAGCAATAATAAGCCCAGCATTAATATTAATAACAAATTGCATAAAACACCGCCTAAGCAGCGTATAAGTAGTGGTTATAATAACCCTATCTGCAACTGCTTTATCTATTATAGCACCCCTTTACCCATACATAGCTAACAGACAACTCCAGACTAGCTCTCTAAGATTACTAAAATCAGCAGCTATTCCAATCACCTTAGCACACCAGTCCAAAGGCTAGAAGAATCCAATAACAAATTTCTCAACAACGTTTTAATACAGCTGAATAATAACAGTGGGCCAATTAAATAAGCACTGCAGCTCCCCTCACCCACAGCTATATTAAAATAGATTAACAGCAGTTAAAATCTTAAATACCAGCTTACACTCTGCATTATATAAACGCTTCACATAAAGATTATGCCATGCCAAAGCACCATTTATGCTAAGGCCAAAAGGCATTACCATACTTCTTATACACGCCACTGTGGGCTGCGGCACACTTATAATTTTAAGGGCGTTTAACATAGCCCAAGCGAGGCCGAGAAGGCGCATAACCTGGGCATTTACTGCACCAGTAAAGACATACCAGGCTTATAGCGTAACAGGAACTACACAGCATTTCCTAACACCAAGCGCCTTAGCCGGCTCTTTTCTAGTCCTCTAAAGGAGGGTAAGGAGATATACCTCTATAAAGACACTATTAATTTACTAGTGCAGTATTTGCATAAGGATATAGACAGTGCTATTATAATCTTTACTAACCTTAACTTATTTAAAGGTTTAATTTCACTCCTAATTATCCCTTAGCCTTTAAGGCTTCTTAGTAAATCTATCCACCTCCACTACAGTATAAATATTAAAGATAAACTAGTTAATGTCCCCCTTTATAAAATACCACATATCTTATTCAGCACTACTAGAACCCACTTCTATATTATTTACGTGTTTTTCCTCTCTATGTACTATTAAAAATACTCCATTTATCTTACCAATAAGGTATATATAGTATTTTACAAATATCTCCTACTCCCTGGCCTCTAGTAACTCTTTCACAGGGCAGATTTACCTAGTAATACTGGCTTTTTAATTTTACTAATATACTAGCACATCCTAATATCTTTCCTAGCTGCCTAACTTATATCTAGGGCTAACGTTAAGAAGTCTAATAAGGAAGGTAGTGTATGTGGGAAGCTAATTAATATTACCATTACCCTGTTTAAAGATATAGTGGTATGGAATAAGATAGAGTAGGTGCTTAAAGGCTTTAAGGTTCTTTTACAGGACAATGACTTTTAGAAGTTTAATCTCTGTTAATTTTAAAGCATGTTTTTTATCTATAATAAATCTTATAAACGTACTTAACAGGTAGGGCAAATACGTAAAGGGTAAGCAGATACACTAGTAGATAGTTAAGCTTATAAAGAGAATATTAAGCTTAGAGAATCCCAACACATTTACTAGTATAATAAATCTTACCGTTGTATTTAGCAGCTAGGGCAAGTGTGTAAAGGCTAAGCAGATATATTAGTAAACGTTTAAGCTAAAGGAGAGGATATTAGGCTTAAAGCATCCCAACACACTTACCAGTGTGATAAATCTTACCATTGTGCTTGGCAGCCAGGGCAAGTACGTAGAGGCTAAGTAGATGTACCAGCAGATGCTTGAGCTAAAAAAAAGAGTGCTAGGTTATAGGCATCCTATAACCTTAATTTACAAAGCTAACTTTGTTTAGTACTTAAGATTTGGGGAAGATGTAAGTAATAGAGGTGTGAGGACAGGTAATGGGATGTAACTTAGCTTCTTGATAACCTTAGCTGTTAGATCAATACGATAACGTGGTGTTACACTACTGATAGCTATGTCTAGGGGACGGCCTGCAGCGTGTGCCAACTCTACATAAGCTACAACATTGCATAAGTATTTAGAATGCCATTGCCTATATTAACAAGATTTTCCACAACATAGTAGATATGCCTAGCCCAGTCGACATTATCAAGATCTTATTCCTTACTCGCCACGATTTACTAAACTCTCCATCTAAGCTAATTGTATCAAGCTGTCTATTTATTATCAGCCCTGTATGTAAGTAGGTTGGTTTTCTAAATACAAGGTTGGCTATAGAGCCTGGCGTTCTTAGCTGTGTAGATCTACAGAACTAGCTGCAAAGCGGCTGCGTGGATCCAGCCACTCTGTTCCAGCCATACCAGCTGAGTTAGAGTTGTGAAAACCCAACAACTGGTAAAGCAGTAGGCCAGCTGTTATATTAACCAGTTGTTAAAAGGTATAATAGAATCACAAAGCATTAGAATCAAGTGTGTGAAAGGTGATAATTTATAACGAAGTTATGTTATATAGTTAAAGCTATAAAGCTAAAGATCTATAAGGCAGTGCTTAAGGAAAGAAATACACTTAAAAGTGCTTTCTTAGGTTAATCCTAGCTTGGTAATGTACTATATAACATCTCTAGCAAAGCCTTAAAGCGTGTTTTAGATTAGTAGAGGATTACACAAGGAGTTATTTTAATAAAAAGTCACCTTAACCCACAGCCCTTAAGGGAGTGTACTAGTTGATTCACCAGCTAGTATAATATATCCTATAGCTATGCTCTTCTCGATTACTACTAGTGTAAAGCCTTATCTCTAGTTAAAGAGGACTTCTACCTATACTAGTAGCTAGCGAGAAGCCTCTTTAACAAGGACTAGTACCTACAGAACTAAGATTTTAACTACATTACCACCCTTAAAGGCAGACCTTACAGTTCCATAACATTTACTATCAATAGGAATGCTTTTATACTAACTACACCACTTTTACTAGGTAGCTAAGCTGTTATACTAGCTACTTAGGTAGAAAAGGTTATACCAGCTACTTCTATACCTGTTACTTAAGAGAATAACTATATAGTAGTTAGCAGTGGTCCTAGTAGTCCCCCTATCGCTAGTAAAAGCTGTAGAGGAAGAGCTAGTACAGCAACTACACGTAATACAAAGCCCAAAGCACCTAAAGGTCCAGTAAGAGCTTCTATACAGAGACGTAAGTCCCACTAGGAGGGTATGCACCTTAAGGGGAGCCAGATGACAATCTCTAGTGTTAGAGACGCAGTTCTGGTGTCTAGCAATCCTTCTATGGCTTCCTCCACCCCCTCCAGCACTGTTGGGAATAGAGGCAGCTCAAGAAGAGCCCCGAGAATGGCTTCAGGAACCCAGAAGGCATTATCAACAGCCGGCATCACCAAGACTAAGCATGCATCGCGTGCCCATACTGCGCAGAGTTCAAGAGCGTCCAGGGGCTCAAGGGCTGCTTAGTCAGCTGTTCACAGCTTAGTAATCGAGTAAAACTACGTATTCAATTGTAATTTTTATTGCAGAAAACGCTGAATTGGCAATAAACGCACAGTTCAATTCCCAATGGGGTGGTCGTGGTGGCTGTTGTGTAGGCCTGGGCGCGGCGCGCATGGGCCACTTTTCAGGGGTTACTGTGCAAATAGACGGATGTTACAGTACAAATAGACATTCTCTTTAAAAAAGACAGAATTTCGGGCAAATCGGTAAGCCATCTCTTGCTTGCGGAAGCCAGGCTCCATATGCGGCGTGGACAGCCCAAGTTTGAGCCCGATATCGACGCCATCCTCGGCTGCCAGCGGCGTGCCAGCTCCAGCTGCGACGCAGACATCTCCAGCTGTGACGCAGACATGTCTCCAATTAATTGCATCGCAAATCTGGGGCAATTCGGTCTCGCGGCCCCCCCAAACCCTCTTTCCGCCGTCCTCCCATCCACGACCAGGCATTGCCCAGCTCAACAGCTGCCAAATTGCGAATCCATCATTTCCGAGACTCCGCAGAGCCTTGTTGAGCTTTGGTTCGATCACTAGACATCCGTAAAAAATAGTGCAAGCTCCGCGAGCTGCTTGGAGCGCTGGACCGATCGGTTTAAAAGATGAACAGGATGCGACCACCAAAGCCCATGACCGGAGGTCTGAGCACTCGTACTTCGGGGCAACGGTCTCCAGGTTCTTCTTCTTGTCTTGACAATTTGTGTCCCTGCAGCATCGAATTCCAAGCCTGCGAATGAAGTTGAAAAACTGCTTGAAAGATGTGAAGTATCCTGGAACTGGAAGCTGGTCGCTTCCCCTGAGATTTTTGTTGTCGCACCCATATTCGTCTCCGAATGGCTCAACCAATAATGTGTGCGCTGTCTCAGACATGGCTGTATCGGTAGCTTCAGTTGATATGCCGTCAATAATAATGTGAGCAGAATCCACAAATCGGTATACATAAAGCGAGACTTTCAGATTTTACTCTTCTTGATCTTCTTGCCATTTACTTTTGTACTTGTTCCACTTTCGCTCCGTTTCACTTTTGTTGCTCCGCCTTGGTTTTGCTACTACCCCGCCTCGAACTCGCTTCACTTCTGCCTGCTCCGCCTCACTTTTGCCGCCTCACTTTTGTTTTGGAAATTTTCCAAAGCCAAAGGAAAAAAAGCCAGACATCAATGCCATACCTGGCACCAGAAAACAACAACCCTAACCGTAATATTGCATCACCGGCGATGACGGGCATCGAGTCACCTGTGATAATAGTCACATCGGCGGGAAAACTTTGCTGGCCGAATCGGAACTCTATCAATCCGGAAAATACCAGAGATAAAAGCCCGTCATTGCAGGCAGTGAAGTCCATCCTCTTCTTCACCACACCACCACAACCCCCACAACCCCCACAACCCCCACACACCACACACCACACCACACACACCATCCTCTTGGTCACAATGGCTTCGAGGAAGTCGATTCAGATCCCGATCCTGGTTGAGGAGGACGGGCTGCATTATCGAGCCTATTGTGTGCAGCTTGTACAGACGCTAGGGAGAAGCAATTGCTTGTCATTGGATGCAGCCTGTTAGACGCATCAGAGGCGGTGGCTGTGAGCTGAAAGCTGCCTTCACCTCATGCACCAGCTTGCCCGTGCTCGTTCAGCTGAAGTTATAGTGTGAGCCAGGTCACCGGCAACGTTGACCGTAACTTGGGTAACATAATCACATAAAGACTCGCATCTCTACGCTACAATCTAGTTCATTTCTTCTTTGTGTGCTCTTCGCAGTAGCCTGATTCACGGTTAGATCGATCAGCAAGGGAGACTTCCTGCGTCCACAGTCGGGCCACAACCAAAATTTCCCAATGCACCATCCATCAGTAATCTCTTTTCAACCGGGCCATCCGAACCTGCCTGCACGATTAAGCGACTGTAGAACGGTCAGCAATGAGTACACAATCGCCGTTCGCAAGCAATCCTTATCGCCAACGACGACGTCCACCACGCCCGGCTCGCCTGGTGCTCCGCAGGAAGTCGCTCCTGCCTCCATCTTTGAGCACCGTCGCCCTTCACCCTTAGCTACTACTAAAGATGGTGGTAGGCAAAGCAGCACCAATGTTCGCTATCCCACTTCGTTCGACGATATAAAGCTGTGGCTGGACGGACATGTCGCGGACGCGCGTGCCGCCGCTGCAGCCCTACCTCAGGACGCCAACGACGTGGATATGTCGAGCTCCATCAATGTGCTTTTCCTCGACGAGAAGAAATGTGCCAAAAGCTTTAAACAGGGCTTCGCGCTGAACTGCCTCTTGCCCAAGCTCAAGATCAAGGGCTGGTGCACCTCGCATTATCAAACCACCTACTGTCGGTACCCGCTTCCTTTGGACCGAGATTGCGACGACGAGCCCATGCAATCCTTGTGGAACTGGCGATACAGCCTCAGCCACCCATACGACTGGGACTTGGTCTGGGCTTACTTCCCCCACACGCGGACTACCGTCGCCATCGTCCGGACCTGGTTTGATGGCCACGATATTAGCTTTACCCAGCTGGGAGACGAGATCAAGGACTTTGAGGGCCCGACGCTTGCCCACCCTATGCTATTCGGTCTTTTGGCGCTGCAAATTTTGACGTCGGACGCCATGGGGAACGTGCGAGAGAAGGGCAACATGATCTACGAGGCCGAGACCTTGACGGGGTTCCACCAGTACGACAAGCTCCGTGCTACCGACGGCGACGGCTGCACCGTTCGTTTCGATCTCGGCAGCGTCTCACGCAAGGTGATTGGCGCTGCCGACCAGATAACCGGCTGGGAAAACGCGACGGTCGAGATGGCCCGGTTTGCTGGCTTCGCACAGGCCGAGAACCAACGATACATGGCCAGCAAATCCATCGCCGACGGGGGCGGCGGGCTCGGCCGTGCGATGGAGCGGCTCCAGGTCTACATCGACGAGCGGGCCGAGAAGCTCCTTGGCGACATACGAGGCGCTCATCATGACTCGCGCGCTTGGCTGGCGACGGCAAAGTTTCTGCTCATGGGCGTCCTGAACGTTCTCGGGCACGAGGACTCGCAGGTCAACATCGAGCTTGCCAAGGACCAGAAGCGCATCGCCCAGGAGACGAAGCGTGACAGCACCTCCATGACGGCTATAGCCATTGTCACCATGTTCTTCCTACCCGGCACCTTCACGGCAGTGAGTGTCGACTTGCCGAATTGCGCGCGCGGTGAAAATCATGCTGATCATCTAGCACAACAGACTTTCTTCGCTTTGCCGTATTTTGCAAGCGATACCGAGACTACCGGCTTCCAGCGCTTTTGGGTGTACTGGGTTGTGACAATCCCCCTCACCATCTTCACCCTCGCCATGTGGACCTTGTACACCAGGTTCCTCAATCCTGCGCATCTAAGCGCCAGCGATGCTAATGCTGACATGGGTTTAGATGATCTGAACCGCAGGGTAAGCACCTCCCTACCGGATCACCCGCCGTGGATGAGATACGCCTCGCTGACAATGCTATAGCGACGGATTGTCGCCATCACGGAATGGCTCTATAGGACGCGAAGCAAGATGGGTGATAAGGAAATGGTTTGAGAGGTCGGTTTGCCGCTACCTGTAAAGCTAAACCTAATAACTTTTCAGCGTTTAACATGAGGGAGCACCAGAATGCAGTTCAATAAAAGGGGTACTAGTTGGCCATACCACTATATAGTATCTAGTTTTTTTTTATAAGTAACTTATATTATTTTTAGGTTTAACGCACTTATCTAATTATCGTGGGTACATGTAGGTCTTGGATGGCTAAAGGGTTTTCCCGGTACTATTCAAGGCAGGATCGAGATGGTTCGTTTGCCCATTTTCTATTGGCATGGTGATAAAATGCCCCTCTCTTCCTCTCAGATTTCAACCTCCGTCACCACCTACAGTTAAGTCTGTTTTGCGCCCGTAATCGCCGCTGGTATCCCCCTATGGATAGGTAAACCACCCCATGGTCAACGCCACATTCTGCAATTCTCAAAAAGCGGCTCAACTACATCCCTACAGACAGCGTCCCATAACCCGCCCTCCCCCCACCTCCGCAGCTGCGCCTCGCCACCGACGATGACGCTGACACAGCGAGAGACTGCGTTATGGTACAGCGCCGGCGGTTCATCGTTCCGCTCATAGACATCATCCAGCCACCGCTGCGCCTTATCGCGGCGCTCCACGTGGCCGACATGCGGCTCGGCTAGCGCAAAGTGCGCCTCGAGTGTCTCCTCGTACCATAGCTCCAGCAGAAGGATGCCCAGCCCGAGGAGGGCCACCTTGGGCACAGTTTCCGCGTCATCTGGTGGTTGTGGTGTGGTGCTGTTGTTGAACGTGGTAAATATGAAGGGCCGGTTGAGGTCTATGGACATGGTCCCGATTTTGTGTGATTTTGTGAGAACGAAGGGGAGCTTGGGATTGTTGTGGCAGGCGTCTGTTGGTCCGATGGTGTCGGTGCAGATGTCCTTGACGGGCTGGATCTTGGGTTTGGATTTCGGGGACTGGGTTTGCGGGACAATGGTTACTGCACGTTGGGAAGTCACCGTTGCTTTGGCAGCCTGAGGTTGTCTGTCTGAATCGCTGTCGCTGTCCCTTTCGATTTGGTCGTCGCCGTCTAGTGCCTGTAAGTATAATAGGAGCTAACTATTTACTTTTAACCCAGAGCACACCTTCTCTACGACCTGCAGCTGTATATCTGTATATATAAGCACTGTAGAAACCCCGATCAGCTTTATAATAACGTGGAAGACTGGACGAAGCACGAGTCCTTGTCTCACGGGCCTGAATCCGGCGTTAGCGATGATGCCGCCACAGTCACAGAATCAACTGTCCTATATGTCTGGCAAAATCATTTAAGACCACGGATGAGCTGACCACTCACCTTGCGCGGCACCTAGAGTGGTTCTCCCTATTCTTGTTGCCCAGGTCCGCGGCTAAGGACGATGGTTCAGAGCGAACTTCCCAACGCTCCGCCGGCGCTTCCTCTAACAATTTGAGGGATGCCGACCTTGTTGGTGGAATAGCAGACGACTCGGCCTAGAGTGGTAGCACTGATAGGTGTGATACAATATGGTCACCTGGTTGGCCACGTGACTCGCCACCTTCCACCACTATATTACTGGCTCTCTGCCACCCTCTCCTTTTTATCTAGAATAAGCAATTCCATCACTCTTTTGCCGAACGGCCAGAAAACCGCTCTGTTTTGTGTTCCACAATAGGCCTGTAGAAGAAGAAGAGAAACCCATCAATACTAGGTAGATCAACTGTATGAAGCGGTCTAGAGACATGCTTCCCAAGGTAGACCAGCCAAGCCACCAGTCAGGTAGCAGAGTGTCGACCGGCCCTTTCAACATCGAGGAACCAATTCGAGTGGCCTTTATTAACGATGGTGCGGATCTTGACTCCGGTGACCTAGCGTACCAAATAATAGATGGGCGCAATTTTCATACGGGAGGAACTGGGGACTTGGATAAAACCTCCGAGATTGCACGACCCTAGGGGAAGTTGGGACTTCTCTCAGGTGGGTTGAGGATCTTGGGAACGACCGACTTCACCTTGCCGGGCGAGGATGTCATAGATGGTTCGCCTCCATCTGATAAAATCCGGGTCTTTGGGTCGTCGGTCTCTACAGCGCTGGCTGCTGGCCTCTGTGCCCTCATGCTATACTGTGTTCAGGTGCACATTTCGCACGCACCAGAGAAGGAAAAGGACCAGCTGCGGCGCGAGTTCGCCCAGATTTGAAGTCCAGAGGGAATCAATTCTGCATTGGTGCATCTCGCCGTTGGCGATGACAAGTTTATTGACGTTGAGGAGTTGTTCAGTTTCAGCGACAGCGAACTCGAGCGATGTAAAGACTTGAGTGTCATGGCAGGGAAGTTATCAGCCATTGGCGCAACAATTTGCAGTCTAGCTTTCACCTAAGCATGGTGGTGATGGCTTCAATCTGGCTGACTCGACCATTTGCCAGTCATTGGATAATATTTTGGGATAGTTATGGGTCAATTAGGTCGTTCAAAGCTCTGATCGATGCATCATCCACCCCGACTATTTCCATCAGTAACGGTCCCAGAACCTCCGCGCTGCAGTCATGGGTACAGCTAGCCCTCGACTGGGGTTGCTCGGAAAACAAAGAAGATGTTTGGGTTGGCGCAAGGGCCGGGGCGCAACCCTTCAATGTGCTCCGTTGCCGCGGTGGACGACTGGATACATCAAGTCTATCGGGTATATACAAGCGCAGGACGATAAGATGTGAATATATACTGATTAGGTTTGGCTGTACAAGGTGTCGTGTCTTGGCTCAATCCGATTTCCCGCCCTTGGGTCTTGCCGGCTTGTTCATGTTGAAGATGGATCCCTTCTTCTGAATATATGTCTGCTTGAATGAGGTAAGGTCGAAGGGCCAGCTAGGGCGCCATCATAGGGATATGTTGCTTTGAGTCGAATTCCCGCCTGGAGGATGTGAGTTAGTACGTTTCAAGTGGGCAGCTCCAGCGGAGGCTTTTCTAAGATCAGCATGATGCTTACTCTCGTTGGTGTTGTTGGAGTTTGTGCGATTCCCGGTCGCAGCAGGCGCGCTTGAGGAGCGAAATATGTCACGAAATGCCATGGTAGAGCTCTCTTGAAGAAACCCAATAATACCGCGGGAGAGCAATGCTTTGTGCTCAATTTAAATACCCTCCAACATCATGAACAATGCGCTGGTGATTGATGATTGATGATTGTGGTGGAGTGAATAAAGGCGTTGATTTTGCCTGAGAAACAGAGCGCGACCCGTCATCAGCCGCAGTGGGGCCACGGCGCCTTTTTATTTTTCGTTTGGGAGGCCTGCAGGGTGTGGCCTGACTAGAGGGGGTGCTCGACTTGCCGTTTGCCTCTCGTGGGTCAATCATGAAGCGCTTGACGTGGCGCAGTGCGTCCCCTTGTGCAGCCCACACACCACCATTCCTCAGGCCAACCAATGCCATCCGACCTTCCAAACTGCCCCGCCTGCGATTCATTGCCACCTGAGGAGATCCACTGATTACCGATCCGACTGGACTGTGCGATTTCATTCTCGATTCATCCGGTTCGAGGCTCATCTTGTTGCGTTTCCCGAGAAGCACCAGATCGCCATGGCTGTGAATGCGGGATGCTCCCCCATGGTCTGCCGTGGCGCCATTTGGACCGGTGAAGCGGCAGCATCTGAGCAACTGCAGGTCCGACCGGGTCACGGCACTAAAGAACCTGGTTGTTCAGGCGCGATGTGCCCCCTTATTACCAACGATTCTTCACGCCCAATACCTAGGAGCCGCCCGGACGAGTCCACGACCTGCAGCGTGCCCCAAGCGACGCGTCCCCGGTTGGCTCCACAGAGTTGATCGCTTCCCGCGGCAAGTGTTTCATTTGGAATTGCTGCAGCGAGCTGGGGATCTCAGACGGCAATCCAAGCCCTTGGAACCTCGCCAAAGTCCCTTAGGCCAGGTGACAACCCCCCTGACCTCCCCCCCCCCTGAACCCCCTCTACAGAGTTTAAAATATCAGCGGCCCCAGTCGGGCGGGCAACGTAGTGAGGCTCTGCATTATTTCCCCGACGGTCGCGATGCGGACATGCTCGACATCCAACCATGGGCGTATAAACAAAGAGTCTTAAGGAAGCTGTAGTGGCAACATTGCAGCTTCCCCTTCGGCTGACATTTATGCTGGTATTTCTGCTCCTTCAGACATACTTGCTGCTGCTTTCGGTCTACAAAGTCAGCCAGGAGGAGATTCTAGCAAGAATAAAATTGCTGTGGCAGCGTTGGTTTATCTATTGGTTTTTTCTCAGATTTCTCAAAAGGGGCAGGGGTCCGCCAAATCACATCACACCACCACTGCCAACCCCAGTCCAACCAGCCAGTGGAAGTTCTCTAAACCAGCTAAACTTAAGCACTAACAGAGCTTTAAAAAACAGTGGCACAGACATGGCGCAAGAATTTTCCTTAACCGGCAAATACAAACATGCCCCAAATAGTACCAACACCCCAGAGCCTGCTAGTGAAATCACACCAACTGATAATGACGGCCCTAGCTGGACATTACTTTAGGTTTAGGGCAATATATTCCTCCTCTTTATTATTAGAATCACGCTTTTAATACCAATGTTTAATAAACTTAAGATTACCCAGGAAGGACTTAACACCAAGAACTGTATTGCTCTGGTTAAAGGTAACATTGCTGGTAACGGTATGTACACCACGCTGTAGGTGCAGCAGGGTATCCTCTAGCTATCCGTCTTAACAGGCGCCTTTCTTAAGCCATCACAACCACGGCTAACGGCTGTTAAGGAGTTGGTAGCTAGCCTTATCGTGACGCATTTGTTACTTGCTATTACAGTGCTAGTGCAGATTGGGTAGCAAATGCTGTCTCCACTAGATGCAGCCCTTGTGGTTATAATCCTTAACGTACAGAACGTGGCGCTTACGGTGTTATTCTTGTTACGTAAGACGCTAGCTACGCGCTAGGAGATTGTTTTAATATCGGCCTTGCAGTTGTTCGGCCTGGTGGTGATTGGCGTGGTGCTGGTAGGGTTTAAGGAGGGCCGTTTCGTGACATTGGACTACTACTGCTTCTTCTTTTTCTAGTGGGTGTGGTAAAGCCTTCTATACGCCCTCTAGGACAGCTTTGCTGGCAACTAAGCGGGCTGTTCTTTAAGTATACTATACATTCCGATGGATGGCTTTGGCGCAGAATTGGCATTTTAGGGTCAGATACATATGGATTTTTAACCTTATAGAACAGGACAAAAATTTGTAAGATAGTGTCAGTCTAAGCATAGAAACCCCTAAAGGGGTGCTTAGTGTTCCGCCAACGGCTGGGTTTGGGTTTCTGCAGAATCTGGTGTTTAGGCTTGTTTTGTTGGTATTAGCCGAGTTAACCATTGCAGGGTACACTTCGGGCAATAAGCTAAAGCCGTTCACAGTAGGCCAAATTACCGCAATAGTTATTGCGGTTATAACTACGCTACAGGCAACTTGGCTCTTCATTCGTCACTTTAATCTTTTACCAATAGTAGAGGTAACGTTATGGTCAGATAGGGGCCTGGGGTTGCAGCTGGAAAGTGTGGCTCTGGAGGAGGCTTAAAGTGATAACAGCGGCAGGTTAGTCGAGCCACTCGAGACAGTTCCGGTACGGATAAGTTCTGGCAATAATAAGCAGGAAGAAAACAAGGTGGTAAGGTAATAAGTGGATAAACTGGTTGCCAATGTTAATACAAAACCACAGCCTCAGTAAGAACAAAATACAGATCTTAATATGGGTTATGCTAAGCTCCCAGTCCACTGTGTACGTTTTTTAGTAGGTAAGCTTCTAGGGATAAATAGGTTGCTAAATGAAAGTCTAGGGGGGCGGAGTGTTTGTAGGACCATATAACGGTCGCGCTGTTACACCGTGCCCCGATATTGCATTTTATGATAATCGCTTTACATTGAAGGATTCACTGACAAGCTACGGTTGCGTTAGCAAGGCGCCCTGGGGATTTCCTATATATATTGCCTGACTAACTTTACTAGTAATACCATTTTTTTACTTAACCACTATACCTATATGCGCTAAGGCTACTTAAAGATTCCAAAACTATAGATAACATTCTAAGCGACATTTCCCCAGCGGAAGTGACCTAATTGCTATAGGGTTCCCGATCAGGAGATAAGCACACAGCCAATACGTAGGCCTATATGGACTACTACTAATAAGAGTGGGCTTACTACTGCTTAAAGCAGGGACTTAGTATCTTTTAAAACTTCCACGATTTCCACAGCGTCCTTTAACAAATTAAGAACAAGACGACCCCAGCTGAGATATTTGCCAGACTGAAAGCAGAGTATAAAGATAAGGGTTACGCGAGACATGTCTTTTAAGACTCGATTGATCTAGCTGCGCAAGCTTTAATAATGGTAAATATTGGCTCTAATGATCTAGAATAGGGAGAGAGATCCCTAAAGCAGTTCCTAGAGGCTTAGTGTCCTAACGTGCCTTTACTTAACTGTAATAAGATAGTATTACAACCTGCACCCGACACAGGCCTTAAGAGGACTGGCGCGGGTTAAGACAGAACGTATGGCAGGACGCCAACAGGTAAAGGGCGTTCCAAAAACGGCTTATTAAGCTAGCACTCCTAGACGGGGGTTTAATGTTAATGTAGGTCGCTGTCACTATAATGCACAGAGGTGAGTCTAAACAGTAGGATATAAATAAATAATTAAATATTAGCGTAAGGAACCAGAGTCCCTTATAGTGGTTATGGGTATAACTATAACTATCTATACTAATTAGCTGGGAGGTACTTTATACCTTACTTATAGTGTCGTAAGTGCTCGTTACGTAAGCACTTTACACTACGTAAGCGTTCTGCTTATAAGGTTTCTCCTGCTTATAATATAAGTACCTAATATATTATAAACAGCACCTTACTAGTTATAAGGGCTTTAGGTCTTTACACCCCTGGCCTAGTATGTCTAGACAGTGTGTATTATCTTCCCACACTGTTCCTTCTACAGGGGGTTTATCAGGCCGCCCCAACCTAAGCGACGGCTTATAGGGTTGTTACATAACTCCCCCTTTTTAACGTTCTTTTCTTATAAAGAACTTAAAAGGTAAGCTTCCCCTTTCACCATTTCACCATATAATAAGTGTCCAGCTCCTAGGTCTTAAAACGGGAATAGGGTAAAAGTACTAACCACCACCTAAACCTTACAGCCTACACACACACGTTTAGTGGCGAAATGTCCCCTTATTTTTTTTATAAGTCTGCTAACCCTCCACTTATCTGCCGGGTTTTAAACCAGTCTGACAGTTATAACTATTACCTGGAGAGGTATCAGCCTTCCTAATGTGACGCTTTTAATATTAGTAAAGCGAAGTTAAAGGTTTTTCTTATTAAAAAGTAAAACCTTAACTTATAAGTTAAATTTACTGTTTAATAACTTTATAAGGCTACTGTTAAGCTTTAAAAGGTGTTAGTGTGCCTAGCATACCTTTATAAGTAACGGTCCCGTTTTAAGGATTAGGTTGTGAAAGTGTTTAGTTATAAAGCAGAGCTGTTAAAGTTCTAGGAAGGTAAGGAGGTTAAACTGGACGCCCCTCCTGATAACGTGGAGTCTTTTAACTGGGGGAACTTTTTAGCGGGGTCTCTGTAATAAGCGGTTGCTTTATAACTTAGTTTGTGGCTTCCTTCTTCTAATAAACGAAAACGGCTCTTTAATGTAGTAATAGTGTACTTATTTATTTCTCTTTTATTAACTTTTTCTTTTTAACAGTACTTATTCTTATACGGAACTTACTAAGAGCTCTAGAGGCCTGGCCTTTTTATTAGGTTTAAGGTCCTTATAACTTACAGCCTTAGTTCTAATAAATGTTCTTTTATACCTATTAAGGAGTTTCCTGCCACTTTTTAAACTTTAAATCCTATAATGGTCTTACTCTTTAGTATAGTAGTTTAAATGTTAAATCTTATTTTATTTCTGGTTCTTATCGTTAGTTTTAGTTAGTCTAGATTCTTTTAGTGGAACTCTGTAATCAGGTCTGGGCATTTAAGATTTTTAACTAGTTTTTATAAATTACTTTTAAGGCTGTAATTTAGTTACTTAATAAGATATTTAAATATGTTTTTTCTTTTCTGTGAATTTATAACTTCCTTAACGTTATACTTATCCTTATTAGCGTTAATCTTAATCTTCTTTTCCAGCGGAACTTCTTTTAAAGTGGGTTTTAAAAGTGAGATATGAAAAACCTTAATCTGTACCTTTATACTGGCGGGTAGGTTTAGTTTGTAATTAGAGGTGGCGACCTTTTTCTTAATTTAAAACAGTCCGTACCTTTTAAAGTCGAGCTTCTTATTAGGTTATTTTAAATATAGGTTTTATAAAAAAAGGTAAATGTGGTCCCCCTTTTAAAGAGTTAGTCCCTTAATTTATTCACTATTATAATAAAGTCCTTTTTTAAGTGCTGGCTGCTTAGTTTAGTGTTTATTAGTAAACTTCTTTATTTATTTACGTGTGAACTTAAGTTTGGCTTATAAGTGGTTATATAGCTTTTACATCTGGTTTGTGTGGACTGTGGCTTAGGGGGTGCTGGTAGGTGGGCTTTAATAAAGCTTGGGCTCCTTACTGTAATTAGTAAAGAATAGTGATATACTTGTTAACTTAACTGGCGTTATATTATAAGTTATTTATACTATTAGTAACAGTTTAGACTAGTTATCTTATTTAAAGTTAACGTAAGTTTAAAGATATGTTATAAATATCTGGTTAACTTACTTTATTTAGCTATCTGTTTATAGGTGGAATGCTGTTAAAAGCTTACTCTTCACACCTATTCTCTATATTAATCCTTATTAGAACTTCAATACAATTAGTTTATCCTGATCTGTAATGATATCGTCTAGTTAAAGGTGTTATAAAACCACCTTTTTCTTAAAGATATAAGTGAGTTGCTTTACTGTTATGTCTTTTAAGGTTAATAGGAAGTAGGCTTATTTTATTAATCTGTTAACTATTATAAGGATTTAGTTATAGGTAACTCTTATAATAGGGTCCCTAGACTCTAAAATCCCAGTGATAAAGTTAAGTAAGATGGAACTTTATAACGCCTGTGGTATAAAGAGTGGTTTAAAAAGCCTATAAGGCTTATAATACCGGTTCTGCTTCTAATAACAGATGTTACAGTTATTAACCACCTTTTTAACTAGCTTCTTTATTCCTGGGAAGGTGTACGTTTATTAAGCCTATGTGAGAGTTTTAACTTAGCCTATATATCCTCTAAGTTAAGACTTATAAACCTGTTAAATGTACTCCTTTTATTTACTTAGGTTATAAATGTATGGTTTCTCTTAATACTAGAGCTTTACTCCTAGTTTAAATGTGCCGTTTACACCTTCTAATAGCTGTTCCAGCTAATAACTAATTTTATTATAATTTAAATACTTTAGGTACTTTTTATTATAGTTTTATATATACCTTAAGAAGTCTCCTAAGGGGTATTTATACTTATAGGTTCCTTTTATTAACCTTCTTACTTAAAAGTCCTACTATTATTAATAGATGTTATACTCTGTTTATAAGTTTATACAGACGTTAATAATTTATTCTAATATTTAATTATCTGAAACTTACAGTGTGTACTTTAATGTGCCGTTTTTAACTTTATTAAACATAGTAATAGGGACTAAGACTAAATTAGTATCTTTATAGTCTTATCTCTAGTTAAGAGTATTAACTTATCTGTTATCTTTTCCTTTAACGTGGTGAATTTAAAAGTGGAACGGGGTTATTAACTTTACTTACCATATTTACTGTAAATTAAATTCTTTTATTTAAAAGTACTAGAGGTTATTATGGTTTGAAAAGACCTAGACTGGTTCTTCTATACTATTTAAATACAGTGCTTACTTAACGAAGTACTGAATAATTATTATTAGTTCTTTATTATAGATTAGGTATTATAAGGTTAAGCTGTGGATTCCTTTTAATAAGAAGGTAATTAAGTAACGTTTCTTATTATCTTAGATTTAGCTAAGTTCTCCACTAATTACGAACTTTAAGGAGTCTGTCTTTATTTAAAAAGGCTTTAAGAAATTAGGGAGGGTTAGGACTGGTGTTGTGATGAAAGTGTGTTTAAGGTCTTTAAATGCCTTTTACTGTCTATTAGTCCACTTAAACGGCTTACCTTCTCCTATGAGCTTATATAGTGGTTTTACAATCTTTGTAAAGTATTTAATAAAGTATTAATAAAAGTTTATAAAGCTAATAAAAGCTTATAACTCTTTTTAATTCTTTAGAGTAAGTTAGTCCTTAACTACCTTTATCTTCTCTAGTTATATTTTAAGCTTTTTAAAGGTTACTCTAAACCTTAAATAGTTTAATTTTTAAATATGGAAATGGCTTTTCTCCGGGTTTACTGTCAGCTTTGCTTTTTTAAGAGCTGTCAGAACCTGTTATATATATTTTTAATGTTTTTCTAAAGTTTTAAAATAAATTAGAACGTTATTTAAGTATATAAAGATAAACTTGTCGAGGAAGGGGTGGAGAACACTGTTAATAAGACCTTAAAAAATTATAGGGGTGTTTATTAATCCTATTAGTATGATATAATACTGGTAATGCCTGTTATAAGTCTGAAACGCTATTTTATATTCGTCCTCTTCCTTTACTCTAATATGGTTAAATCCTATAGGGAAATTGAGGCTGGAGAACCAGTTTACCTTAGTAATCTATTCTTATATTTCTGTAATAAATAGTAGTAAGTAGCGATTTTTAATTATATCCTTATTTAACGTCTGGTAATTAATAACTATATGTAACTTACCGTCTCCCTTCCTTAGGATAAATAATATTAGGTACTTTGCTAGGGACTGGGATTTTATAATAAACCCGTTCTTTAGGTTTTTATTAATGTACTCCTATAAGGCCTTAGCCTATTAGGGGTTTAAATGGTAAGGTTGGAAGCTGTAAAGCTTCGCTCCTGGCTTTAACTTAATTTTATGGTCTTATAGTCTGTAGTCTGGTAGTTATAGTATCTTTTTTCGAAACAGGGTGAACTTCCTGTACTTTATAGGTACTTTGGATAAGTTGACTTCTTTACTTATTTGTAAATTCGCTTCCTGCTTCTTTCCACCTTTTAAATCGTTATTTAGGTAATGTGGTAGACTTTCCGGTCCTTTAACCGTCTTTATAAACCTAACTTAAACTGTACTTAGTTCTAAGAGTTTAATATGTTTTTAAGTGCTTTATATATCTCTGGAATAATTTAATGCCTTTTTAACTTTCTTTAAATAGTGATTACAGCTGGGGGATTTACTAAAGGTAAGGTGGCCACTCCTTTAATTAATTATAAGGTTATACTTTTCCAGTTAAGGTAGACTTAGGATTATATTATACCCTATAATTAATGTAATGTTAAAGTCTACTTATTATTTATCCCTATCTACTTTAATTAAGAGTGGTAAGTGGTGGGTGACTTTACTATTATTATATTAATATAAGCCTCCTTTTTTATTTTATATAGGAATGGCCTTTTTATACTCTTTATTAGGGAGTTTCCTTTAGTTAATTAATAAGGGGTGTACTAGGTTAGAAGCACTTCCGCTATTAATCATTACTCTTACCCTAAACGGCCTCCCTTTTCTATCTGTTATATCGACGTTAACAGAATAATACTTATACTCTTTTAACATTTAAGTTATAGTAATCATTTATCTTTAAGGTTTTATTTAACCTAACTTTTAAATACCTTTTCTTCTTTTTAAGGTTTTTACTAATTAGTAAACTACTGGTTTCCAGCCCTTTTAAAGGGCCTGTAACCTTTTCCTAGTTTCTTTTAGAAAAACAGGTAGCTTTAATAAACCTAATAATTAACCGTTTTTAGGTTTTTACGCTTTAGTGTCCAGTTAACTTTAAACAGTACGATGTTTCTAAAATCTTTAATAAGTCGATAATACGCTTTATAAAACTGGATTATAGTAATGTCCTTTTACTCTTAGATCCGCTAGTAATCATCTCACTTCTGCCACTTTTTAACTTTTCTATTAAGGTGTAATAAACACGTTATAACTAGGCAGTTATTAAATACCCCTCCTTACCAGTATATAATGGGAGCCTAGTTAACTACAGTAACCTTCCACTTACTACCAGACTCTTTTATCAGAGAGTAGGAGACCTAGTAGTGAGCTGGTTCCAGCTTTACCCTTATAACGGTGTAATCCCGTCTTTATATGTTTAGGAAGTGGTTATAAAGGGCCTTAAGCCTATAATGTCAGTTAAAAGTGTAGTTATTATATACACAGTTAATCTACAGTATATCCCTGTAGTTAAGATAGTTAATATTAACTGTAGGTGTTATAATTATAGAGTATAAGACAGGGGAAGTGGTACTTTATTCTTTTTCTTCCTTTATTTACCTTTATATATATTATTTCTCTTAAACCTCTTCTTAAAACTCAGGTAGTAATAACCCAGCTTATTCTTCTATAAAATAGCCTTCTTTAACAAATTAATATTTAAACTAATTAGTAAAGTGAAGTTTATTATAAAGTTATAACTTAATTTCCACTATTTTATCTTTAAATATTACAGTAAAACCTTTAACTTATAAGTCCTCCACTTTATTTACCAGCTTTTAATGTTTCTCCTTTAACTCCTAAACCTTTTACTAATATATTTACTTTATACCTTCTTAAGGGACCTTTAAGGTACCTGTTTAAGGTATATTAACTTTAATACAGGGTAGCTATTTAAACTGTCCTTTTTCTAGGGAGGTAAGGGTGCTAATCCACTTAACATGCTTAAAGTGTTTAAAAGTCTTAAAGGGTATTATTAAGAAGAACTTTCGTTTTTTAATTTAACTCTTTTAACTTATTCTCTTTTACCTTTTAAGGTTTACTTTACTGTTTAGGTAACCTAGAGGGCTAATTCTTCAACTCCCTCTACCATCCTAATAATTTCTAAATTAGGGTCTTTTTTAAACTTCTTTAATTCCTAAGCTTATAAGGTGAGGTTTTTAAGGCCTATAACAGCTAACCAGAACATCTCTTCCTAAAGTCAGTCTTTTACAACTTACACCTTTAATAGTTTTAAGTTTCCACTTTAAAGTCAGTCTTCTATAACCTACACCTCCGTAATTAACTTTTCTAAAACACCCTTAAAGACTAAATACACCACATCTTAAGGTTCTTCCTCTTCTCCCTTATCTCCTATATTACACTTATCTATTTAAGTGTAATTTTTTTCGTTACCTGTTATCTGGATGTAAATATCTCCTAAGTTAAACCTAACGTGCTTTTCTCCTTTTAAAACAGGTTTCTAACTAATTTACTTTAATAACAGGTATTACTATATTATATATTCTTTCTTATTATAATTAAAGTATTAAACCTGTAATAGGTCCTTAAGCTGCTTCTACTACTGTGGTTATTAAGGTTTATCACAGTTAAGTTAGTTCTAACAGTTTACTATATTAATGTCCATTAATCCAGAGTGGTGACCTGTTACGGTTAACTAATTCCCTTTTTTAAGCTTATTTAACTAGTAAGGGGTTTATTCCTTTTAAGAGTTCTTTTAATAATAGTGATTATAATACCGATTATTAACCTTAATAATTATCTTAATTAACTCTTAAAGACAGTTTAGACAATCTTCCTAGTAAAGGTCTCTAATAACGTGTTTTTTTAAACTACTTTAAAATAGTATTACTAGGGCTTTTTAACTAAGTTTAGTTTTTATTACTTTTTATTTAAAGTATATAAAGAACTTAAGGATTAAGGATATCTGTTTTAAGGTTATAAAGTGTTATTTAACCCACTTAGAGGCATTTAATTCCCTAAACTTAATCTGAAACTGGTTAATAAAGACGTCAAAATCGTTAAAAAGGGCCTAAGTCTCAGGGGCCTTTTTACACACTTTATTTACAAAGAGGTTATTAATTATCTTTATATAAGGTTTATATTAATAAGTAGTTACTCCATTTAGTAAAGCTTTAGTAAACCTAACCTTTCCTTCTTCTTTAAAGAACTACTTATTATAATAGGTGATATAGCTTTAGAGCTGGGTTATCTAGGACTCTAACTATGTAAAATCTCCCTTAAAGTATAATAACAGGGGGAGCTTTACTTATTTCTTTTATAAACCTTTAAGGTTATTATTCTTTAGCTTAACAGTGTTAAATCAGGCTTAGAGTTTTTTAATAAGACTAATACGGCTTTTAATATCTCCGGGGAAGGCTTTATTAAGTTCCTTAACCAGTCCCTATTAGTTAAGGTTTAAGTCTTTAAAACGTGCAGTTAACTTATTAATAGTGGGGAGTTAAGGCTAAACTTACACTTCCTTAAGCTCCTTACCTTTTTTAAAGGTTAATATGTTAATGGGAGAGAGGTAATGTCTGGGAATTTAATAAACAGTGTTTAAAACTGTATATTAGTATTATATTATAACCTATACCTAATACAGGCCTTAAAAGGACTAGTGTGGGTTAAGATAAAACGTATAGTAAGACGTTAACAGGTAAGGGGTGTTCTAAAGACGGCTTATTAAGTTAGCACTTTTAAACGGGGGTTTAATATTAATATAGGTTACTGTTACTATAATATATAAAGGTAAGTTTAAATAATAAGATATAAATAAATAATTAAATACTAATGTGAGGAACTAAAGTCCTTTACAGTGGTTATAGGTATAACTATAACTATTTATATTAGCTAGCTGAGAGGTACTTTATACCTTACTTATAGTGTCGTAAGTGCTTATTACGCGAGCACTCTACATTACGCGAGCGTTCTGCTTATAAGGTTTCTCCTGCTTACGATACGAGCACCCGGCATGCTGCGAGCAGCACCTCACTGGTTGTAGGGGCTTCGGGTCTTTGCACCCCTGGCCCAGTGCGTCTGGACGGTGTGCACCGTCTTCCCGCACTGTTCCTTCTGCGGGGGGTTCATCGGGCCGCCCCGGCCCAAGCGACGGCCTGCAGGGTCGTCACAGACAGCCTTTCCTAAGGGTTTTAACGCCTGGTCTGTTAAGAACGCTAGGGGAATTATTGTTAAGTATACGGATAATTTAGTGGATTATTTAAAGTTAGTTAGAGAGGGTAAAGCTGTTCTTGTTTTTTATATTTCGTTTCTTAAGGGCTAGCTGGATAGGTTTGTTTTGCCTTATCCCCAGTCTGAGAGTAGGGGCTAATCTTTTTTACAATAGTATAAACAACCTCCTCCCTCCAGGTCTAGCTAAGGAAACTCTTAAAACACTCTTATTTCTCTTCCCTTGGAATGAGTTTAGCGGGATTATGTGCTCTAGCGCAAAGAGGGGAAAGTGGCTTAAGACGACTTATACTAACGTATTTAGTAAGCGAGCGTGCTAGATAAGCGAGCGTGCTACTTTTTGACGCGATACCCAACTTTACACAAAATATCAAATTTCTCCACAACTAAGAATGGTAATACCTTCTTACGAAGCTAAAATAAACCTAACCCTTAGGGCTCTTCAAAAAAACTCTAAACTTAAGATCCGAGCTGTGGCAAAGCTCTACGAAGTTGATAGGGAGACCCTTCGATACCGACGCGCCAGCCGGCCTGCACGACGCGACAGCCGGCCTGCACGACGCGATATTCCAGCTAACTCACGCAAGCTTACGGATTTAGAAGAAAATACGATTGTTCAGTATATAATTGAGCTATATTCACGCGAATTCCACCCTCGGCTTTATTACGTGGAAGATATAGCTAACCGACTGTTACGCGAATGTAACACGCCCCCTGTCGGCAAATACTGGGCTTATAACTTTATCAAACGCTAGCTAGAGCTCCAAACGCGTTTATCGCGTAAATACGACTACCAGAGGGCTAAATGCGAAGATCCAAAGATTATTAGCGAGTGGTTTACCCTTATGCATAACACGAAGGCCAAATACGGTATCCTTAATAAAGATACATACAATTTCAACAAGACTGGCTTTATGATAGGTATTATCACTCCCATTATGGTAGTTACTACCTCAGATGGCCGTAGTAGGGCTAAACAGGCCCAGCCTAGCAATCGAGAGTAGGCTACAGTTATCCAAAGGGTGAATTCTTAAAACTAAGCTATCCTACCATTTATTATCTTAGCTGTATAATACTACCTTACTAACTGGTATTAAGAAAGCAACCTTCCGGCTACCTGGCGTATTGTAATAACCGACAATAGCTGGATTACGAATGAGAAAGGTATAGATTAGATTCGGCATTTCAATTTACACACATCATCTCGTACAAAGGGCAAATATCGGCTTCTAATCCTCGACGGCCACGAGAGCCACCACTCCGATAAATTCGAGGCTTACTATTAGGTATATAACATCATTACGCCCTGTATGCCTGCATACGCCTTACATATACTTCAGCCTTTGGATGTTGGTTGTTTTGGGCCGTTGAAGAAGGCGTACGGCCATTAGATTGAGCAGTTAATGTGGATAAGCATCACCTATATCAGCAAGCTGGAATTTCTCTGTTCGTTTAAAGAAGCGTTTTTTACTTCAATTACGGAAAAAAAATCCAGGGTGGCTTTGCCGGAGCCGGCCTTGTGCCATACGACCCAGACAGAGTAATATCGAAGTTAGATGTGCGCATTCGAACACTAACACCCCCAGCCCCAGGCCTGGCCACTACACTACTTTGGGCCTCCCAAACGCTACATAACCCCTAAGAAGCCACCTTACAGTCAGGACTTATTAAAACTCGGATTTCCAACCATTAGGGCAGCTCTCCAACCTCAATGCTAACGGCTGTAGATCGACTGGCTAAAGGCATAATGGCTGTAATGCATAAGGTGGCTCTTCTCCGTACAGAGGTCTCTACATTACAAAAAGCTAATAAGAAGCTTAGTAAGCGACGGAGGGCTAAGAAAACACATGTACAGCTTGGAGGGTCACTTACTGTACAAAAGGCATAAGATCTACTAGATTAGAAGGCTGTAGGGGAGCAGTTAGCTTAGGAAACACAACAAAGTGGTAGTTGTGCAGGGGGGTCTTACACGAAGATTTAGTGTTGTGGCGTGTGTGGTAAGCCTGGCTATAATGCGCGCACTTGTAAGGAGGCTGCAGAATTGTCTGATTTATCTGTTTCTGATTCAGTTATTGTTATTTCCTAGTGTTGTGGTTGTGTAATTGAGGATTGTTGTAGTAGGGTGTTGGAAAGTGGCACACTCGCTTATCTAGCACGCTCGCTTATTAAATACGTTACTTGGGAAAAGAAAACTAGCAGAAAGGTTAACGCGTAGCTGCTCTACTGTGAGGCGTTACCTGAGAATGCGCGACGGATTAAGAAGTTTCATTACTGGAGGGATTAGCTAGTGCTGTTAAAGGAGAGATATGATAAAAGGGGGCTAGGAATATAAGGAAGTGTGTTGACGAAAACACTATTTACAGCTTCGGTGTAATCTGTTTAGGGGCACTAATGGTGAGTTTCGTAAGTTTATGTAAGAGTAATACACAGGTATTCTATTTATCGTTGCGTAAATATCCTAGTGAAATTAATAGCTGCTAAGCTCTTCTCTTTATTTATATACATCGCTTAACTAACTCCTTATCCTTCGCTTTACCTATATACCCCCTTCGCTACCCGTAAATCTGTAATGTGTAACCTTTATCACAAGTTACTAGTCCTACGCAGATCCCGGTTTGTGAGCTTAGTTACCTTTAATAGGCTTACGATCCCGGAAGTGCAAACACCACTAAATCTATAGCTAGCTTTATAAAGATCCCTAAAAACATCCCTAGTTCTTTTGCCCCTACCCATTCTAACATGGTTAACCACAACAAGTCCCTACTTAAAACGAGTGGAATGAGCTAGCCTATTAAGTCCACCCAGCCAACTCCTAAATATGATTCCACGAGATTAGAAGCTCTGCCCTCTGTTATGCTTAAAATTATACTTACAAAGCTAAGGATCGACTAAATCCAAGTCTACATCTTTCTCAATCGTCTAGAGTTAGCATATCATCAGTTATAGATTGCTTAAAGTTATAGAGTTATGGGATAACTAATTTCAATTATGAAAAAAGTAAATTCCGCATAAGTAAATACTAAGAATCGAAAACAAAGAACATTATAATTATTAACATGTGCTCTAAAGTCGGCCGATATTAAACGAGCAACACCTATGTAATCCGGAGCCAGCGGCCAAAATATCCCTCCCGTAGGCATGTCTCTTTATGTGTAAAGTTCCATCATCGCTTTGTCCGAACTAGTTACCTACTACTTAAGCAGCCGAGGGGTTGCTGTTAAAGGTAAGGAGGTTCTTGGTGCTGGTGTTAAGGCCAGTGAGCTTGCCAGAGTTGGTGGTGCTGGCAATGTAGGTGTAGAGCTGGGCGGGGGTCTTTTTACTGAGGAGAGTAAGGAGGTAAGTACCGAGGCTAGTAATGTGGGGGGTGGCTATGGAAGTGCCAGAGATGGTGTTCTGTTTTATTGTTAGCCAGTTAATCTTGTGGTGAGTTGGTTTAGCACTTACAGTAGTGCTGTTAGAGCCAATCCAGGAGCTGAGAATGCTGGAGCTAGAAGCAAAGATGTCAATAGGGGAGCTATAGTTAGAGAAGCTGGACTTGGTATCCACGCTGGTGGAAGAGCTAACAGTGCAGGTAGAGGACTTATTAGTGGGGGAGTAGTTAGTGGTATTGCTGTTGTCATTGCTAGTGGTGACGGTAAGGAAGACGCCAGCATTAACAAGCGCCTTGGCGGCGTTGTTTATAGTGGTGGACTTACTGCCACTAAGGGATATGTTAGTAACGGTGCTGTTGGGGCAGTTGCGGGTCTTGGAATCGGTAGCAACAGCGTTTATACTGGCAATGACACTGGAGTTCGAGCCAGATCCGTTAGCGTCAAGGACCTTAACGGCTAAGAGGGTAGTCTTCTTGGCAACACTATAGGTAGCTCCACTAATGGTGCCGGCAACGTGGGTGCCGTGGCCGTTACCATCGGTGTTCCTGCCGTCGCCAGCATAGTTGCCAAGCCAGATAGCGCAACCACCAAATTCGTTATAGGTAGTAAGGATACCGGTGTCAATAACATACGAGCAGGTTCCAGCACCATCGCTGCTATCACAGACGTAGGCGGTCGTGCTCCTGGTTTTGGACAATAGGCGGGCCAGGCCCTAAGGAGCGTTGCTCTGGGTGACATAGGCGTTAATGGAGACGACGGCATCCTCCTCAATGTACTCAACCTCGGGCAGAGACTAGATGGCAGAGAGGGTGGAGGCATCGATGCTGGAGGCGAAACCCTTGAACTTGCCTTTGAAGAGGTGGTTGGCCTTGGTTTTGCCGAGCGTGCCGACGGCCTTGGTCAGGGCGTCATCGCTGGCGCCATCCTTGAGCTTGACGATGTACTTGCCGGGGATGGCGGCACCACCGCAGGCCTGGAAGATGGGGGCGCGCTTGTCGAACCGCGGGATACCCCAATCCCACCACTGCAAGTAGCACGCTATCAATAAACCCGCCGTACCTTAACTCGTTCCGTTAGGTGCGCTCAGCTAGTCGACTTCCCCAATGCTTGGCTCGCCATCCTCGCGACGCTGCTATAGCTGAAAATGTCAGGTAATATTGAACACACATATATCACTGGCGGGAGCTCCCGCGGGTGCATTCGAGGCGACCCTTGGCACACGGTAAACTGCCCGAACGAAGAAGGTGGTCCTGTTTACCTTGCGGCCGTCGCGCTCAACCACCCATTTGCTAACTTCTCGTGACATCCAATCCCAGCTATCAGGCTACCGGCGCTAATAAGGGGCTCTCTCGATCGCTTCTGGAAGGTCGAAGCACACCACCTTAGCTGTCGATGCGCAGCTTGGTGTTGAAGATTCGGGGACGAAGACCAGATGTAAATTAAGATAAATAACTCCCGTCCGTCCAAGCAATACCAGAACTAATTACTAAGACATCCAACACCATCTTCTCTTCCCGTCTTCGCATCTTCCCAAACCAGTCTTTCCGGTCTTGAACGCTTCAGCCCTACAACCGCCAACATGCATTACATGTCCGCTCTACTAGCTCTTCTGCTTCTGGCTCTCGCGGCCCCTGCCACACCATTGAACACCGCACCCCCCTGCACCGGCGCCAAGAAGCATCAATCACCGAAGTTAAAAACCAAGTCTTTTATAACGCTAAAGTCCTTATAGACAACTACCCCTTTAACCTCCTTGTCAATACCAGCAGCAGCGTCACTTGGGTAACTTCCCCTAACCTTACTTACTATAACACCTTCACCAGCTCCCCTTACACCTTTACTACTAACCACTTCTCTCTCACTAACATTAACACACTTGGAGATTTTAAAGTTGGTTATATGGACGGCTTTAACGTTACTAGCACCCTTATCAACCCTCCCCTTTCCTTCCCCTTTACTCCTTTTACTATCCCCTCCTAAACCCTTAGCGTTTCTAACTATATATATACCGTCTTCTTTAATGGTTAAACCGACGGCTTTCTTGGCCTTAACGGCACTGTTAAGCTCCCTTACCTACTTATATTCCCGTTACTTATATCCTTTAATCTGTTACAGCGTAATATATTTAATATTACGTTACTTAGTGACGTTAATTTAAATGTAAATATTAAGGGTGTTCTTACCTTTAATAAGGTGTTACAGGATATGATAACTATATTGTAGTAAGGTGTTATAAACTTTATTACAGAGTTGCTATATTAGATCTTAATGGATAACTTTCGGTTTATAAGCGTTAAGGAGGTAAGGAAGAAGCTGGCTACGGTAAGGGATAATTCTTAAAATCGGGTATTAATAAATAACGGGACGTATTTTATATAGCTGTTAAGGGTTATTACTAAAGTTATTTTTAAGCTAATGCCTAGTATAGGGAAGCTGGATATAAAGTGTGTTGGGAAGGGTAGTAAAAAGTGTAAGGATTAAGATAGGTTTTAAAAAGTGCTGTATAATATGTTTAAAGTACTAGCAGTATAGGTTATAATTAAGGGGGTAATGTTACTATTTAAGAAGAAGAATCTAATTATAAGATATAAAGAGGATTATTATATTAATAGGATTATACTATAGAAGAAAAGGGTTATTAGGGTTTTAGGTATTACATTTATAAAAGGGGTTATAATGGCTTATAATTATAATAGAGAACTGGTTAGAATAGCTATCATAACTAGGAAGTAATGATATTTATCCGCTTATAAAAAGTACAGGGTAACAGTTTTAAAATCTCTAGCTCTTTAAATATTAACTTTAGTAATATTAGTATAGTAACTATAAGCCTTTACTCTATCCTCTTACTTTTAAGTCTTCTAATTAGCCTCTTTCTAAATACCCTCCCTGTTATAACTGATCTCTTATCTTAGATATTAGCTTAATGTAACACTATTCTCTACCCTTCACCCTTATATAAAAAATAGCTATACTTTTTTAAAATGTATAAATATAATTAGTTAACTTAATATTATACCTTAATATTAGCACTTTCTGTACCTTACATGCTCTTATTATATATAGTTAATATTACACACTTTAGTCTTTTATAAGTGAAATTATTAAGTGGAAAATTAAAAGTTGTGTTAGAAAGAAAGGGGTTCTAGCTAAAGGCTGGAACGTGTAGTTAGAGGTGTGGCTATTAGAGCTGAAAGGAGCTTATAAGAGCTAAACTAACTAAGTTAGTTTAGCTAGTTAAGGTTATAATTTACTATTACTGTTACCACTATATAGTATTATAATAAAGGCTCTCTGGCTTTACTAAAGAGCTGATATAAAGAAGTAATTTAATTAAGTAGTTATAACTCTATTAATTCCACAGATTCCAATATATAGTGTTTCTAACATATACTTTCTAATCGCTACATTCCTTCGCTTCCTAGCACGTTATTAGTAATCCTTAATTAGTTAGAAATTACCTTTTTAGCAATTATGTAGATGCCTTTTAAGCAAGGGAGCGTGACGCTAGATAAGTTATAAGCAGTTATCTAAGTTAAAGTTTCACGGGATGGTAAAGGGCTATATACAGGTAAAAAGAAACAGAGAGACGTTAATATTATATTAGAAGGTTTTAAGTTTTAAGTTAATAACTCTAATGTTAGGATAATAAGGTTAGGGCTGGGGCTAAGGCTGGCATTAGTAAACTTTAAATTATATTAAAGGAAATAGCTATCTAAGAGGTATATTAGGTTATACTATCTTACTTATTATAAGAATAGTTATAATAAAGTTGGTTATAAGCTTTAATTATAACTGTATATCCTAATATATCTCCCACAGATCTAAAAAGGCCTTAAACTAAAGCTTCTCCTTCTTCACATCTTATATAAGTATTAGTATTATTATCTCTATTAGACTATATCTTCTCTTTCCCTTTTAATAAGTGATGTTACAGTACCTTACCTTTTTAAAGTGTAAATCTGAGAATATAAACAGATCTATTAGTAACTTAACTATCTTAACCTTAATATATTATATTAGGGGACGATTTTCCCACTTTAGGGCTTCTTTATTACTGTTACTAACAGTGGCGGTCAACTTACTATAATATTCTACATTTTAAATAGTAAAGGTGTATATATTAACATTAGCTTCTTTATACGTATTATAATTATAATTATTACGTAAAGGGCTTATCTATTAGGTCTTAGCATTATACTTATCGTTAAGGATTTTAAGGAGCTCTTTAAAGAACTAGGTTATAAGAATATAAATATCTCTACTATTTTATCTGTATAAAGAAGAGATGTAAGATTTAAATAATACTTATTAGAAGCTGTTTTTAGGATTTAAGCTCTTTATTATAATTAAGCTCTAGTAAAGGTATATTATAATAACAGTAACAGCTAATTTTTAATTAGTTAAAAATAGTAAAGCCTCCTCCTCCTACTTATAAGTTTATACTAATATTAGTCTTATTACAGTTAATAAAACCTATACCACTAATACTATCCTTATATTTAAAGTTATAAGTGAAGTTATTACTAAACATATTATATAAACTCTGTAATATAAAGATAGGGAATAGCTTAACTTTATCTTCTAATAAGCGTTTATTACTAAGTGCGCTATCTTAAGGCCTTTAATTATAAAGCTAGCTACTGCTGTCTATATTATTATTATTATTAAACTTTAACGGAACGCCCTTATAATCAAATACCTTAATAATAACGTTAAGGTCTTACTTTAACAGGACAACTTAAAGGAGAAACTTACTACTCTCCCGCTTATAAATGTTAGTCAGTAATGCTAATTCCTCTATTAGCTTATAAAAGTTAAACGACAGTAAATAACTACACTTAAAATATATAGTTAAGATACTGTTAAAAGGAGTTAAAACCACTTTACCTAGTTATTCTTAACCTTTAACCCATTCCCCTTTAACCTTTACTTTATATTGTTATATAATATACTCTATAGTAAAAACTTAAATGTTTCGTAAAAACGTTATAATACACTTTCACTTACTTAGATTAATTATAAATAGTATTATAAACCTATAAGTATAATGTAATACTTATTAGTAAGGCTTTATATTATAAGTTACATTAAAATACGTCTGCTTATAATGTTAAAACTTATTATGTAATAAACTTATATTATAACTGGAACTAGTCTGTTAAGCTATAGTTATATTTAACTACTCTTAATATTTTAAAAATGCTTTAAATAACTCTAATAAGGTGTTTAATATTTATAATTAATTAATTAATAAGCTGTTTTACCTTAAACGACTTATCGATTCCAAAGGCTAGGAGAGGGATTAAGTTAATAAAACTATTACGTACAGGGCTAGTATTAATAATAAAGAACTTAAATCTAAGCGTTAGTAAACGTTTAAACATGTCTCTAAAAGTGCTAACAGTTACTATATCTATTATTAGTAAAATTTTACTTTAAGCCACAGCTTATAAATAGTACATATACGTTTTATCCTTCTTTAAACACTTCTTAATAAAAATAAGAATTATAGATATAAATTTAATATTATCCCTTATTAAGAAACTTATTACCTTTTTAAGGAAATAGACTATATTAGTGTTATTAATTTTAAATATCTTAACAAATAACTAATAATAAAAGGGACAGATATTAAAAAGATAAAAGTAGACTTTTATAAACTTTAGCCTCTTTTAAAGACATTACTTAAGGGATGCTTAAAAGTTATTATTAAAGTTATTCTTAACGTCTTTAGATAAGGGAATGTAAATTAACTTTATTTATTTTACATTATCACTACCCTTATGAAAATTCCTAATATGTATATATTAATATATAACCTAGTTACTTTATGTAATTAACTGAGAAGAAAAAGGTATAAGATTCTAGATTTAAAGATAACACTTACTCTAAAAGGGCTTTATTATAGTTAGAGCTTTTAGTTTAAAGCTGCTTATAAAGGAAGGTTACTTTTTAAAAAGATCCCTCTATTTAATTAAAGTTATTAAGGTATTTATAATAAAAGTTAATATCTTTACTAACATTAACACTAAAGTGTCTAAGGACCTTTTATCGTCTGTAGTTAAGATCCTTAAGCTTAATAAAGGGTACGTATCTATCCACCTCTTTAGGAAAATCGCTTAAAGGGAGAACAGTAGCTTATAAAGGGGCTTAGTTACTGTCTGTGTATTTAACCTTAAAGGTCTAGATCTTTTTAAGTAGTTAGCTGTAAGAAGTGTTAACAGCTGGGTCTATGGACTCTTTACCGTCTAAGTCCTCTAAACTGTTAGTATAATCTGGTGCTTTAGCCTTAATGTGAAGGATCTAGAACCAGTAGATGCCCTAATGCTTATAAAGGAGCTTAAGGGCTTTGTAAGGTTTAAATAAAGTGAGGATAAAGTTAAACTCCAGGCTTATCTTAAAGACGTAGTTATAACTATTAACCTATCTGATGGTCTTTATAAGCTGGGGAATTTTAAAGAGATAAAGCTGTAACTTAAGCCATAGGAGCTAACGATTACTATTCACGTCTTCTTTATTATAAACTAACATATAATTAAGATAAATAAATAGGAAATACGCCCTTTTATTAGCGAAGAAATAAGTAACAGACAGGAGCTTATCCTTATCATTAATGTATAAGTCTTAACCTTTTTCCCATATTTCCAGCTTAGTGGTTATTTAAAGGAAGGCTTTGCTATTACTGTTCCACTAGCGAATTACGAACAGAAACTTAGTCTGAGAGATAAGGTTAAGCTGTAAGACTACATTAGGGTTAAATTCCAAGGAGGTGTGTATCTTAATGATAAGTTTTACAATATATATTAGGTTAAAGGTTTTAACTTTAAATAAACGATAAAGGCTTTCCCTATAGTTATCCTAACCTGTATTAAAGTTAATAACGGAGAAACTTATACTATTAGGTAATTTAAATATATTAATAAACATTAGTAAGAAGAGATTTAATATATTTCCCGTAACCCACTACCTGTTACGTAACGGGATAACCCGCAGACTTTAAACCCTCTCCCTTAAATATAAGAACTGGGCTGGGCTAGCAGGTCTTATAAGCACAGCCCTGTTAGGAAAAAAGATAATGTTAAAGTTATTATTTAATAAAACCTTATCGTTATTAACCTTATTATTAGAATCTTTAAAGTTGTAAATATTTAAGTAAAATAACTTAAAATAGTTACTATAAGAGAAACTATCTTCTTATACTTTAGCTAACACTTTAGTAAAGTGTAAGTGCCACTTTACTAGATATACTTTAAAGTCTTAGGATTTAGCGATTATATATTTAAAGTAGTTTAAGAATAGGGCGTAGTCTATCTGTTTTACCCTAAACTACTATAAGTACTTATAATTAAGGTCGTTATACTTAATAGATAAATACACTTATGATAAGACACTTTTAAACGTTAGGGGTAACTTTATATTATCTTAATACATTATTAGTATATAGATAAGGTTAAGTAGCTATTAAAGGTTATTATTAGGATCCTTTAAAGTGGCTTAATGTGATAAGTGTAAAAGTATAACTCTCTTTAGGGAGGAGAAGAAGTTATAAGGGCTAGGTATAGTAAGAAGGTATTGGGGTTATATAAAGCGTATTATATTACTGTTAAATTAAGTAATATACTTATTAAGAGCCTTAATATATATATCTTGTAAAGCCTGGTTCTACTTAGATAAATTATTAATATCCTTATAATTAGCGATAAGTAAAAAATTAGCTTAAATAAAAAACTAAGGCATTAATTAGTAAATAACTATACTTTAAAATATTTAAATATTGTAGTAACACGGTAAGGAAGGTTTAAGGTAAGGGTTTAATAATACTTACTTAGAAATTATAATTATAGATAGGGAGATAGATATAGACCACTTATATCTTTAAATACAGCTTGTTATTAGCACTTAAAGGAAAGGTAAGAAAAAGTATTAATTTATTAATACCTTTACACTTCTTCTTATATAAGAGGTTACTTATCTTATATAAATAAGTAAGCGGTACGCTTATTACTGTTTATAATAAGATACTTCACTTACTTATGTTTAAAGATTATCTTTTATAGTTACTAAGTCGTTATCTTAAACTCTCTATTAGGCTAAGCTTAGATAGTAATAACTATTTTACAGAGACGATACAGAAATAATTAAAGCTCTGGTTTTATATTATCTAACCCTTATAACTCTTTTAACACCTTACCCTTACACTTAAGCACTAATTTAAAGTAAAAGGAGGTTTAGTTATTTCTTTTAACTGTTAGGAAATACTTAATAATAAGTGTAATTATACTTAATTAGGACTTTTTATTAAACTGGAACTTATATTACCTTAAGGTAACCTAGACCTAGTTAGTAACTTAGAATATAGACTTAAACTTAATTCCTTTTTCTCTTATAAGCTGTATTAAGACTTTAACTTTAGCTTTTAAGCTCTAACTAAAACTGTAAATAATATTAACATTATTAGGTAAGAAGTTAACTTTATTACAGTTAATACAGAGATACCCTTTAATGTAGCTAAAGTGTAAAGTTAATTTAACCCCTTAATAGTAAGCGGTGTTATTAGCGTTTTAAATAAGCTTAAGAAGGAAATGTGTTAACTTTTAATATAACTGTTCTATAAGACTAGTATAATTATTAGCTTTTATAATTAAATACCTTTTAATACATTATAAAATAATACCTTTATAGTAACTTATATTTAACATCTGGACTTAATAACTTAGATAAGGTCTTAAGGAATTATTAAGTTTAAAATTAGTTTATAATTAACTTTAATTTTTATTAGATACTACTTTACAGCTCACTAAATGTCTGCTGGTCCTACTGCAATTATTATTATTAATTAATCTAAATTAAGATTTATAACTAAGGTACACTCTTATATTTAAGTATTAATTAGATAAAGGTAAAAGGAATTTAAAAGTAAGTAAAGTTATTTAAAAGACTAGGTTTTATATACTTAGACTAGAGCTACTATACGATTTATACTTCTACCTAGCACTCCCTTACCTTTTAGATTACTAGCTTATATTTCATACTATTTAACCTTAATATTTACCTTAACGGTATCTATATCTTACCTTATTATAATACTTAGATTATAAGGTAATATCATTTACAACCTTAAGCTTTTTATCTTTATACTGCTTAATTAATAAGCATAATAAGACGATAGGTTAGTGGTAAGTGCTTAACGATGCTGTACAGTGAACGCCTATCACTTAGCTATTTAGGACTTAGCTGTCTCTGTTAGAAATGGTTTAAAATGGGGATAGCGGCTTGGCGTTAGGTAGAGAAACTAGGGGGGGG
>Ga0247758_1000019_pt1 | contig 101987 bp, 53 predicted proteins | sample UWRJL156409C4_FD_180950 | JGI IMG/M metagenome (GOLD analysis project Ga0247758, IMG submission 180950) | Plant litter microbial communities from Arlington Agricultural Research Station in Wisconsin, United States - UWRJ-L156-409C-4 | ecosystem: Environmental > Terrestrial > Plant litter >... | reverse complement strand
CTCCGTTCCTGCTCACAGAGCTGGCTGGATGGCGGGAGGTTGCCGACCGACTCCAAGCCGCAATCTGGGAACAAAGCTTGGGACAGGATCCGGCTGTTTCATGACCCTAAAATCGACGAACACCCCTGCTCATTGTCACGTTTGATCAGTCCAGATCAGCTCCGGCTCAGCTTCGGCTAATATTTGCTCATTGAACAGCACAGCTTTCCGAGAAGGTGCAGTTTTAGCTAAAGGGCTTAAAAATGGTCTCATGTAAGGGCCTAGAATTAGGACATTTACATCTGTAATAGCCGCCACCCAGAACTTTATAGACAATTCGTCTAGACCTTCCGCTTAGTAATACTTATATTTATTATTAGTTGTTAATACTAAGGTAGCTTAAAGGATTTCTAAGAGCACCTTTACATTCCTTTTCTACATTTATCTTACTGCTATCTAGTGACTCGGGGCGTTTGTTCAGGCTAACCCTATCATTCTTTTTAGGCTCTATATGTAATATTACTGTAGCCGCTTTTGTATATAGCGATGCGTTATCTAGCGCGTGCTACTGTTAAAAAGGGGCTGCGCCGCGCGGTTCTTTAAACTGTGCTTTGAACAATTAGGAATCCGACGATTTTCACTATGAAGACATCCCATTAAAAGCCCAGTGGCATTCTGGCCCTTTAATTAAAGAAAGATAACCTAATCCACAGTCGCGTTTCCTTTATTGTTCTATGCTAGGCTTTGTTCCATACTACGCACCGTTATATATTAGGTTTTTTTCTATATTAAGTATATATCTGTTTTTCTACGTTAGTTACATTTATGTCCCTCTAATCAGAGGACTAGTAATCTGGGAGTTGGCCTTCCAGGCTAACCGCGACGTTCTGTAAGTGTGGTTCTCTTTGTGGTTTCTTCTCTATTACGCTATCGTACCAGTTTAGTAATGCTTATATCGTGAGAAAGGGCCTTTTACTTCTAAATTATATCTTTAGTGCAAATAAAGTAAACTGTAATTAATCTAAAACCTTTATTTAATAATAAAGAAGTGTGTAAAGATATGGGACTTATGTTAATCTTATATAAGGGCTTTCAGACTGTTACATTTACTTATAAGGAGGGCGTAATTTGTACGGGGGCTTAAGAACGGGAGAATATCTTTATTAATAGCTGGGATTAAATTGTCTTTGAAATCAGAGTCTTTACAGCCACTCTAACTACTATACTTGTTAAAAAAAAAACAGTATCTATCTATTGCTATTAATAAGACAATTGATTAAAGGTGTTTACAGCTTACTATAGGCCTTTACAGGATTGTAATAGTAATTCGTTATAGTTATGGTGATATTGCGTTTACGTAACTCTAATGGTAATGCCTTAAATTTAAACTATAGATGTATAACGCAGAGATTTTTAAGTGTAGGTCAATTACGTAGTTATAACTGTACATTAAGAGTTGGAGTGATGTATAGAGTTTACAGTGGGCTACAGTATAAAGTGATGCAGCTTATAGTATAGCAGCTTACAATATAGCGTGAGGACTTTAATTAGTATAGCATCACTTATATATTTTAACTATTATAGAGAGCATCCCTTATAATTTAACCTTGTCGATAGATCTTATTTATTATATTTATAGTTTAATAATATCTATAGCTCTCCTATATACCTATGGCTTAAAAAATTGCGAAACCTACAAAGCTAGTCCAGAATTAACACTTAAAACTCTATCTTTACCACTACACCTGAGCTTCAGGAAGAACTTTTACCGCCAATAGAGAACAGGCACACTAGAAAAGTTCTCTACTGTCTCTGCTACTGTATAAGGACTTATAACATCTACTAGCACAGGCATAACACATAAGCTTACCGTAAGCGCAAGAGTTGTCAGAAAGAAGGGGGTTCAGAGGCCCTAGGCATCTAGTCAGCGGAGCTGACCGGATACCTGGCACTGCCAGTACGCTAGTGAGCCTCAGCTACCAAAGTGACGAAGCTTGAATCCTGCAGAATAGTCTATAAAGAAGCCTCTGGCTTTCAGCCAGAGCCAGAGGAACACAGTAAATATAAGTAATAGAATCACGCAGTTACAACCCCTTCAATTCTATAGAATCCAGAGTTCTGCACTTCTAACAAGAGTCCCCTAGTTGAGAATCCCATCTAACTTTAACGGTGTGCTCTGGAAAAGCATCTTTAATAAGTGAAGTGCCGAGAATAACAGTCTTACCCAGAATCCGCTTTCCAAGTTCCGTACGCAGCGATCCAGTAACTTGGTGAGATAAGATATTAATGACGTAGTAAGGTTAGCTTAGGTTAAGGAACTCTGTAGATTTAAGAGCTTACGTTATGTATTTCTCTAACGGTAATTATACCTTAATGCTAGCTGATCTTTTACATCGTAGCTATATTATCGCAGCTCTCAGAGATAGAGCAGTTAATCCGTGATAACTACTGTTGGAAACGTTTCACACTGGAAAGATTCTAATTAAAGGGAATTAAATGGAGTTGTAATTAATTGATTGTCTTCTCTGTTAGTTTTAGCTCGTGGCTAAGAGTGCTAATTAACATTATTACCTTATAGAATAAATACCCCCATTATATTACGGTGCGGTTTCTTCTCTACTACTAGTAAGATGGTTGCGTAACAAGTGGCGCTTACTTAATTAAAGCCTAGTAGTCAAAGTGACTGATCCGGCCAGACTTTAAGAGAGCATTCCCAAGACAGGTATGGTTTTTTAATAGAAATCATTATTAACTTCCACACCGGTTACGGTCCCTATCTAGCCGGTCCGTCACAGTCTTTTCGTTTTGCAGAGCGGTTCATAAGCGCCCAAGCAGTGGCTTAAAGCAGCATATAATGCGTCCTCAGTGTGATCACCGCTCACTAATCGTAAATCTAGGGGCCTAGAAAACGGCTCGAGATCGAGAACTCGGGAAGGTATCGCGCCCAACCTAGGTATATAATATGTGTGAGCCTCTCCGCAGGCATCAATCTAGCCTTTTGCCTAGTTGAACGCTTTGATTGAAGAGGTATCACCACTTGGTAGGGCATAGTATTCTCTAACCCCGCAAATGCCACTGTCTAACAAATTTAAGGCTACACCCGACTCTAGGTAGCCCAGAATCGAAAGGGTGTCTCCAAGGAGTTCGATACTGCTTCGCTCTCTTAGAGGATAAAGACCAGAGGAATAACCCTGCCCCAACACTAGAACTTATGATAACGACAATAAATGGATTCAGGGCGTATCCTGCATGTAATCATGACCAAACTAAGCCCTTGCCCGTCCTTCCAGACGCAACTTCCAGTCAAGCTTTTCTACTTAGCCCTAGCTTTCAATTTTCCTCCTTTTCATTTCTTAACTTCTTCCACAGCAACCTTCCCAAGCGCGCTAGCCCGTTATGATTCACATCTGTGGGCCTAATTTCTCCCGCTGCCACTTGTTGCACCCCCCTGCTCGGCTCCTCCACAGACTGCGTTTCGTCCGAGTGATCTTTATCAGGACTCTGTATTAGCCGCGACATGACCGTGGCGTCCATCGTCGGTCGTCGCCGCAGGATGCCCAGGGCGGTTCGCCCACTTCCATCAACAAGGGTGATATCCGGGCTTGCGTCCAGTATCTTGTCGAGATGCCTGGCACCAGCGGATTCTGCTGCGATATGGAGTACAGTTTTCTTGTCCTTGTTCCGGACGTCCATTTTTGGGTTGTGTGTCAGCAGTGCCTCAACGACAGCTGTATTACCCGCCTCAGTCGCCATCAGCACCGGCGTATATCCCTCATCATCTTTAGCGTCCACGTCCGCCCCCGCGTCAACCAGGACTCTGATCAGCGCGGCCGGATCGCCCGATACGACTCCATAATTAGCAAGGGTATGTAGCGGCGTGCGGCCTCGAGGGCCTCGTGCCTTAGCACTCGCGCCACGCGCAATGAGCTTCTCGGCCATTCCCTCAAATTCCTTCCGCTGCAAGACGAGATTCAGAGTGGTCTCGGATTGGTCGTCTTGTTTGTTGATCTCCGAATCGCTACAATAGTTTTCGACGACCCATAAGAAATCCCTCGGAGACCCGAGCGCCGCCGCTAGATTGAGCAATGTCTCCCCTTTGTCTAGACCGACCCTGGATAAAGACTTGATAATTTCGACAGCGATTTCGTGTATCCTGAGACATAGGGCGACCCGCACCCGCCTGGAATCCTCTGAACGGCTGTTACCCAAGGCCCAATAAGACACACCAGAAAGCCGAGGCTTTCCTATGACCGCAGTCCAGGCTGGGTACCCAGACGACTTTGGCACGAGCTTGCAGAGCTCCACTGCCTGGGAGAGGAATTCGGCAGTGCTACCAGCTTCAGATATTCGGAAGTGGAAAGGCCATGACTTGCTAGCATAGCCGACAAGAGGATGGCACTGTTCCAATGACGAGAAAACTCTGGACTGCTCGGAGATTTCCCCAGACACTACACCCTCCTTAACATCAGGGGACGGAGGAAAAGAATCTGTGAAGTCCTTGACATTACGTGCAAGTTCGTGAAGCAAGGGCCATGAACTTCCCCAGTTCGCTCGTTCTCCACAGGCTAGGTAGCACAGACAAATTCCCAAGAGTATTTGATGACACTCCTTGATGGTGATGGAGTGTTGCCATGTGCTGCCCAAGGTCGTCTTTGGCTGCTGCGGCAAACCGAGAAGAAACTCTCTTGCGGTCTGATGAACGAGATAGATCTTGGAGTGAATAATGCGGATGAAATGGCCTCCTAGAGAAAGAATGTTGTTTTCGCACGGATATCGGACATCGGACAGGATGTCATCCAACGTTCTGTGTTCTGGTGCGACGGCTAAGGCAATCCCCATCTCGTCTAGGGTAAAGGGTCTTTCGGCGGCTAGGATGACATGAAGTAGCTTTCGCGTATCCTGCTGGTTATTTAGTTTCCCTAGTAGATGGTTGTAGATTGAGTAAATATCGCGGTTTTTCAGCAGCTCCAGAATCTCGTTCCTCGAAGCACCTCCTCGGGATGTGGTGAGATCCTGGAGAATCTTAATGATAAGGGAAACCCAGAGGAAAGTGTTGTCCGCTCCAGCCTCGAGGTTCTTGGAGAAATCTTTCAGCAAAAGAGGCGGTATTCCGTCCCCTTCTAGATCAGCCATCGAGCGTTGGATCACGAGAGAGACGTCTTTGCTGATCGATTCAATCTCATCCTCCCCCTTGAGCCGTATTGTCATGGGCTGCCTTTGCAACACCGTCTTGATGGAGTTCTCGGGCCGGCTCAGCATTAACGCTTTCAAATACTGGCCAGATCGTGATTGTTGAATACCCTGCGCAGCAAAGACTTTGTTTAGGGCTCCGAGTAAACGATCTAGCTCAACGCCCGGGCACTCGTCTAACCCATCAAAGATGAGGATAAAGCTTGGGGATTCGGGATCGCACACGGTGCTGATCAAGACCGAAATGAGTGTGTCAAGCTCTTGCATCATTGCCGAGCCTTTCACTTCATACTCTGGAAACTGGTGTCGTATAAGGGCCCTGTCCCTGGCAAAGATCTGGTGGAGAATGGCCCGGATAGCCAAGACTGTGCTTTGTTGATGAGATATGCCCTCCTTGAAGAAGAAGTGGCAAACAGACACGGAAATTCCGTTGGATGGCTTGGCGTTTCTGAGGTGTTCCACGAGGAACTTGGCAAGGGTCGATTTACCGCAGCCCGCATCGGCAGACACCCACAAGAGTGTTGAGTCCTCGCTCTCCACCCATTTTCTATACTGTAGGTGCTCGAGTAGCCACTCGCAAGTCCCCGGGGCCCTGTCGACATTGGCGTTCTTGAACGACTCGTAGTCTCCAGGATACAGCTCGTGTAAGGATTTCATCTGCTTTTCCGGCGAGAGCTCTGCAATAAGGACGCCACGTCAGATGAGTAAATAGGCCTGAGAATATACGGCTGCGCTTTGGAAACAGCCCAAATACGGAGACCTACGGGTAACAAAAGTGGCGTCGGTGTCCAGAGCCTCAGTTGCTAATCGCACCAGATGTGGCAACGCTGATTCGATCCTCTGTTTATCCTCTGGGCTGTCCGAAAATCGACAGATGGAGCGATGGTCGCCTGGGAGTCCAACAACTGTCTCGTTCGGTACAAGCAGTGCGGCCGATTCCTGCTTGACAACCTACCAGTGCTATGCGTTAGAGCGCAAGGGACCGTCCATAACCGTGGTTGGAGGCTAGTATGACTCACAACGAAGTTCGTGTGTTTGAGCTTTTCCGTCTCGAAGAAGCTCACGATGCTCAAAGCCTTGCCCCGATCGACAAATGACTTGGAGATCTCGTAGAGAACGCTCGCCTGGGTCTCAAGATTGCGCAAGAGCTTATGGTTCATGGCCCCAAGACTGGCCACGTTAAGTAATTTGCCCAGCGTGCTCGTCCAATCCGCGATGGAGGACCCCTGGTGAGGCGTGCCGAAGAAGGCTACCCCACGAACCTTCTTCAACGTTTCCTCATATCGATCCCGTTCCCGCGCCCGAATTAAAGCCTGATTCTACTGTAAGTACAGGGTGCACTGGCCAAGGAAGGAGGGTACCGATGAGCAAGAACATTGAAACGGCATTGTGCGATCAGATAAACGGAGACCGACCTTTTTAAAAACGATACCCCCGAGGCTGTGGCAGATAAAGACCAGGGGCCGATTTCTCTCCGTAGAGCTCGATCTGAAGCCCATTAACGCTTCAAGTAACTGGTCGGCAAATGTCGTGACGTCGGCAATCGACTTGCTAAAAATGGCGGAATCATATCCATATGACATGATCCGGGCGTTTGGAATTTGAATTCGAAGTTCGCTCTCTAGCCAGTTATACTTCAGATTCGAGTTCTGGCGCTTGCCACTCCAGGTATCGTAGTAATGTCCATTCAGGCCGTGAAGGGCAACGATGTCGACGACATTGGACCGATCCCGAGATTGGTCGACCAGCACGAACATACCATGTTTGCTGGATCCAAAGCGTGCTGCAGGCGGCAACGGAAGTGCCGCATCCTCGGCGGGCTCCGATCGATCCTGATATCGTTGCAGCGGGGTCTCAGGCGAGATGGTTTCGGTGAGATTGTCGGCTGAGCCATGGTCATCACCCGTGGGTCGCAATGCGCCTTGGCTGCCATCGCCAACTTTTCGGTGTCGCTTCATCGGATTGTTCTAAACGCAGGGGGACTTGCCAGCACTGCGAAAGAGATTAGAATCCAGCACGTAACCGCCCACTGGGGGGAGTTGCGATGCGGGATATTTTGAAGCTCAGGCCACCGCCAGCGTGGCTGTGTGGGTAATGCCTGACGGCTGCCTGCCTGCATGCCTGCAATTGGACCAGCCGAATCGATGTGGTTGCACAGGCCCGGGACTGGCAGAAAAAAATGCCACCATGCGTGGGCGCCCAAAATAAAACACAAACCGAGAATTGGTACATACATGGGTCCGGGCCGGGCCTAGGCAGGCGCTCATGGGTCCCCGTTTCCAACCTCTAGCCTCGGGCTTCACGGGGTCCTTTGGCCACGTTTTGTGATCGCCTCTTCCGTCATCCCTCGTTACCTATCGATCAACCCGCCCACCTGCACCTACACGCAAAACCCCCAAATCCACGACGCCGTTGCCGTTCAGCACCTCCTAAAGCTTCATAACGACTCTTTTACATCTAAGGATTACAGACGCGTTCCTTAGCACATGTAGCGCTATCTTCCTCATTAATAACTTCAGCTCCACGGTCAGCCATCCTAGAATGAAAGTTAGTTGCAACAATGCAGGCAAGCGGGTACCTGAAATTTGTCTATGGCAAAATCTGAGGCCCTCCAGCTGCATAGAATCGATCGAGTGTGCCAAAGCCAGAATCGCGCCTGCCAAGTTTAAACCACTGCAACTGTCCCGCTTAGGCGCAACGCCATACCCCGACTGGAACGGATCCTCCATCTTCCCACCCACAGGTGCGCTCAGCCGAACGCACCCAATCCTCTCGAACTCGCCTTCTTGACCAGGGCAAGCACGGAGCACTAACCATACAAAGAAATGCCTCCCGCTGCTTTCCAACCTGCTCATCCTTATACATACTACCTTGTTTCCACTCAATACCTGATCCGGCCCCGGCTTATCTAGCGCGTAGTCCGCAAAGAACCTTACCCTCTACCCCATCGGAAATACCACCGCCCTATACCCCTCGAGCACCCCCTCCACTACGAACCCCCTCACCTTCAACACGCCCCCTTCCACCCCTCCAAACTCCCCCGTCGCACCTACCTAACCTTACACCTTACCACCTCTGTAAAATCCTTCCAACTTTCCTCCTCCCCTCTGCCCCTTATGATATATCCCGCTTGCATCAAAATACACAATTTTATCCAGATACACTATATGCGTTTGCACGCTCGCTTAACTCCAACTGAGCGCCGTTCTCGGTATTAGTTGTCCCTTCCTCCCCTCCCCGTCCCTATCGACCCCTCCCACAGTCCGGTGAGGTACCGTCTTGCCCCCTTCCGCTCCGCTATGTGCTTTGCCAATCCCGTCATCGCTGGTAGCTTGCGGCTTTGCATTGTTACTTGCAGCGATATATACGACGCTGCTTTTATCCGCCATAGCCGCGTTATGTAATACGCCCCTACTACGCGCCAGTTATGGGCGGGTATGACGGAGTCGAGCACGTCCGAGTGGAGACGCTTCGTGACTGGTGACGGGGCGTTTGCCGGACAGGTTAGCCCGATGTGGCCGTATTTATACCGGATGTGCGAGCGGCATTCGAATTGTAGCTCGTGGTGGCCGAAGTGGAGGAGGCGAGTGGAGAATATGCGCTCATGGTAGATCCAACCGCGCGTTAATAGAGGGAAGTGGGTTTGCGTCAGGTGGCTGGTGTCGCCTGGTGTAAAAATGGCTTTAAGGTGGTGGTCGATGCGCTTGCGGAATTAGAGGGTGTAGGACTTGCCGGCGGGTCAAAGTGACACTGCATCTTCTACAATCCCATCAGGTCAGCTCAAACTAAAATCATAACAACAGGGCTCCCTCCATTGTGCGCGTTACGATCCCACTCATCGCCCCGAACATGAACCAACCCACGCCTTCGGACCCTAATGCCTTCACCATCTCCCGTCGGACTAGGGTGCATGCGCTCAACCCACAAGGCAATAACGTACCCTATGCCTCCTCTAGTCCCTTTTCCATTCGCCACGAACTTTGGCAGACCCAAAAGTTATATTGGCGTTGAAGCAATATCCCAGTCCATGTCGCCAACCCTGTCAGGGTGTGCAATAATGGTACCCGGACGCCTGGGGAGTTCCTTGGGATAAATAATGTACGTCTGGGCCACGATTCGAAGGCCAATGGCCCGTTCATGGTCACGCGCGGGCGAGGGTTTTGATATGCCAGGCAGGGCTGCGATAGACCACTCGCAGATGGGCATGCACTCAGAGCACCAGTCAAGTTCCAACATCATCTCGTTAGGAAGCCTGAGGTATAGGTATCCGTAGGCAGTCAGACCACCCTCGCAACTGAACCATGACCATGAGGAAAAGCCCAGTTCTGCATCCCAGAGCCGGAGGTCTTCCACCCTGCTGCTCCATGCCAGCGCGTTTACCTTACCATATCGGCCTTGGGCAGACCCCACCATAGTCCCTGCGAGAATGGGCTCCCAGGTAGGGAGTTTTCGGTCAAAAAGTGAGCAATTCCGTCGAAAGCTCAGGTGAGATCGGCTTAGTGAGTGAAGCTGCGACTGTTGTTTTACCCTGAAGTTGCCTTCACCGCTCCCAACCACTCACACTATCCCTCACCATCTTGCTCAAGCGTTGCTCAGCCGCTACTCAGGACATGATCAGGGAAGCTGCCAAATGTGGTGTAAAAGAGTAGGCAGTGCTCCATAACTAAGCGGAGTTCTAAAATTTCACATGATCACTTTTCGCGAGGCAGTTTAGGCCACCTGGTCCCAAAACTGGGACCACCCATTACCCTTCCCCCCTTCTCTCCATTCTCCCAGGGTCCCATAAAACCCAGTTTACGTCCCCCATTAGGTCTCCATTTCCATCTTCCTCATTTATAAAAGTAGCTAAATCTCACCATTTTAAATGCCCTCAAGCTAAGCCCTCAAAGGCGATCGTTGCATCCGCTTCACGGCTTCCGCACACCTCCGGCGCGGTCACTGCGCGGCGCCCATACGCCAACCCCTATTACACCCGCATCGGCGCCTCCGCGACTAGCATCTCCATACCTCAGATCCTGGCTGTTATAATAGCCAATTCCATTAAATGATTACTTTAACCAAAGGGGAAGCCAACCGTACAATATTAGAACTCTACTTCCCATATTTTATCTCTAGCGAAAGTATACATAACCCCAATTCCTGCCACCATTTAGGGCGGCCCCAAGCAAAGGGAGCGCCAGGTCACGATAGTCACTTGTCAGATAGCACTGCACTCCTGGAAACTGGTGGAATTGATGGGGGTTGCAACTGCTTGACTGTCTTGCTTGTGTGGTTGTGGCTTCCAGCCAGAACCTTCTTCTTATATAGATCTTTCAGACTTCGTCACTGTGGTGGCTGAGGCTCGCTGGCGCTCTGGCAGTGCCAGGCAGCCAGTCAGCTCCGCTGACTAGATGCCAGGGACCCTTCAATCTGACATCACTTAGCAAGACCGTCCCGAGGGGAGGTCCCCTGTAACAGTGGCTTACAGTGACAATGGGACCCCCGTCTAAGAGGACTTGCTTCATCGATTAGTTTTAAGATGAATCCCAGCCCTAGGCGTACCGCCTTCCGAACTTGTCTTAATCTACCTTAGGTGTAGGTCGTAATACTATTATATACTAGTATGTTACATATATTTATATACTTTAAGCAAGGATATTACGTCCTAGTATATCCAATATAGTATATCATGTACTGATATATATTTAAATGCTAGTATGCTATGTACTTGTCATGGGGCTAAGGCCCTAAGGTGGGTCTGGGCTGAGAGCCTAGACCACTGCTCTCATAGAAGCGGGCCTCCGCCTATATAGCTGCGCTCTACGCAGCTTCTGTATCTACTCTTGATCTTCTTCTTTAGAAAAACCATAATCGATTCAGTCACTAAGTAACGGCATCCACCTTACTTAAACCCTTACATCTGGTCTCTATCTAACTGCTGGATCAGATAGATCATAATATATAATAAGGCGACTGTGACAACCCTGCAGGCCGTCACCAGGGACGGGGCGGCCCGACTGATCCCCCGCACAGGGAACAGTGCACACGGTGTTATGCACTGGGCTAGGGGTGCGAAGACCTAAAGCCCTTATAACTTACCAAGGGTCACTTAGTCTTAGCACCTGCATTTAACTGCTAAGCACTCCTAAAGTTACTAAGTAGAGGGTGCTTAGTGATAAAGTGCTCAGTCTTTAAGTGAGTAAAAGCTTACTAAGTAAGGTATAAAGTATCTTGTAAATAACTAATATAGATAGTCATTATCGTGGCTATAATAAATATAAGCGACTATAATTCCATTTACTAATATTTAATCATTTATTTATATCTTACTGTTCAGACTTACTTTTATGTATTATAATAATAGCGACTTATATTAATATTAAACCCCCGTTTAAAAGTATTAACTTAATAAACCGTTTTTAAAGCGCCTACTGGTCTTTAACGTCCTGCTATATGTTCGTACAAGTTATAATACAATTGTTAAACTTCAGGAACCCACAGGGCTGTAATACAGCAGCTGTGGCTCAGAGGAAGAAGTGCAGTACTGATCCAAGCTGTACTACAGTGCCGTAGGCACTGTAAATAAGGGTATTGCAGCGAATATTAACGCTGGAAATAAGAGGATCTAAAACGCAGTGCCTTGTACAATGACTAGAATAGAGTGGAATTACTTAACTAAAATTAGATACAAGAGAGGAGAGGGCCTGTTATAGGCTGTGGGAGGCTCTGGAAGAATTCCAGAGCCTTCTGTAAGGTGGAATTAATTAATACAATAGTGAAATAGTATTGTTCTGAACCATTCTACGTGGTTCTGTTAACGTAGTGGCTGACGTGGCCATTGTGATGTTCTAGTTGATTCTGTGGGGCAGAAGCCCCACTGGATTCAGGGGGTTCCACCCCCTTGAATTCCAGAAGGTTCGGAGTAGTCCAGGGGCCCCAAGGGGCCCTGGAGTGGGTTGGAATCTTCTGGAACCCTCTGGTGTTCCAGAAGATTCGGCTGGTAGTTTCGGGATACGCAACCACATTACAGGGTACCTGGTACAGGGTACTTAGTGGCTAGAAAAATTAACAATAATATTAACATTACAGTTTTAAACGTTATTTATTAAACTCCTAAATACCGCCTTCCTCTTACTATATCTACACTACCTCCTCTTAACACCTTTAAGTGAAATAATAATTAGGTTAGTAATAATAATATCATATAGTTACTTAAGGAGTTAAAATTAAAGATAAGGATAAATGGAATATAACCTATATAAAGTTAATAAAGAACTTTACAAGGTATAAAAAGATAATAGCTGAAACTTTAAGGGTAACCTTAAGTGAAGATCGCACTTAGAGACTTAGCACTGGAGACCCTTTTAAATTTACAGGGAAAGCGTTAAATTATCCAGTTAGCTTATTTATATAAAGTGTAATTTCCAGCTTGAGTTAATTATTACAGTAAAGTAAAAGGTCCTGTATATGATATAATAGTTAGAAGAAGACCTTAACTTGTAATTTTTGGCTTTTATTAAGGATTACTTAAACTTTAAAAAGAATGAATAGAAGGCTATTACTTTAAAGATCTTTAATATAGATAAAAGTTAGGTTAACTTTAAAATTTAAGTTACTAAGATGTATAGAGTTTAAGATAAATAGAAGTAGGCTAAAGACTGCTTAGAATAGTTAGCATAGCTATTATCAATGGCTGTGTACCTATTAGCCTTTAATTATAACTATTATGAAGTTAATTAGAATAAATCCACATTAAAGTACTGATTTTATAAAGGGCTGAAGGATAACTTTAATGAATATATTATAAAAGTTATTATTATTAATAATTACTTATTTAAATACAGGTTAGAGAAAAAAAGCTAGTATTAATAAAAAGCCTCCTTAGTAGTTAATAGAAAAAATATACCGAGACCTTTTTAAGCTAACAATACATATTAAAGTATAGGTTATAACACTTACTTAAGACTGATAAATATTAGTATAGTAAGTTACTAAATTAACTTAATTGTAAGAAGCCCCTATAATAATAACAATACTAACTACTTAAGGATATATCTTAAATCCAGTGCTTTAATTGTTAACTTTAAAAAGAGTTAGTTAAAAGTTAGTCTTTAACTAAGTTAAGTATATTAGGTTCAATTTAAAAGATGTTTATATTTATATAATTAGCTTAAAGGATAATATCTGAATAGATAAGTGTAACCTGGGAGATAAGGAGGATAAAGATGTTAAACAAATAGACTTAAATAAGAAAGTAAGGATAGAGTTAGTTATAAAGTGTTAATTTCTAGCTCCTGAGTGCCCTGCAGGCTCCTTGTATTACAGGGGCCTTCAGCAAGCAGCAGCCTGTAGCTGTTGCGTAGTTACGTACCCTGTAACTACCAGTCGAATCTTCCAAAACTCCAGAAGGTTCTAGAGGATTCCAACCCACTCCAGGGCCCCCTGGAGCCCCTGGAGTGTTCAGAACTTACTAGAACCCAGGAGGGTAGAAACCCTTGAATCCAGTGGAGCTATTGCCCCACAGAACTAACCAGAACACTATAGTGGCCACGTCAGCCACTACGTCAACAGAACCACGTAGAATGGTTCAGAACAGTACTATTCCATTATTATATTATTTAGTTCCACTTCATAGAAGGCTTTAGAATTCTTTCAGAGCCTCCCACAGTCTATAACAGGCTCTCTCCTCTTGTATCTAATTCCAAAAAAGAGCAAGTAACTCTCCTTAATTCTAGTCAATGTATAAGGCACTGCCTTCCAGATCCTCTTGTTTCCAGCATTAATATTCGCTGTGATACCTTTATTTACAATGGCACTGCCCTGTAATCCAGGCCTTTATTTGCTTCCTACAGTGCTGTAGGCACTGTAGTACGGCTTGGACCAGTACGCACTTCTTCCTCTAAGCCACAGCCGCGGTACTACAGCCCTGTAGGTACCTGAAGTTCAACATAAAGGTATAAATTACTTAAGATTAACTTTAAAGTGGAAACTTTAATAAGTTAATAGTATAAGTTATTAAAGCCTAACTTTAAAAGGAGGCCCTAGATAAAGTACTTCTCGACGTTACGATCCTTGTGAAGGGGGGGACTTATTACGACCTGCACCCGACACAGGCCTCAAGAGGACTGGCGCGGGTTAAGACAGAACATATAGCAGGACGCTAACAGGTAAGGGGCGTTCCAAAGACAGCTTATTAAGCTAGCACTCCTAAACGGGGGTTCAATGTCATTATAGGTTGTTATCACTATAATGCACAGAGGTGAGTCTAAATAGTAAGATATAAATGAATAATTAAATACTAGCGTGAGGAACCAGAGTCCCTTACAGTAGTTATAGACATAATTATAACTATCTATACTAACTAAACAGGAGGTACCTTATACCTTACTCAGTAGCCTATTACTTAGTAAGGAACTGAATAACCTGTTATTAAGCACTTTTTACTTAAAGGTCTTATAAACGCTTAGTAAGTAAGTACTCTTATTAAGACTAAGTAACTCCTAATTAGTTATAAAGGCTTTAAGTCTTTACACTCCTGGCTTAGTGTGTAGTACTGTACGTACTGTTTTCCTACACTGTTCCTTTTATAGGGGATTTATCAGGCTGCTTTAACTTAAGTAACAGCCTGTAGGTTCGTTACACAATTCCCGCTCTTTAACATTCTTTTTCTATAAAGAATCCTGGTAAGAGCGTTTCTTTTCTTTAACGTAATTATACCTGCTAACTGTATATAAAAGCGCATTTTAAAAAACAGTACCTCTCGCTACTGTAACTTTATAGACTTTATTTCGACTTTTAGATCGTAAATGTCGCCTTATAGTTGTTATTCTTTAAAATCGCTTTCTTATCTTATTACTATACGGTTAAACAGTTACTTTAAATACTTACTAATAAGGGCTTTATCTTTATATAACGCGTTTAGTTATAACGACACCTTCCTTTAACGGCTTTTTTCTAAGAAGCGTTACCTTAACGCTAAGCACGACACTACTGCGTAAAACCTGGAGCTGAAAACTTAAAAGCTCTGTAAAGCTGCTACCTATCTTAACTAGATTAAAGTCTAGCATTACAGGATGGAAGAGCGAGCTTTTTCTACATTTAACTAAGAGGCGGAGGTCTTCTGTTTCTAAGAGCAGGAGGAGGCTTATTTAACTGCTCCTCCCGAAGCTAGCAAGTCCTTCAACTAAGGAGGCTTTTTAGTAGGAATACCTATTAGTTCTTTCTCCAGGGGGTTACCCTAGCTAACGTCCTCTTCCTAACCTAATTCGTAATTTCAGGTTCCTTAAGGGTCTTTTTATTACTTTAAACTCTTACTCCTTGGGGCTGGAGGGTTTAGTCTTAGTGATTTTTTATTTATTTTTCTTTTTACTGATTTTTCTCTTTTAACAGTACTTATTCTTAAACAGGGCTTACCGGGAGCTCTAGAGGCCTGGCCTCTTTACTAGGTTTAAAGTCTTTATAACTTATAGTTAAAGGTTTTAATAAATGTCTTTCTGTACTTATTAAGGAGTTTCTTACTGCTTCTCGGGCTTTAAGTCCCATAATGGTCTTACTTTTTAATATAGTAATTTAGATGTTAGATCTTGTTTTATTTTTAGTTTTTATTATTAGTTTTAATTAGTCTGGATTCTTCTAGTAAAACTTTATAATTAGGTTTAAGTATTTAAAGTTCTTAACTGGTTCTTACAAGTTACTTTCAGAGCTGTAATCTAGCTACTTAATAAGATATTTAAATGTGTTCTTTCCCTTCTGTAAATTTATAACTTCCTTAACGTTATACTTATCTTCGTTAACGTTAATCTTAACTTTCTTTTTTAAAGGAACTCCCTTTAAAGTAAGTTTTAAAAGTAAGATGTGAAAAACCTTAATCTGTACCTTTATATTAGTGGGTAGGTCTAGTTTATAATTAGAGGTAGCGACTTTTTTCTTAATTTAGAACGGTCTATACCTTTTAAAGTTAAGCTTCTTATTAAGTTATTTCAAATGTAGGTTTTATGAAAAAAGGTAGATGTAATCCCCTTTTTAAAGAGTTAGTCCCTTAACTTATTCGCTATTATAATAGAGTCCTTTCTTAAGTACTAATTACTTAGTTTAGTGTTTATTAGTAAACTTCTTTATTCGTTTATATATAAACTCGAGTTCAGCTTATAAATGGTTATATAACTCTTATATCTAGTCTACGTGGACTGTAACTTAGAGGGCGCTAGTAGGCGGGCCTTAACGGAGTTTAGGCTCCTTACTGTAATTAATAAAGAATGGTAATATATTTATTAACTTAACTAACGTTATATTATAAGTTATTTACATTATTAATAGTAATTTAAGTTAATTATCTTATTTAAAGTTAATATAAGTTTAAAGATATATTATAAGTATTTAGTTAACTTACTCTATTTAATTATCTATCTGTAAGTAAAATGTTATTAAAAGCTTACTTTTTATACTTATTCTTTACATTAATTTTTACTAAAACTTTAACACAATTAGCTTATCTTAATTTATAACGATATTATTTAGCTAAAGGTGTTATAAAACTACTTCTTTCTTAAAGATATAAGTAAGTTACTCCGCTGTTATATCCTTTAAAGTTAGTAAAAAGTAAGCCTATTTTGTTAATCTATTAACTATTATAAGGATTTAGTTATAAGTGACTCCTGTAACAGGGTCCTTAGACTCTAGAATCCCAGTGACGAAATTAAGTAAGATTAAGCTTTATAGTACCTGTAATATAAGGAGTAGTTTAAGAAGCTTATATAGTTTATAACGCTAATTCTGCTTTTAGTAGCAGATATTGTAGTTGTTAACTACTTCCTTAACTAGCTTTTTCATTTCCGGGAAGCTGTATGTTTACTAGGCCTGTGTAAGGGTCTTAACCCGGCTTATATATCCTTTAAGTTAAGACTTATAAACTTATTAAATATATTCCTTCTATTTATTTAAGTTATAAATGTATAGTTTCTTTTAATATTAAAGCCTTACTTTTAATTTAAACGTGCTGTTTACACCTTCTAATAACTGTTCTAATTAATAATTAGTTTTATTATAGTTTAAATGTATTAGGTACTTTTTATTACAGTCTTATAAGTGCTTTAAGAAGTCTTTTAAGGGGTATTTATACTTATAGGTTCCTTTTACTAACCTTCTTACTTAAAAGTTCTATTATTATTAATAAATATTATACTTTATTTATAAGTTTATACAGACGTTAATAATTTATTCTAACGTCTAGTTATTTAACATTTATAATATATATTTTAACGTATTATTCCCTACTTTATTAAATATAATAATGGGGATTAGGACTGGATTAGCATCCTTATAATCCTATCTTCAACTAAGAGCATTAACTTACCTATTATCTTTTCCTTTAATATAGTGAATTTAGAAGTGGAACGGGGCCATTAACTCTACTTACTGTGTTTACTATAGGTTAAGTTCCTTCGTTAGGAAGTACTAAAGGTTATTATAATCTAAAAAGACCTAGACTGGTTCTTCTATACCGTTTAGATACAGTACTTACTTAATAAAGCATTAAATAATTACTATTAGTTCCTTATTATAAATTAGATATTATAAGGCTAGGCTGTAGATTCCTTTCGATAAGAAGGTAATTAGGTAGCGTTTCTTATTATCCTAGACTTAACTGAGTTCTTTACTAATTACAAATTCTAAGGAGTCTATTTTAATTTAAAAAGGTTTTAAGAAGTTAGGGAGAGTTAAGATTAGTATTATAACGAAGGTATATTTAAGGTCTTTAAACGCCTTTTACTGTTTATTAGTTTATTTAAACAGTTTACCCTCTCCTGTAAGCTTATATAATAGTTTTATAATCTTTATAAAGTTCTTAATAAAGTACTAATAAAAGTTTATAAAGTTAATAAAGGTTTATAACTCTTTTTAATTCTTTAAAGTGGGTTAATCCTTAACTGCCTTTACCTTCTCCACTTACATTTTAAGCTTTTTAAGGGTTACTTTAAACTTTAAATAATTCAGTTTTTAAATGTAAAAGTAGCTTTTCTTTAAGTTTACTGTCAGCTTTACCTTCTTAAGGGCTGTTAGAACCTGTTATATATGTTTTTAGTGTTCTTTTAAAGTTTCAGAATAGATTAAAACGTTATTTAAATATATAAAGATAAACTTATTAAGGAAGGGATAAAGAATACTGTTAATAAGGCTTTAGAAAGCTATAAGGGTGTTTATTAATCCCATTAACATAACATAATATTAATAGTACCTGTTATAAGTCTGAAAGGCCGTTTTATACTTATCCTTTTCCTTCACTTTAACATAGTTAAATCCTATAAGGAAATTAAGACTAGAGAACTAGTTTACTTTAATAATCCGTTCTCGTATTTCTGTAATAAGTGGTAGTGGGTAACGATTTTTAATTATATCCTTATTTAACGTTTAGTAATTAACGATTATACGTAGTTTACTGTTTTCCTTTCTTAGGATAAACAGCATTAGGTACCCTGTTAGGGATTAGGACTCTATAATGAACCCGTTTTTTAAATTCTTATTAATATACTCCTATAAGGCTTTAGCTTATTAAGGGTTTAAGTAATAAGGTTAGAAATTACGGAGTTTTACTTCTAGCTTTAACTTAATTTTATAGTTTTATAATCTGTAATCTGGTAATTACAGTATCTTTTTTCAAAATAAGGTAAACTTCCTGTACTCTACAGGTACCTTAAATAAGTCGATTTTTTCGTTTATTTATAAGTTAGCTTCTTACTTCTTTCCACTTTTTAAATCGTTATTTAAGTAATATAGTAAACTTTTTAGTTTTTTAACTGTCTTAATAAACTTAACTTAAACTGTGTTTAGTTTTAAGGGTTTAATATGTTTTTAAATATTTCGTGTAACTTTAAAACAGTTTAATACTTTCTTAACTTTCTTTAAATAGTAATTATAGCTGGGGGACTTGCTGAAGGTGAGGTAACTACTCCTTTAATTAATTATAAGATTGTACTTTTCTAGTTAAGGTAAACTTAAGATTATATTATAGCCTGTAATTAGTGTAACGTTAAAGTCTATTTATTATTTATCTTTATTTACTTTAATTAGGAGTAGTGAGTAATAGGTAACTTTGCTGTTATTATACTAATATAGGCTTTTTTCTCCATTTTGAATGGGAATAGCCTTTTTATACTCTTTATTAGGGAGTTTCTTTCAGTTAACTAGTAAAAGGTGCATTAGGTTAGAAGCACTTCCGTTATTAATTACTGCTTTTACCTTAAATAGCTTCCCTTTTCTATTTATTAAGTTAACATTAACGGAATAATACTTATACTTTTTTAATATCTAAGTTATAGTAATTATCTGTTTTTAAAGTCTTATCTAGCTTAACCTTTAAGTGCCTCTCTTTCTTTTTAAGGTTTTTACTAATTAGTAAACTACTGGTTTCTAGCCTTTTTAAAGGGCCTGTAACCTTTTCCTAATTCCTTTTAGAAAAACAGGCAGTTTTAATAAACCTGGTAATTAACCTTTTTTAGGTTTTTACACCTTAGCGTCCAGTTGACTTTAAACGGTACAATGTTCCTAAAGTCCTTAATAAGTTAATAGTACGTTTTATAGGACTAGATTGTAGTAATATCCTTTTACTCTTAGATCTGTTAATAGTCCTCTTATATTACAACCTGCACCCGACATAGGCCTTGAGAGGACTGGCGCGGGTTAAGACAGAACGTATAGCAGGACGCTAACAGGTAAGGGGCGTTCTGAAGACGGCTTGTTAAGCTAGCACTTTTAAACGGGGGGTTTAATGTCACTGTAGGTCGCTGTCATTATAATGTATAGAGGTGAGTCTGAACAGTAGGATATAAATGAATAATTGAATATTAATATGAGGAATTAAAGTCCTTTATAGTGGTTGTGGGTATAATTTTAACTATTTATATTAATTAACTAGGGGGTATTTTATACCTTGCTTATAGTGCTATAAGTGCTTATTATGTAAGCACTTTATACTGCGTGAGTGTTCTGCTTATAAGGTTTCTTCTATTTGCGTTATAAGTACTTAATATGCTGCAAGCAGCACCTTATTAGTTATAAGGGCTTTAGGTCTTTACACCCCTAGTTTAATGTGCCTGGACGGTGTATACCGTCTTTCTACACTATTCCTTTTACAGGGGATTTATCAGGCTACCCTAGCTTAAGTAACGGCCTATAAGGTTATTACACAATTCCCCTTTTTTAACATTCTTTTCTTATAAAGAACTTAAAAGGTAAGTTTTTCCTTTTACCACTTTACTATATAATAAGTGTCCGGCTTTTAGGTCTTAAAACGGGAATAGGGTAAAAGTATTAACTACCACTTAAACCTTACAGCTTATATATACACGTTTAATAGTGAAATGTCCCTTTATTTTTTTTATAAGTTTACTATCCCTCTACTTATTTATTAGGTTTTAAACCAGTCTAACAGTTATAACTATTATTTAAAGAGGTATTAGCCTTCTTAGTGTAACGTTTTTAATATTAATAAGGTGAAGTTAAAGGCTTTTCTTATTAAAAAATAAGACCTTAACTTATAAGTTAAGTTTACAGTTTAGCAGCTTTATAAGGCCACTGTTAAGCTTTAAAAGGTGTTAGCACGTTTAACACGTCTTTATAAGTAATAATCCCGCCTTAAGGACTAGGTTATGAAGGTGTTTAGTTATAAAGTGGAGTTATTAGAGTTTTAAGAGAGTGAGGAGGCTAGGCTAGACGCCCTTTTTAAAGACGTAAAGTCTTTTAATTAGGGGAACTTCTTAGTGGGGTTTTTATAATAAGTGGTCGCTTTATAATTTAGTTTATAACTTCCTTTTTCTAATAAAAGGTTATAGGTTTAAATCCTATAAGGATTTTTTATTATTTTTTATAAATAAAACGGCTTTTTAATATAATAGTAGCGTACTTATTACTGACTTCTTTTCCTATTAGTACTTATTTCCTTATAAAGCTTATTAAAAGCTTTAAAGGCCTAGCCTCTTTATTAAGTCTAAGGTCCTTTTAACCCTGGTTAAGGTCCTGATAAATTTCCTTTTATACCTATTAAGGAGTTTCCTACCACTTTTTAAGCTTTAAGTCCTATAATAGTCTTGCTTTTTAGTATAGTAATTTAAATATTAAATCTTATCTTATTTTTAGTTCTTATTATTAGTTTTAGTTAATTTAAATTCTTTTAATGGAACTTTATAATTAAGTCTAGGTATTTAAGATTTTTAATTAGTTTTTATAAGTTACTTTTAAGGTTATAATTTAGCTACTTAATAAGATATTTAAATATGTTTTTTCCTTTCTGTGAATTTATAACTTCCTTAATATTATATTTGTCCTTATTAGTGTTAATTTTAATCTTCCTTTTTAAAGGAACTCCCTTTAAAGTGGGTTTTAAAAGTGAGATGTGAAAAACCTTAATCTGCACTTTTATATTAGTAGGTAGGTTTAGTTTATAATTAAAGGTGGTGAGTTTTTTCTTAACTTAAAACGGTCTATACCTTTTAAAGTTAAGCTTTTTACTAGGCTGTTTTAAGTGTAAGTTTTGTGAAAAAAGGTAAACATAATCCGCCTTTTAAAAAGTTAATCCCTTAACTTATTTACTATTATAATAAAGTCTTTTTTTAAATACTAGTTACTTAGTTTAATATTTATTAGTAAATTTCTTCATTTATTTACGTGTAAACTTAAGTTTAGCTTACAGGTGGTTATACAGCTCCTATATCCAGTCTATGTAGATTACAGCTTAAGGGGTGCCTGTAAGCAGGCCTTAACGGAGCTTAAACTCCTTATTATAATTAGTAAAAAACAGTGACATACCTGTTAACTTAATTAATGTTATATTATAAGTTATTTATACTGTTAATAACAGTTTAAGCTAATTATTTTATTTAAAGTTAATATAAGCTTAAAAATACATTATAAATATCTAATTAACTTACTCTATTTAACTATCCGTTTATAAGTGGAAAGCTGTTAAAAGCTTACTTTTCACACCTATTCTTTATATTAGCCCTTATTAGAATTTTAACATAATTAGTTTATTTTAATCTATAATAATATTATTTAGTTAAAGGTGTTATAAGATTACCTCTCTTTTAAAGATATAAGTAAGTTACTTTATAGTTATATCTTTTAAAGTTGGTAAAAAATAGGCTTATTTTATTAATCTGTTAATTATTATAAGGATCTAGTTATAAGTAACTCCTGTAATAGGGTTTTTAAACTTTAAAATCCCAGTGATAAAATTAAGTAAGATTAAGCTTTATAGTGCCTATGGTACAGGGAGTGGTTTAAAAAGCCTATAAGGTTTATAACGTCGGTTCTGCTTTTAATAGCAGATATTATAATTATTAACTACTTCTTTAACTAATTTCTTTATTCTTAAGAAGGTGTACATTTATTAGGCCTATATAAGAGTTTTAACCTAGCCTATATATCCTTTAAGTTAAGACTTATAGACCTGCTAAACATACTCCTTCTATTTACCTAAATTATAAATATACGGTTTCTTTTAATATTAAAGCCTTACTCCTAGTTTAAGCGTGCTGTTTACACTTTCTAATAACTGTTTTAGCTGATAACTGGTTTTATTATAATTTAAATGCTTTAAGCACTCTTTCCTATAATCTTATATATACCTTAAAAAGTCTCCTAAAGGGCACTTATACTTCCAGGTGCCTTCTACTAGCCTTTTTATTTAAAAGTCTTATTATTATTAATAGATGTTATACTTTATTTATAAGTTTATGTAAACGTTAATAATTTATTTTAGTGTTTAATTATCTAATACTTATAATATATGTTTTAATATACCGTTTTTAACTTTATTAAATATGGTTACGGGGATTAAAACTAAATTAGCATCCTTATAATCTTATCTCTAACTAAGAGTATTAACTTACCTATTATCTTTTCCTTTAATATAGTAAATCTGGAAGTGGAACAGGGCTATTAACTCTACCTATTATGTTTATTATAAGTTAAGTTCCTTTATTAGAAAGTATTAAAGGTTATTATAGTTTAAGAAGACTTAAACTGGTTCCTTTATACCGCTTAAGTATAATACCTATTTAATAAAACATTAAATAATTACTATTAGTTCTTTATTATAGATTAGGTATTATAAGGCTGGTTTATGGATTCTTTTCGATAAAAAGGTAATTAGGTGGCGTTTCCCATCATCCTAGATTTAGTTAAGTTCTCTGTTAATTGTGAACTTTAAGGAGTCTGTCTTAACTTAAAACGGTTTTAAGAAATCAGGGAGGGTTAAAACTAACGTTATAACAAAGGTATATTTAAGGTCCTTAAACGCCTTTTATTATCTTTTAATCCACTTAAATGGCTTTCCTTTACCTGTAAGTTTATAAAGTAGTTTTGTGATTTTCGTAAAGTACTTAATAAAATAGTGATAAAAGTTTATAAAGTTAATAAAGGCTTATAACTCTTTTTAGTTCTTTAAAGTAGGTTAATCCCTAATTACCTTTATCTTCTCTACTTATATTTCAAGCTTTTTAAAGGTTACTCTAAACCTTAAATAGTTTAGTTCCTAAATGTAAAAATGGCTCTTTTTTAAGTTTACTGTTAGCTTTACTTTTTTAAAGGCTGTTAAAACCTGTTATATATACTTTTAGTGTTCTTTTAAAGTTTTAAAGTAGATTAGAACGTCGTTTAAATATATAAAGATAAACTTATTAAGGAAGGGGTGGAGAATACTGTTAATAAGGCTTTAAAAGGTTATAGGGGCGTTTATTAATCTTATCGGCATAATATAATACTAGTAATGCCTGTTACAAGTCTAAAAGGCCATCTTATATTTATTCTTTTCCTTTACTCTAATGTAGTTAAATCTTATAAGGAAATTAAGGCTGGAGAATTAATTTACTTTAATAATCCATTTTTACATTTCTGTAATAAGTGGTAATAGGTAGCAATTCTTAATTATATCCTTATTTAACGTTTAGTAGTTAATAACTATATATAGCTTACCGTCTCCCTTTCTTAAGACAAATAGTATTAGGTACCTTACTAGGGATTAGGACTTTATAATAAACTTATTTTTTAAGTTCTTATTAATATACTTCCTTAAGGCCTTAGTTTATTAGGGGTTTAAATGGTAAGGCTGGAAGTTACAAAGCTTTACTCCTGGCTTTAGTTTAATTTTATAATCCTATGGTTTATAGTTTAATAATTACAGTATCTTTTTTTAAAATAGGGTGAACTTCCTATACTTTACAGGTACTTTAAATAAGTTAACTTTTTTACTTATTTATGGATTAGCTTCTGGTTTCTTTCCACTTTTTAAATTATTATTTAAGTAATGTGGTAGACCTTTTAATCCTTTAACTATCTTAGTAAACCTAATTTAAACTGTGTTAGGTTTTAAGGGTTTAATGTGTTTTTAAGCGCTTTATATAACTTTAAAGTAGTTTAATGCCTTTTTAACCTTCTCTAAACAGTAATCACAGTTAGGGGACTTGTTAAAGGTGAGGTGGCCACTCCTTTAATTAATTATAGGGTTATATTTTTCTAACTAGGGTAAACTTAATATTATATTATAACCTGTAACTGGTGTAACGTTAAAGTTCACTTACTATTTATCCCTGTCTACTTTAATTAAGAGTGGTAAGTGGTGGGTGACTTTACTATTATTATACTAGTATAAGCCTTTTTCTTTATTCTAAATGGGAATAACCTTTTTATATTCTTTATTAAGAAGTTTCCTTTAATTAATTAATAATAAGTGTATTAGGTTAAAAGCACTCCTGTTATTAATTACTACTTTTACCTTAAATGGCCTCCCCCTTCTATCTGTTATATTAATATTAATGGAATAGTGCTTATACTTTTTTAATATCTAAGTTATAGTAATTATTTAAAGTCTTATCTAACTTAGCCTTTAAGTGCCTCTTCTTCTTCTTAAGGTTTTTACTAACTAGCGAATTACTGGTTTCTGGCCCTTTTAAAGGGCCTGTAGCCTTTTCTTAATTCCTTTTAGAAAAACAGGTAACTTTAATAAACCTAATGATTAACCTTTTTTAGGTTTTTACACTTTAGCGTTTAGTTAATTTTAAATAGTATAATGTTCTGGAAATCTTTAATAAGTTAATAGTATATTTTATAGGACTGGATTATAGTAATGTTTTTTTACTTTTAGATTTGCTAGTAGTCTTCTCACTTTTACCACTTTTTAACTTTTCCGTTAAGGTGTAATAAGTATGTTATAACTAGGTAGTTATTAAGCACTCCTCCTTACCAACACGTAGTGGGGGTTTAGTTAATTACAGTAACCTTCCACCTGTTATTAAATTCTTTTATTAGAGAGTAGGAGACTTAATAGTAGGCTGGTTCTAATTTTACTCTTATAATAATATAATCCCGTCTTTATACGTTAAGGAAGTGGTTATAAAGGGCCTTAGGTTTATAATACTAATTAAAAGTGTAATTATTATATATACAGTTAATTTACAGTATGTCCCTGTGGCTAAGGTGGTTAATGTTAACTATAGGTGCTGTGGTTATAAAGTATAGGATAAGGGAAGTGGTACCTTATTTCTTCTCTTCTTCTACATACCTTTAAGTACGTTATTTTTCCCAAACCTCTTTTTAAAACTTAAGTAACAGTCACCTAACTTATTCTTTTATAAAGTGGCCTTTTTTAACAAGTTAGTGCTTAAGTTAATTAGTAAAGTAAACTTTATTACAGAGTTATAACTTAATTTCCACTACTTTATTTTTAAATGTTATAATAAGACTTTTAACTTATAAGTCCTCCACTTTATCTACCAACTTTTAATGTTTCTCCTTTAGCTTTTAGACCCTTTATTAATATATTTACTTTATACCTTCTTAAGGGACCCTTAAGGTACTAGTTTAAGGTATACTGGCTTTAATGTAAAGTAGTTATCTAAGCTATCTTTCTTTTAAGGAGGTGAGGGTGCTGATCCACTTAATGTGTTTAAAGTGTTTAAGAGTTTTAAGGGGTATTATTAAGAAGAACTTCTGTTTCTTTAATTTAATTCTCTTAACTTACTCTTTTTCACCTTTTAAGGTTTACTTTACCGTTTAGGTAGCCTGGAGGGCTAGTTCTTCAACTCCTTTTACTATTCTAGTAATTTCTAAGTTAGGGTCCTTCCTAGACTTCCTTAATTCCTAGGCTTATAAGGTGAGGTTTTTAAGGCTTGTAACAGCTAACTGGAATATCTTTTCCTAAAGTCGGTCTTTTATAACCTGTATTTTTATAACTAACTTTTCTAAGATACCTTTAAGGACTAAGTACACCACGTCTTGGGGTTCTTCTTCTTCTTCCCTATCTCCTAGGTTACATTTATTTATCTAAATGTAATCCTTTTCGTTACCTACTATCCTAATATAGATATCTCCTAAGTTAAACCTGATATGCTTTCCTCCTTTTAAAACGGGTTTCTAACTAACTTATTTTAGTGATAGGTATTACTATATTATATAGCCTTTCTTATTATAGTTAAAGTACTGGACTTAAGATAGGTCTTTAAACTGTTTCTACTGTTACTGTTATTAAGGCTTATTACAGTTAGGTTAATTCTGGTGGTTTACTATACTAATATCTATTAGCCTAAGGTGGTGACCTATTATAGTTAACTGGTTCCCCTTCTTTAATTTACTTAATTAATAATGGGTCCGTTCCTTTTATAATTCTTTTAATAATAGTGGTTATAATACTAGTTATTAACTTTAATAACTATTTTAATTAACTCCTAAAGACAGTCTAGCCAGTCTTTTTAATAAAGGTCTTTAATAACGTGTTCTTTTAAATTACTTTAAAATAGTATTATTAAGGCCTTTTAGCCAAGTTTAGTCTTTACTGCTTCTAGTTTAAAGCGTGTGGAGAACTTAAGGATTAAAGACGTCTGTCTTAAGGTTATAAAGTGTTATTTAACCTGCTTAAAGGTGTTTAATTCTTTAAACTTAATCTAGAGTTAATTAATAAAGACGTTAAAATTATTAAAAAGGGCCTAAATCTTAAAGGCCTCCTTACACACCTTATTTATAAAAAGGTTATTAATTATCTTTATATAAGGTTTATATTAGTGAGCGGTTACTTTATCTAATAGGGCTTTAACAAACCTGACCTTTCCTTCTTTTTTAAAGAACTACTTATTATAATAGGTGATATAACTTTAAAGCTGGGTTATTTAAGACTTTAGCTGTATAAAGTCTCCCTTAAAGTGTAACAGTAGGGGGAGCTTTACTTACTTTTTTTATAAACCTTTAAGGTTATTATTCTTTAATTTAATAACGTTAAGTTAAGCTTAAAGTTTTTTAATAAGGTTAATATAGCTTTTAATATCTTTAAGGAAGGTTTTATTAAGTTCCTTAACTAGTCCCTATTAGTTAAGGTTTAAGTTTTTAAGGCATATAGTTAACTTATTAATAATAAGGAGTTAAGGTTAAGCTTACACTTCCTTAATCTCCTTTCTTTTTCTAAAGGTTAATATATTAACGGGAGAGAGGTGGTGTTTAAGAATTTAATAAATAGCGTTTAAAACTGTGATATTAATATTATATTATAACTTATACCTAATATAGGCCTTAAAAGGACTAGTGTGGGTTAAGACAGAACATATAGTAAGACGCTAACAGGTAAGGGGCGTTCTAAAGACGGCTTATTAAGCTAACACTCTTAAACAGGGGGTTTAATATCACTATAGGTCGTTATTATTATAATGCATAGAGGTGAGTTTAAATAATAAGATATAAATAAATAATTAAATACTAATGTGAGGAATTAAAGTCCTATTACGACCTGCACCTGACACAGGCCTTAAGAGGACTGGCGCGGGTTAAGACAGAACGTATGGCAGGACGCCAACAGGTAAGGGGCGTTCCGAAGACGGCTTGTTAAGCTAGCACTCCTAGACGGGGGTTTAATGTCACTGTAGGTTGTTGTCACTATAATGCATAAAGGTAAGTCTGAACAGTAAAACATAAATAAATAATTAAATATTAGCGTGAGGAACTAGAGTCCCTTACGGTAATTATAAATATAACTATAACTATCTATACTAACTAACTAAAAGGTACTTTATACCTTACTTATGGTGTTGTAAGTGCTTATTACGCGAGCACCTTACATAACGCGAGCGTTCTGCTTGTAAGGTTTCCTCTGCTTGTAATGCGAGCACTTAGCATGTTATAAGCAGCACCTTATTAGTTATAAGGGTTTCGGGTCTTTACACCCCTAACCTAATACATCTGGACAGTATACATTGTCCTTCTTACACTGTTCTTTCTGCGGGGGATTTATCGGGCTGCTCCGGCTTAAGTAACAGCCTGTAAAGTCGTTACACAATTCCCCCTCTTTAACGTTCTTTTTCTATAAAGAACTTAAAAGGTAAGTTTCTCCTTTCACCACTTTACCATATAATAAGTATTTAGCTCTTAGGTCTTAAAACGGGAATAGGGTAAAAGCACTAACTGCCGTCTAAACCTTACAGCTTACACACACACGTTTAATGGCGAAATGTCCCCTTATTCTTTTTACAAGTCCACTAACCCTCCGCTTATCTGCTAGGTTTTAAACCGGTCTAACAGTTACGACTACTGTTTAAAGAGGCACCAGCCTTCCTAGTATAACGCTTTTAATATTAATAAAGCGAAATTAAAGGCTCTTCTTATTAAAAAGCAGAACCTTAACTCCTAAGTTAAGTCTGCTGCCTAATAGCTTTATAAAGCTACTGTTAAACTTTAAGAGGTGTTAGCGCGCTTAGTGTGCCTTTATAAGTAATGGTCCTGTCTTAAGGACTAGGTTACGAAAGTATTTAGTTATAAAGTGGAACTGTTAGAGTTTTAAGAAAGTAAGGAGGTTAAGTTAAATGCCCCTCTTAACAACATAAAGTCTTTTAACTGGGGGAACTTTCTAATAGGGTCTTTACAGTAAGCAGCCGTTTTATAACTTAGTTTATAACTACCTTCTCCAATAAGAGGTCGTAGGTCTGACTTCCTATAAAAGTCTTAGTGACTTTTATTTATTTTCTTTTTTTTACTGACTTCTTTTCTTAACAGCGTTTATTTTTTATATAGAGTTTATTAAAAGCTCTAGAGGTCTTACCTCCCTGTTAGGTCTAAGGTCCTTATAACCCTAGTTAAGGTTTTTAATAAATGTCCTTCTATACTTATTAAAGAGTTCCCTACCGCTTCTTAAGCTCTAAATCCTACAGTAGTCTTACTCTTTAATTTAACAGTTTAAATGTCAGATCTTATCTTATTTTTCTATTTTTAAAGTAAATTAGTTAGTTTACCTCCTTAAAGCTACACTAACTGGTTTAACCTTCGCCTTACGTTCTTTACAGGTGGTTTTAATTAGTCTGGATTCTTTCAGTAAAACTCCGCAATTAAGTCTAAGTACTTAAGGTTCTTAACTAGTTCTTATAAGTTACTCTTAATGCTGTAGTCTAACTATTTAACAAGATACTTAAACGTGTTCTTTCCTTTTCATAAATCTACAACTTCCTTAACGTCGTACTTATCCTTATCGGCGTTAATCTCGATCTTCTTTTCTAGAGGAACTCCTTTTAAGGCTGGTTCCAGAAGTGAGATGTGAAAAACCTTAATTCGTACCTTTATGCTTTTAAAGTCAAGCTTCTTACTAGGCCGCTTCAAACGTAGGTTTCGTGAAAAAAGGTAGATGTGGTCCCCCTCTTAAAGAGTTGGTCCCTTAACTTATTCGCCATTGTAGTGGAGTCCTTTCTTAAGTACTAGTTGCTTAGTTCGGTATTTGTTAGCAAACTTCTTCATTCGTTCGCGTATAAACTCGAGTTTGGCTCGTAAGTGGTTATGCAGTTCTTACATTTAGTTTGCGTGGACTGTGGCTTAGGGGGTACTGGTAGGCGGGCCTTGATGGAGCTTAGGCTCCTTGCTGTAATTGGTGAAGAATGGTAATATACCTGTTAACTTAACTAACGTTATGTTATAGGTTATCTATACTATTAGTAACAGCTTAAGCTAATTATCTTATTTAAAGTTAACGTAAGTTTAAAGATACGTTATAAGTATCTAATTAACTTATTCCGTTTAGCTATCTATTTATAGGTGGAATGCTGTTAAAAGCTTACTTTTCACACCTATTCTCTACATTAGCCTTTACTAAAACTTTAATATAATTAGCTTATCTTAATCCGTAACGATATTATCTAGCTAAAGGTATCGTGTAACTACCTTTTTCTTAAAGATATAAGCGAGTTACTTTACTGTTATGTCCTTTAAGGTTAATAAAAAGTAAACCCATTTCGTTAATCTGTTAACTACTATAAGGATCTAGTTATAAGTAACTCCTGTAATAGGGTCCCTAGACTCTGGGATCCCAATAATAAAGTCAAGTGAGATTAAACTCCACGGCACTTATAGTATAAGGAGTGGTTTAAGAAGTTTATAAGGCTTATAACGTCGGTTCTGCTTCTTATAGTAAATATTACAGTTATTAACCACTTCCTTAACTAACTTCTTCATTCCTAGGAAGGCGTATGCCTGTTAGGCTTATGTGAGAGTCTTAACTTAGCTTATATATCCTCTAAGTTAGGACTTATAGACCTGTTAGACGTACTCTTTTTATTTATTTAAGTTGTGAATATACAGTTTCTTTTAATACCAGAGCTTTACTCCTGGTTTAGGTGCACTGTCTACACCTTCTAACAGCTATTCTAGCTAATAATTAGTTTTGTTATAGTTTAGATACTTTAGGTACTTTTTACTACAGTCTTACACGTGCCTTAAGAAGTCTCCTAAAGGGTACCTATACTTACAGGTTCTTTCCGTTAGCCTTTTTACTTAAAAGTCTTATTATTACTAATAGATATTATACTCTGTTTATAAGTTTATACAGACGTTAATAGTCTGTTTTAATGTTTAGTTATCTAACACTTATAGCGTATGCTTTAATATACCGTTTTTAGCTTTATTAAATATAGTGATAGGGATTAGGACCGGATTAGTATCCTTATAGTCCTGTCTTTAACTAAGAGCATCAGCTTACTTATTATCTTTTCCTTTAATATAGTAAATCTGGAAGTGGAATAAGGCTATTAATTCTGCCTACTGTACTTACTGTAGACTAAGTTCTTTTATCAGGAAATACTGGAGGTTATTATAGTTTAAAAAGACCTGGACCAGTTCTTCTATACTGCTTAGATACAGTACTTATTTAGTAAAGTATTAAATAATCGCTATTAGTTCCTTATCGTGGATTAGATATTGTAGGGCTAGGCTGTGGATTCCTTTCGATAAGAAGGTAACTGGGTGGCGTTTCCTATCGTTTTGGACTTAGCTAAGTTCTCTACTAATTACGAATTCTAAGGAGTCTGTTTCGACTTAGAAAGGCTTTAAGAAATCAGGAAGGGCCAGAACTAGCGTTATAATAAAGGTGTGTTTAAGTTCTTTAAACGCCTTCTACTATCTATCGGTCCACTTAAACGGCTTTCCCTTACCTGTAAGTTTATAGAGTAGTCTTACAATCTTTGTAAAGTACTTAATAAAATAGCGATAAAAGTTCGCGAAGCTGATAAAGGCTTGCAACTCTTTTTAGTTCTTCGGAGTAAGCTAGTCCTTAACTGCTTCTGTCTTCTCTAGTTGCATTTTAAGCTTTTTAAGGGTTACTTTAAACCTTAAATAGTTTAGTTCTTAAACGTAGAAGTGGCTTTTCTTTAAGTTTACTGTTAACTTTACTTTTTTAAGAGCTGTTAAAACCTGTCGTATATGCTTTTAGTGTTCTTTTAAAGTTTTAGAATAGATTAAAACGTTGTTTAAGTATATAAAGATAAACTTATTAAGGAAGGGGTGGAGGATACTGTTAATAAGGCCTTAAAAGGTTGCTAAGGCGTTTGTTAATCCTATTAGCATGACACGGTACTAGTAATACCCGTTATAAGTTTAGAAAGCTGTTTTATATTTATCCTCCTCCTTTATTTTAATATAGTTAAACCTTATAGGGAAGTTAAGGCTGGAGAACTAATTTACCTTAGTAATCTGCTTTTATATTTCCGTAATAAGTGGTAATAAGTAGCGATTCTTAATTATATCTTCGTTTAACGTTCGGTAATTAATAACTATACGTAGTTTACTGTCTTCCTTTCTTAGGATAAATAGCATTAGGTACCTTGCTAGGGATTAAGATTCTATAATAAACCTGTTCTTTAGGTTTTTATTAACGTACTCCCTTAAGGCCTCGGCCTGTTAGGGGTTTAAATAGTAAGGCTGGAAGTTGTAGAGCTTCGCTTCTAGCTTCAGCTTAATTTCGTAGTCCCCTAATCTGTAGTCCAGTAGTCGCAGTATCTTTTTTCAAAACAGGGTAAACTTCTTATATTTAGTAAGTACTTTAGATAAGTTAACTTCTTCACTTATCTGTAAATTAGCTTCCTGCTTTCCTTTACCTTTTAAATTGTCATTTAGGTAATACAGTAGACTTTCTAGTCCTTTAACTGTCTTTGTAAACCTAACCTAAACTGTACTTAGTTTTAAGGGTTTAACGTATTTCTAAGTGCTTTATATATCTTTAGAACAGTTCAGTGCCTTTTTAGCCTTTTCCAAATAGTGATTACAGTTAAGGGACTTGCTAAAGGCAAGGTAGCTACTCCTTTAGTTAATTATAAGGTTATACTTTTCCAGTTATAATAGATTTAGGATTATATTATACCCTGTTACTAATGTAACGTTAAAGTCTACTTATTATTTATCCCTATCCACTTTAATTAGGAGTAGTAAGTAGTGGGTGATTTTGCCGTTATTATACTAATATAGGCCTCTTTCTCTATTTTGTATAGAAATAGCCTTTTTATACCCTTTATTAAGGAGTTTCCTTCGGTTAACTAGTAAGGGGTGTATTAAGTTAGAAACACTCCCGCTATTAATCACTGCTCTTACTTTAAACGGCCTCTTTCTTCTATCTGTTATGTTAATACTAACAGAATAGTGCTTATGCTTCCTTAACATCTAAGTTATAGTAACTATCTGTCCTTAAGGTCTTATCTAACCTAACCTTTAAGTGCCTCTTCTTCTTCTTAAGGTTTTTACTAACTAGTAAACTATTAGTTTCCAGCCCTTTTAGAGGGCTTACAGCCTTTTCTTAATTCCTTTTAGAAAAACAAGCAGCTTTAGTAAATCTGGCAATTAACCTTTCCTGGGTTTTCACGCTTTAACGTCTAGTTAACTTTAAACGGTACGATGTTTTTAAAGTCTTTAATAAGTTGATAGTATGCTTTACAGGCTTAGATTATAATAATGTCTTTTTGCTTTTAAATCTATTAGTAGTCTTCCTACTTCTACCACTCTCTAGCTTTTCCGTTAAGATGTAATGAGCACGTTATAACTAGGTAGTTATTAAGCACTCCTTCTTACTAGTATGTAGTAGGAGTCTGATTAACTACAGTAACCTTTTACTTATTACTAAACTCTTTTATTAGGGAGTAGGAGACTTAGTAGTGAGCTAGTTTTAACTTTACCCTTATAATAGCGTAGTCCCGTCTTTATATGCTTAAGAAGTAGTTATAAAGGGCCTTAAGCTTATAATGCTAATTAAAAGTGTAGTTATTATACACGTAATCGATTTATAGTATATCTTTATAATTAAGGTAGTTAATGTTAACTGCTAGTGTTGTAGTTATAGAGTATGGAACAGGGGAAGTAACGCTTTATTTCTTCTTTTCCTTTACTTATCTCTAGGTACGTTATTTCTCTTAAACCTTTTCCTAGAACTTAGGTAGTAATAACCTAGCTTATTCCTCCACGAAATAGTCTTCTTTAATAAGTTAGTATTTAAGTTAATTAGTGAAGCGAACTTTATTATAGAGTTTTAACTTAATCTCTATTACTCTATCTTTAAATGTCACTGTAAGACCTTTAACTTATAAGTCCTTTATTTTATCTACTAGTTCTTAATATTTCTCCTTTAGCTCTTAAACCCTTCGTTAATATGCTTACTTTATGCCTTCTTAAGAGACCTTTAAGGTTCCGGTCCAAGGTATATTAGCTTTAGTGTAAGGTAGTTATCTAAGCTATTCTTTTTCTAAAGAGGTAAGGGTGCTGATCTATTTAGCGTGCTTAAAGTGTTTAAAAGTCTTAGGGGGTATTATTAAGAAGAACTTCCGTTTCTCCAGTTCGATTCTCTTAGTTTGTTCTCTTTTATTTTCTAAAACTTACTTTACCGTTTAGGTAACTTAGAGGGCTAGTTCTTTAACTCCTTTTACTATCTTAATAACTTTTAAGTTAAGGTCTGTCTTAGACTTCTTTAATTCCTAAGCTTACAGGGTAAGGTTTTTAAGGCCTATAACAGCTAACTGGAACATTTCTTCCTAGAGTTAGTCTTCTGTAACTTACACCTCTAGTAGTTTTAAGTTTCCACCTTAAAGTCGGTTTTTTACAACCTACACCTCTGTAGCTAACTCTTCTAAGATACCTTTAAGGATTAGGTACATTACGTCTTAAGGTTCCTCTTCTTCCTTATCTCCTAAATTACACTTATTTATTTAAGTGTAGTCTTCTTCGTTACTTACTATCCTAATATAGATATCTCTTAAGTTAAACCTAATATATTTTCCTTCTTTTAGGACAGGTTTCTAACCGACTTACTTTAGCGATAGATATTGCTACGCTATATAGCCTTTCTTATTGTAATTAAAACACTGGATTTAAGATAGATCTTTAAACTGCTTCTGTTACTGCTGTCGTTAAGGCTTATTACAGTTAGGTTAATTCTAACAGTTTACTATACTAATATCTATTAGCTTAGAATAGTAACTTATCGCAGTTAACTAATTCCCTTTCTTCGATTTACTTAACTAGGGGGTTTATTCTTTCTAAAAGTTCTTTTGATAATAGTGATTATAGTATTAGTTATCAGCCTTAATAACTATCTCGACTAGTTCCTAAAGACAGTTAAGTCGGTCTTCCCAGTAAAGGTCCCTAGTAATATACTCCTTTAGACTACTCTAGAATAGCATTACTAAAGCCTCTTAGCTAAGCTTAATCTTTACTACTTCCAGTTTAAAGCGTATAGAGAACTTAAGGACTGAGGACGTCTGCCTTAGGGCTATAAAGCGCTGTTCAGCCCGCCTAAGGGCATCTAGTTCTCTAAACTTGGTTTAAAGTTAATCGATAAAGACGTCAAAGTTATCGAAAAGAGCCTAAGTTTTAGGGGCCTCTTTCTGTACCTTGTTTATAAAGAGGTTGTTAATTGTCTTCGTATAAGGTTTATATTAATAAGCGGCTACTCTATCTAATAGGGCTCTAGCGAACCTGACCTTCCTTTTTTCCTTAAAGAACTGCTTATTATAGTAGGTGACATAGCTTTAAAGCTGGGCTATCTAGGATTCTAGTTACGTAGAGTCTCCCTTAAAGCGTAACGGTAAAGGGAGCTTCACTCGTTTCTTCTATAAGCCCTTAAGGTCGTTATTCTCTAACTTAACAGCGTTAAGTTAAGCTTAGAGTTTCTCGATAAGATTAATGCGACTTTTAGTGTCTCTGGGAAAAGCCTTATTAAGCTTCTTAATTAGTCTTTACTGGTTAAGGTTTAAGTCTTTAAGGTATGTAATTAACTTATTAATAGTAGGGAGCTAAGGCTGGGCTTACGCCTCCTTAATCTCCTTTCCTTTTCCGGAAGTTAATATATTGGTAAGAGAGAGGTAGTGTCTGGGAATTTAATAAACAGTGTTCAGAACTGGATGTTAATATCGTATTATAACCTGCACTTAACATAGGCCTTAAAAGGATTAACGCGGGTTAAGATAGAACGTATAGCAAGATGCCAACAGGTAAAGGGTGTTCTAAAGACGGTTTATTAAGCTAACACTCTTAAATAGGGGTTTAATGTTATTGTAAGTTGTTATTATTATAATGTATAGAGGTAAGTCTAAACAGTAAGATATAAATGAATAATTGAATACTAGCGTGAGGAATTAGAGTCCCTTACGGTAGTTATAGATATAACTATAATTATCTATATTAATTAACTAGGAGGTACTTTGTACTTTGCTCGTGGTGTTGTAAGTGCTTGTTGTGTGAGCACCTTACATAGCGCGAGCGTTCTGCTTGTAAGGTTTCCTCTGCTTATAGTGCGAGCACTCGGTATGTTACGAGCAGCACCTCATTGGTCGTAAGGGCTTCGGGTCTTTGCACCCCTGGCCCAGTGCGTCTGGACAGTATACACTGTCCTTCCTGCACTGTTCCTTCTGCGGGGGATTCGTCGGGCCGCCCCGGCCTAAGTGACGGCCTGCAGGGTCGTCACAAGTCCTTTACGGTGGTTATAGGCATAACCTTAATTATCTATACTAACTAACTGGGGGGTATTTTATACCTTACTTATAGTGCCGTAAGTGCTTGTTATACGAGCACTTTACACCGTGTAAGCGTTCTGCTTATAAGGTTTCTCCTGCTTGTGCTGCGAGCACTTGGCATGCTGCGAGCAGCACCTTATTGGTTATAGGGGCTTTGGGTCTTTGCACCCCTGGCCCAGTGCGCCTGGACGGTGTACACCGTCTTTCCACACTGTTCCTTCTGCGGGGGATTTATCGGGCCGCCCCGGCCTAAGTGACGGCCTGCAGGGTCGTTACATCTCGTTTCTACTACTCTTTAGCTTTTCCGTTAAGGTGTAGTAAGCACGTTATAACTAAGCAGTTATTAAACATCCCTCTTTGCTAGTACGTAACGGGGGCCTAGTTAACTACAGTAACCTTCCACTTATTACTAAACTCTCTTATTAAGAAGTAGGAAACTTAATAATGGGTTAGTTCTAACTCTATCCTTACGACAGTGTAGTCCCGTTTCTATACGTTAAGGAAGTGGTTATAGAGAGCTTTAAGCTTATTATATTAATTAAAAGTGCAGTTATTATATACGTAATTAATCTACAGTACGTCCTTATAGCTGGGGTGGTTAATGTTAACTGTAGGTGCTACAGTTATTAAGTACAGAATAGGTAAAGTGGTGCTTTCTTTCTTTTCTTCTTCCACTTATCTTTATATGCGTTACTTCTCTTAAACTTCTTTTTAAAACTTAAATAGTAATAAATTAGCTTATTCTTCCATAAAGTAGCTTTTTTTAACGAGTTGGTGTTTAAGTTAATTAATAAAGCGTACTTTATTATAAAGTTATAACTTAATTTTTACTACTCTATCTTTAAATATTATAGTAAAGCCTTTAACTTACAAGTCTTCCACTTTATTTACTAACTCTTAATGTTTTTCCTTTAACTCCTAGACCCTCTGTTAATATACTTACTTTATACCCTCTTAAGGGACCCTTAAGGTACTAATTTAAAACATACTAACCTTAATACAGGGTAGCTATTTAAGCTGTCCTTCTTTTAATAAGGTAAGGGTGCTGATTTACTTAGTGTGCTTAAAGTATTTAAGAGTTTCAAGGGGTACTATTAAGAAAAACTTCTGTTTTTCTAACTTAATTCTTTCAGTTTACTCTCTTTCACCTTTCAGAGCTTACTTTACTACTTAGGTAACCTAAAGGGCTAGTTCTTTAACTTCTTTAACTATTTTAATAAGGTCTGAGTTAAGGTCTTTTCTAGCCTTTTTTAGTTCCTAAGTTTACAAGGTAAGGTTTTTAAAGCCTGTAATAGCTAATTAGAATATCTTTTCTTAAAGTTAGTCTTTTATAACCTACACCTCTAGTAGCTTTAAGTTTTTACCTTAAAGTCGGTTTTCTATAACCTGCACTTCTGTAACTGACTTTTCTAAGATACCTTTAAAGACTAAATATATTACGTCTTAAGGTTTTTCTTCTTCTTCCTTATCTCCTAAGTTACACTTATCTATCTAAGTGCAGTCTTTTTTATTACCTGTTATCCTAATATAGATATCTTTTAAGTTAAACTTAATATATTTCCCTCCTTTTAAGATACTATACTTGACAACTGGCGGTGGTCTTACCGATCCAGGCTGGGGAGTTATCTTCATTCTCAAGACAAAGCTAGACCAGCTGGCTTGGCTCCGACATGAAGATGACCCTGCCCGGGAAACGCTCGACGCCGAAGATGAGGCGGCACAGTGGAAGTCAGATGAACGTTCCCAGAGTCCTGATGTGAGGCATTCCATCCCCTTGCAATGACCTGGATGGTGAAAAAGAGCGCTAATGTTGGCAGAACGAGGACAATGCCAATGCGAAGGAAGGCGAGGGGAAAAAGGGCCAACTTATAGCGGAGCACCGTGACCCGGAGCCCGATGCGGGGCCGAAAGAGATGTTGTATAAGGGGGCAGACGTGTCCTTCTGGGTGCAGAATGCCGATGGTTTTGCCTTCAGGTTCACCACCAAGGTGCAGCGAGCCAGTGTATGGGCCGAAATACGCAAGCAGGCCATTGGCTCCATTGATTCGGACCGAGGATGGTGCCGGTATATCGACCCGGCTATCGACCTACACATCGTGCCAGTCAGCCCCGATGTTACTTCCGAGATGATAGATCACATCTACGAGGCCATGAGCCGTCTCGACATGCCCAGCGACAGGATCGACATTTTCCACAAGCCTGACAAAAAGAACAACGCCACGAAGCACGTAAAGCTTCATTCACCCGATATAGCCAAGCCCGAGTGCGCAACGACAAAGATCCACCTGCTCACCATAGTGGACATTTCCAATTTTCCTACGCGCCTGGTGAAGGCAAGTAGTACCGACCGCCGCCTCAGAGCCCCGCTGAGTTTTGTCCCATGCTAACAACAGCGTCTCTTGCTTCGTAAGCAAACAGATTGCCATATCGCCTTTTGGTCACTACGAAACATGGATCACGCAGAACGGCTGGGCCATTTATGTTGCCGCCCGCCCAGATCGTCAGATGCCAGTACATCCTAAGGACGAAAAACGAATCAAACGGGCCAAGACATCATTGGAGAACAAGGGTGAGACAACCAAGGCTGGCAGCAAGATCTCACTATTAGTCGAGGAGGGCAAGAAAGCTGTCAAGTCTAAAACAGCGACTAACGGGAAACCCGGGAAGAAAAATGGAAATAGCATGGTTGAAATCGACGAAGAAACGAAAGACACAACACTCCTTAGCATCAACGTCTCAGCAGCCAAACTGCACAATGCAGCTGGGACACGGAAAATGGCAACCACCCAGGCTGCAGTCATGGGCTGCAGCGCCACTAAGGTATGTAAGCGGTCACGCTGTATCTTCTTTCCTCATTCACAGTGTGCCCTTTTCTTTCTCCCCACTTCCTACATTTCCCCTCCTTTGGTGCTGAGTTTTGCTGACAAAGGATGCCATGTCTCGCCGGATATAAGATTGCTCAATGCTTTAAGTGGGTGGATTACAAGAAGAAGACGAGGCCGCCAACGGCCGATGCCCGATGGCCCGGGACGGCACACATGCCAGCCGAATGGCTCCATCGCTGCGCCTATTCATGGGGTGGTCTCCAGGGCGAGAACCCAGATACTTCACAGGTGCCGGAGAACCTCATCTTTGGCACGGGGGAGTGCAATTCGGTCATGACACGCTATGAGAAGGCCTGGCAGGAACTCATACGCCGTGAAGGTGGCCGGCTTGCGGCGGAGAAGAAAAGAATGGCCAGCGACGAGATCGCCTCCTTGGGCCCCGGGAACCTGGGGGGCGGCCTCCTTCACGCGAACATCAATCGCGGGAAGATCCGGCCCAAGTTTGGTATGTGCACAAAGGATGACGGCAGCGATGAGGCAGAGGTTGAGCCGATGGCCGAGGAAGACCAGAAAAAGGACTTGCCACCGTGGCTGTGCTACGGGTTGAACTACGAGCTCTACCTGAACCACACAGCTGAGCCATTGGGCAAGTCAGAGTTCAAAACAGTCTTCTATCCCTGGCAGCGCGGTTTCTTTACCAAGTTCGAACAGACACTGGACGAGATTGTGCTGGAGCGCACGTATTCGTCCTATAGACCTTCCACGGAACCGAAGCCGTCGCTGAGACTTGATAGTCTGTTGGACAAACGCCCGAGCGGCAACCCAACAGACCCTGATGAGAACGAGGCCGCCATCAAGAAGGGAGATCAAGGAGAAATTGAAGAGGAATCGAAAGGCAACCCAAATAAGAAGCTGCACCGCGACAGCCAGAGCCAGGATGGGGCTGTGGACACACAGAAATGTATGGCAACTTTGGGGGTTTGCAATCCCACAACTCGATCCAGGAGGAAAGCCACAACCCCTTTTCACAAGTCCTCGGCGTGGAAAGCTCGGCCATCCACTTCGACTCTCTCATGACGATACCGCGGCCAAATCTCGACCGCAGGAACTCTCCGACTGCTAGAATGCCGAAGATGGCGAGAATGGGTAGTCTCAACACCACGACCAAGGACGGATCACTCTTAGCATCGAGAAGACTCGCGAACGAGACTGCCGAGGCCAGGCAAGAGGGAGACGTTGCAGTGGACAACCAGGTCGCACATGTCACCACAGAGCATCCGTTTTTGTTGCGAACTATCTGGAATGAGGTCCATACACCCGGGCTAACCCTGATAGATGGTTTGAAGCTCACTAGCGCCGAGATTGTCATGGGCTCTGGAAGTTCTGGTACAGAAGGAACCGGGTCCCATATCTATTTCGAGCCTATGGCAAGTCCTGCGGGAAGCCAGCTGGAAGACACCTCAGGCCCGAGTGATGGTGCCGTGGGGCGTCTCGAAGATGGTGCTTCTGAAGAACAACTGACTGAGCTTACTTTCGGCAACATGAAGATCGTTGACATGCAGGCTGCCGTCGAAGCAGCCCTCCCGGAACCGGTGTATTCTTATATGCGACCATCCGAAATAAACGATGCCGAAGCAGCCCCGTATTTGGCACGAGAGACCCGTGTACGTAAACGGGTGGCCCTTCGCGAACCCAAGCCGGTAGAGGAAACACAACAGCAGCGACGCAGGCTACAGGGACCGCTAATAGCGAACAACGGCAAGCCGGTTGGTTAGCCACCTGTGCCTCCAAAGTTCGTCGTGCAGGGCGCGTTCAAGCTGTTCGGACTGCACCAGTCTATCCTTTCGACCCTGAAAACCGCCCTCTCGGCTACTCGGTCTAGCTCCAGCCTCGCCCAGACCTACCAGATTTCCATACCATCCGTCCTCTCCCTCGATTCCCTCCTGCCCCCGCTAGCCAACTCACAGCTCGATGCCATCGCTCTCAACAACACCACCTTCACCTATGCGAGCCACGGTCGCCATGCCGGCCTCTCCCTCTACACGACCGTCACCCTCTCGGGCTTCCTCCAGCCCGTCAACGCGCTTCTGCGCGACGTGCTAGGCCAGCAGCGCCCGCGCATCGACGTCAGCGGCCGGCTCAGCACCGTGCCGCTGCCCGAGTGTCTCGTGCGCGTGCCTCAGCCACTTGGGTTTACCCTGACAGGGGAGCTGCCCGATGTGAGTGTCAACCTGTTTGGCCTGCTGACGGTGACGCACATTGGTATTGAGGTGAGCGGGACGCGGAAGAGCTCAGCGGGAGACTACGATGTAGGATATGGATTCTTCGGAACGGGCAGAATTAGCGCGACGACGACAGTGGGATGGCGGATCAAAAAACTGGGACAAATGTGGTCCATCTCGATCTACACCGAGTTAACGAGCTGGAAGAACATGGCGGGTATTGATGGGGTTGACGTAAGTTGCTCGTTCTGTCTCGACTTGCGCGCCCCAAAGACACCCCCACGATGGGAGTTATAAGGATTTCCTACTGACGATGGATTGTCGTGTTTATGAGTAGCTGGAGAATGTCTTTTTGGAAGCATCGTGGATGGGCACCAAGATAGCCACGGCCCAGCTCGGGCTCAGCGCGACCTTTTCCATCAAGGACCAGGCGACGTTGATGCTCCAAGGCCAGTTTACAAAAGGTCAGTCTCTGGTACCGGCGGTTTCATTAAATCCTAGTTTCTATCCATTCATTTTTGTTTGTATTATTTCACTCTGCGACTCTTTAGCTTGCGAGATATTCCAACCTCCGCTGACTAAGGAACGTAAGTAGACGACTTCGAGGTGGCCGGATACCTGGCCGAATGCAGCCTCACAACACTCAAGCAGCTGTATAATCAGATATTCAACGCCGACATCGATGTCAACACCGAACATGAGATTGTAATATCCTCCATGGTGCTGATTGTTTCCAAGAGCTCCGGCGTCACGCTCTACGGCTCTGTCTCGGTCGACAAACACGAGGCTGCGAAAGCCTTCATACACATAGGCGCCGGCGCCATCGAGTTTGAAGGCAGTCTCACCGGAAACCTCTCAGTTGGCCATGTTACGATCGAGGAACCCAGTCTGGCCATCGCCATCCACACATCTGGGCACGCAGCAGGCAGCGGTTTCAAAGTCAAATTCGCTGGAAGGGTGTCAATCTCGGACAGGCACAAGGCTGAGGTGTTTATATACCTCGAGAAGAACAAGAGCAAGCCCCTCGATTACACGGTGTACGGCGCGTGCGAGGGTGAGATGTGCTTACACGACCTGCTCAGCGTGCTGGGCGAGACGGATCTGCTCCGCGACGTCAAGATGCGGCGTATTGCCGTCTGCGTGAGCAGCTTGGACAGCCCAGCAACACAGATTTCAGGCAGACCGACGAGTTATGTCATTGGAAGGGGGCTGGCCGTGTATGCCGAGGTGAGCGTGCCGGTTGTTGGTAAGGTGCTGGGCGTGGACGGGAACAAGTCATTTGTGGTCTGCGCCTCGTATCGGCCGCCTGATTCGGGTGGTGGCGGATCCAAGGTCGACATCAGCATACGTATCCCAGACCAGAACGTGGTGAATATCTACCAATAGGCCTGTGAAAGAGAGAATGCTGACCAGGAGGCACAGTTCAAGATTGGACGCTTCTCAGCGGGCAGTATCGCTCTCGCCGTTAAAGTCCTCGATGGCCTGCCATCCATCAAGATCGGGGGTGATCTGACACTCCCGGTCGAAGACAACAATACGCTCATAATGGGTCTCGGTCTGTCAGCTGGCGTCTATGAAGCAAAGGGGGAAGGGTAAGTTTTCTTTTCATCTTCTCCACAAACGACTCCAAGGAAGCTAGGTCCCTGTTGTTGCTCAGACGACTAACATCCACGGTTCACGCCGTACAGCGAGCTCAAAACAGACTGGGTGAACCCTCTGAAGTTAAGCAAGGCTGTAACTATCAAGGGACTCAAGGCTAGTATCGGCATCCTGTACGCCGGCGCGCCATCCAGCGTCACGCTCGGCGGTGGTGTTGTCGTTGGGTCCATCAGCGGCAGCGTGCTGATTCATACGGGAGTTGACCCGCGCCAGCAGCTGCTTCAAGTCAAGCTGCGCAACCTCGATGTCGTAGCCCTTCTCAATGCCATTGGTGGCTTGATGGGCGTCCAGCTGGCCAAAATCGGCGGCAGTGACGCCTTCTTCGTCCGCAAGCTCAACGTGTACCTGTCGACGGGCGTGGAAATCATGGGCGCCTTTTACCCAAAAGGTATTCTACTGGACGCCGACATGACCATCTTTGGTAAGCGTGCTACTCTCTATGCCGAGATACAGCCAGGGCTGGTAGTCATGAAGGGGAGCGTTGAAAAGTTCAAGCTCGGCCCGCTCGAGGTGTGCGCAGCGTCCAGCCCGGACAAGGATCCGTCAATGGATATTGAGCTGTCGTCATTCACACAACGCATCAAGATTGACGGCAAGGTGATATTCGGCCAAGATAACTGGGTGATGATCCTTGTGGACATTGATACGGGCAAGGGTACCTTTTACGCCCACTTTGAGCTTGTCGTCGGCGATGCGCTTATCATCCTGGCCGAGGTGAAACTCGAGGGCGGGCTGCCGCCGACCAAGCAGGACCGAGTGGACGAGATCGAGGACGCGAAGAGTGGTAAGGTGCCAAGTCTACCGCAGCTACAGCCGCAGCCGCCGTCGAACCCGAAGCCTCCCACCGACGGCGGCCTCCTCCAAGGCAAGACCTTTACCGTGCATGCCCGAGTAAAGCAAGACATTGTCGTCTACCTCGTGAAGCTCGCCAATGACCATCTTGGCGGCGAGCGCAACCCTGGGGAGCTTGCCAACATCGCACGCCTCTTCGACGCGGCCGAAGCCGCTTTGCGCGAGGCTGAGCGCCGCTATAAAACCGTCGAAACCGAGAGCACAGCTGCGGTCGTCAAGATAGCTGCAGGCCTCGACCAACGGGCGACCGACATCCGCAACCAGGTCGAAGTCAAACAGACGCATATGGACACCGAGATTGCAAATCTCGACAAGCAGGAGCGCAACCTCGTGATGCAGTCGGCGCAGGACGAGCGCGACCTCACTGAGAGAGAAGCACGCGAGGCTGCAAAGGCTAAAGCCGAGGCCCGCCAGGTGCATACCAGCTTCGAGGCATGGAGTGGTCGCGTCCAAGCGCTGCGGGCGACGGACGCGGCAGAGCAGAGAGCTACTACGGCACGCGATGCGGCGGAGCTGGAGCTGGCGGACGCGCAGGCCGCCATGGTGCGGCACGAGCGGACACGGCCGAAGGACGACGGGACTGACCCCGCGTTCGAGCCGTGGCGGTGGGAGCACCAGGTGCTGAAGATGCAGGCCGACTCGCTCAAGGTCAGGGTCGCTGAGGCCGCAAGTAACGCCCACGCGGCGAAGGATGGTCTCGCGGCACTGGCCATAGGCACCGTCGAGGAGGCCGAGGCCAAGCTGGCGCAGCTTGCGAGTGATGCGACCGAGGTAGACGACGCAGCAGCGGACCGCCTCGCCGCGGTGGCTGACAACATCGATGCCGGCAAAGCGGCGGCCAGAAAGACGCGCGAGAACCTACAGAAGCGCCGCGTTGCGCTCCGGGCGCACGCCCAAAAAACCATTGAGGGCCTACGCGTGCAGGAGACGGCCTTTGAGCGTGAGCGTGCCGAACAGCTCGCGGCCGCGCGCGCCAAGAATGACCCCCTCAAGACCGGCGCTGGGGAGGCCTACGAGACGGCGGTCCAGACGCATCGCTCGGCCGACGTGAAGCTGCGTGCGTATCGTCACCTCAAGGACTGCATCTCAGGGGCGGACGCGGCGTTACTGACGCCGCTGCGGTTCGCCGTCAACGTGATGGGCAAGGGCCTGAACGAGCTGCTGAACGTCAAGAGCATCGTGCTCGACGGGTCATTGAGCGACACGAGCGGAAGGGTAAAGGCCGCCGTCAGCTGCACCGTTGGGGGCTACGATTGAGACTGGTCCCTGGAGATTGACCTGGGCGACATTGTGAGCTTTTTCAATAGGTTGTGGGAGAAGATCAAGTCGGTTATCGCGAGCGTAGCGGACAAGCTCCTCGACGTGGCCAAGAAGGGCATGCAGAGGGAGTCGGACGAGATCGAGAAATCGAGGCGCCAGAACTGGGAAACGAGACCGGCGGGAGAGGAACGGGACGATGTCGAGATGGAGCCCGCAATGCGCCAGCGGAAACTCGAGATTCAACAAGCAGAGCTGGCGCTGGAGGCATATAGCATGCAGTTCCAGGCATTCATGCGCCAGAGCCCTTCGGAACAAGAGGTAGCGGAGCGCCTGAAGGAGCTGGAACAGCCCATTCGGCAGCTGCGGCTGATGCAACTTAGGGTGGTGGTCCGGCAGATGCGGAAGGAGGGGGCGCCGCTAGAGGGCGAGATGAAGCGGGTGGCCATCGACGTCGAGATTGAGGAGCTGCGGGATCGGTTGATGAAGGGTAAGAGCGAGATGGAAGAGATGCTGGCGCGTGGAGAGGAGCCTGAGAAGATCCAAAAGGTGGTGGAGTACTTGGAGCGGATCATGGTCGCTCTGGAGAGGAGGACAGATGAGCTGAGGGCTCTGGGCGATGATACCGAGGAGCCTGCGGAAGAGTAGGAGCTAAAAGGGGGAAGTGGGAGCACAGTGCCATTGTGTCAGATGTCATCCTTGTGCGACGGCCCCCGAGATTTTTGGAGGTTGTGGAGAGTTACCATACCGGGAGGAAGCTGGTCACGCTGGAGGAGGATATTGGAAAGTATCAGGGGCTGATCAAGGTTCGAGTTAGAGGTTGTTCGAGGCTGGAATTCCTCGCTCGTTTTGGATAGGGTACTAGTTGGATATAACTCCTCTACTGTAGGTACTTGATAAAGATTTGAGCATTGGCACATACATAAAGATCAGCATGGATAATTGCAGCTTGAACTGTGGGGATGAATCGACGGGGCGAGATCTCGAACCGCGCCCGAGTGAGCGGACAGGAAGAAGGGCTTGTGCAGTGTACACAGCACTCCAGCACACACAAGTGTTGAACAATCCCGCGACCGAAAATGCAATGAGGGCAATGCTCCCCAAACCAATGACTCGTCGGGAACGATAGATGTAGAATTTTAGGTATGAATACGGAAGTACCAAGACCTACAATACCTCAAGGCCTGCTTCTGCATTATTTCCCAGCCTATGGAATGATGCGGTCTTCTCAGCCTAAACGAGGCAGATGTCGGAGTTTGGGATCAGACGACTCTCATTGTGGCTCGGATTGGACGACCCGGTTGGTCCTTCACCGACGACCTTAATGTCCAGCACGGACCCGGTCTTCCAGGTTTAAATCAACACACAGGGAAAGGCCACACAGCAGTGTAAAGATACGGTTTCGCTATGTCCGAATCAGCCTCATCTTATGATGATGGAGAATGACTCGATATCTGAATGAATAATTGAGTACCTATCTCTATGCTATCTCGGGAATTTTTCATTATTGGTGCGGTCTGGGGGCACAGGGTTCGAATTCGCAAATTGAGTACAAGAAGCTAAAACTACAGATTCCAATGACTTTCAGCAATCATACTAACTAAGGTACCTAACTAATATCCTATGTACACCATTCAGACTGAGCCATCTCTGGGTATCTTCCAAAACAGCAGACCAATGAAAGAACACAGACAAATGTACAAATTTCTCGCGATACACTTCTATGCTGCTAAACACGATAAATCAGCCATACGGTTGATCACGGAAGTCTGCAGCACCTTCAAAACTCGCCTCCCGTAACTTCTCTAGGCTGTTACGCTCCAAACGAGCCCCGAAAAATTCTCATCTGTCCCCTCCCCGAGTGTTACCCCAGCGGTTGTAACAGTAACATGCTATGGTCTTCGCTTAGTCTAGCTGGGCGGCTCGATTCCAGGGTGGACCACCTCCCAAATTGCGCGATACTGTTCCGCTTTAGATAGCCGTGAGTCCAGACACTGGGTCAGCTCTTTCGTCTGCATCTCAGTGAGGCCTTCGACGAAGGGCAGAGGCTCAGTCTTTTGGCACGCCCGAGAGACGATGTGTGTGTCACACGCAGCGTATGTGGTAAAGGTAACCCCGCAAACGGGGCAGAATGGAGGACGCCGGTGGAAGAAGAAGAGATGGTTTTCGACGTAACGAGGACTCTTCATGTGCGGGTGATCACAGAGAGTGCCTCGCGGGTTGCGAAGCGAGTAAGGGCAGGGGAAGGGGAGCTGGCTTGGTTTTGCGGCAGAGAAATCCGAGGCTTTCATTGCGGCAGCTGGGTCGAATACGGATGTCTCGTCCTCGTCGTCACAGTCGCCATCGTCTTCGTCTTCTGATGCGTCGCCTTCAGATGCGTCGTCCCCCGAGTCGCCTTCGGAGCTAACCTCCGCGTCACTGGGCGTTACTACCTCGCCCACCCGAGAAGACTCGGAACTTGGTGAGTGGTGGCGTTTGGACAGGCGTTCGGAATCCGGCTCCTGCCTTCCTCTCTTGCAGGAGACTGGAAAGTTGAGAGCTTTTTCGGCGGACCGGGCCAGCTGGAGATCAACAAGGCCGTCCGAGCCAGATCTTTGATTTTGGCTTCTTGCTGGTGCGGCTGGGCTTGGCTGGAGGTGGTGAAGATCGGCGGCTGTGGCACTGAAGGCGGCCTCCGAGCTATCCGATGGAGAACAACATTCAGGGGTTGTTGTAATGGGGGATGATCGGACAGCCCAGTTGACCATGAAGTCACTGTCATTTGGGAGTGTCTGAATACTGTCCGAGTGATGTTTCGCTGACGCTATTCCCGGAACCGTCTGGGATCTCAGGGGAGGCTGTTTCGCCGCCGAGCACGGTTGATATCCCCTCTGCGTGCCGTAGGAGAGGTCATCCACACGAATGTGGTATGACCCGGGGGTGGTACTCTGGCGGATACGCATCGACCGCTCTCGCGGCTGTCCAACGAACGTAAAGACCATTTGCGGATGTGTCTGCAAAGAGCCCAGAGTGTATGAGCCCGATCCCTGCGTGATATCCAGTCTCCTCCTCCTCTGGGCGTCTGAGCCTTGAAATGCAAAGTGAAGCTGGACTGCTGGATTCATGTTCCGCTGGGGTTCATTGGCGTCGTGATTTCTTTCTGCAGGTGCCAAACTCCGGAATCGGGAGGAAAGTCAAGATTCGTGAGAGCGTCGGAGACAGATAAGATAAATAGGTACCCACCCAATGCGTGCACCTATGTGTCGACGACCGGCGGTCTCGGCATCATCGTTCAGGTACGACGCCCCCAAGAATTTTGAGGCCGAAAGGGTTTGAGGTATTTGCACAGGGCGCGCGCATGAGCACAGTCGCGCACGAAGGTCCAATGCTGATTGGTGATCTGTCGGAAGTCATCTGCCTTCGGCCAATGGCGAGGCTGGTTGCAGCCCCCAAGCCCGCTCCTGCAGGTAGCACGGCCCAACGGTGCGCGCCTATCTCGGTCAAGAAAGCCCGAAGCGCCGCCTCCCGAGCCAAAGAATTCCACAAGCGGTTATTAAGGCTGAGATACGGGAGATGAAACCGTATCTTACACGGCTGTGTTGCTTTGGAATGTGTGCAGAGTTTGGGCTTTCAAGGGGTGTTGGCGGCATAACACAGCGGCGCGGGACGGCGCACGTTGCACGTGGCAGCATATCGCTTCCCTTCATGTGCAAACCAGGTTCGCCAACAGGAAGGTGGGTATCATCGTCGGTGAGGACCAACTCAACGCCAAAGCCACCGATGATGCATGAGTCGTCTGATTCCGAGCTGCGGGGCTGACGCAGACTTAGAATATGATCGGTTCGGAAATAGTAGCAGAGTACTCCATAGTAGGGCCTCAACGCATTGTCGTTTTCGGCATTTCCATTCATGCCCAAATTACATGTGTCATTCTGACGAGCCACCGGTATGACGGGTATTGCCTCCATTATACTTGCCGCGATGGGCTTATTCAACACTTGTGTGTGCTGGGATGTTGTGTGCTGTCCGGGTCCACTCGCTTCGGCTGCACAAACAAACTTGCGCAGGTTTCCGTATCCCCTCACCCATATATTTGTCTTAGGCTAGCAGAGATGTGTAAATCGGCCATGTGCAGCGAACAGACAGCGAAGGGGTGACAATAAATTATCCACCCAATCAACGACATGTGGTACCGCATTATAGGCCCCTTCCATGGGCATATGGCCAGCTCCAATTACCGCGACAATCCAACAGCTTGTTTCGGCGCAAGAGATGAGGATGGGCTCTTGGGGGTCGGGGCTGAAACATCGGTAACTGGGGTGGATTTCAGTGATGCAGTGCAGGCCACGGCAATGGCGGGAAGGGGAGATGTAATTCGGTTGGTTTTTCATCGAACTCCCGATAGATGGAACCCAAAGCTGTGGGAAGACCCTGTTGAGATGGGTCCAGGGATAATTAGCGTGAGGGACTTCATGACTGACCTGCCCTGTTTCAAAGATAGTTAATTCCATTATCCGACCACGCTTCAGACGCCAAGGCTATACTCGGCCCCGTCCTGCTTCGTCTTTAGTGGTCCGTCGGCGGAGACTCCTAGACTGTTGGAGCATCGACTAATTCAGGCCAACCACGGCTCCCCCATGGCTCCCTCCTGCATTGGGACTATTCGTGTTGTCGTACGGGGCTGGTTCTAATATTTCTAGCCCTTGGGGGCCCACTGCTCAACACAACCAGAACTCGAGGACTCCAATCAGCTCCGACGAGATCCGCGATAATGAGAGATGCATCCCGTTTGAAGAGAGACACATCCTTGGGTAATGAAGAGACTCACAAACCCCTCAAACTATCAGACAGCGCTGGGGCCATCAGACGCCGTCGGGTTAGGTCGCCTAGCCCCGAGAGAGGCTCGGAATTGGTTCTATGACACGGGGCTGGTCTCTTAGCTCCGAGAGTCTCCTAGCCCCAGGCCATCAGTCATCAAAGGGCCAGCTATTGAGGGAGAGATCACTACACATCATCGAGATATTGACCACTCAGAACCTACGCAGGAGCGGTGATTCCCATCATTTTCCTGGGTCTATACAGGTAAACTTGTGGTCTAGCGGCACCCCCGGTATGCCTGCAACTCTGGAACCCTCGCCCGATTCGCCATTACCAATAGCCTCATCGTTGTTCGACGAGCTTAGGTCCCGCCTCTAACTCCTCCTCCTCCCACCGCTCCCCTTCCCTTCACAAACAACCCTCCACGCCGCCCTCTCACACCTATGAAAAGACCGTTCAAACGCCCAGAACTCCATGCAGTCGGCGTAGTATCAGTCCCAAAATGCGGATGCAGTGTCCAAATGCGGCTCGTCCAATGACCCAACGCTCGGAATCGCTCAATGACGAACTGAAGGCTTAAGGCCGAGGCAATAGTGGCGACGATGAAGATGGCGAGCAGCCAAATGAATGGCTCCCATCCGGCATCTGTAGGAACAATGCCGTGGCCCATGCCGAAGACGCCCTGCAAACACCATGTTAGCTGACTGTAGGGGATGCGCGGAAGGGAAAAGAAAAAAAGGGGGGGGATAGTGTGCTTACCACTATGAAGGCAGGCGGAAGGTAGACAATGGTAAGCCAGGTGAGCATGCTGATGTTCTCATTCTGCTCGACCGATAGGACAGAGGCAATCTTGAAGTTGTCAGTTTGTGAGAATGAACCATGAAACCAGACAAGGCATGAAAAAAACCGGGGGGTTACGTACACCCTCTTCAAGTTTCGTCCCCTCCTCAATCCGCTGTTGGATTGAGCTCAGTGTATTTTGGACATGGCCGTAGCGCTTCTCAAATTCGTCAGTAATGCGCTGGGCGGTACGGCGCATGTCCTTGTGTTGGATAGGCTCTCGCATCCTGACGCGTCCCGTCATCTTTGTGTGCGCCAGGTCGAGGGCGTCGATAGCCTTGGCAAGCTTGTCACGGAAGACACGAAGTGCTTCGAGGCCCCAGAGCATCCGCTTGAGTTGCTTAAGGGCCATGCCCGACTTTTGCCATTCCATGCCTTCGAGGAGGACTTTTGCCTGATTTGAGGCACGTAGCATCATCAGTATCACAATCTAAATTAGAAATTTCAAGGTAACTTACACTCCTCCCCGTAATCCGATCAAGCTCCTTGATGAACTTATCACACTCTCCCGCCAACGCCTCACACATATATCCCAGCAGCAGCATGAAAACCAGCGCGCGACCCGTGTCCTGGTCATGGATAAACATTTGTATCGTCTCAGCCGCCTCGAGGGCGTAGTCGGAAGCGTGGGCCTCGCTAAATAGCTCGCACACCATGGAGCATGTCCAGCTGCGGCCGCGACTGTCACCCGTGATGGCGAGTGAGAGCCGTAGATCGTGGATTTTGCCACTCCGCTCTTCGGCTACGCTTTGCGGCGGGAAGTCGTCCTTTTCGGCGTGTGCCTGGGCTGCCTTCTTTTTGGGTTGGGGCTCCTTGACTTGGTTTGGGCCTGATTGGGATCCGTTCGTAGTCAGTGTGGGTAGCGTGGCGAGCTCCATGTCAGGGTCACCGGTTGTTGTCGGTGTTGCTGATGCTGCTGCCCGTGAACACGTCAGGCGCCGATACAGAGACGCCAAGGACATGATGCGTGATGGCGATTCTTTCGCGTCTGTGCTCGCGCGGCGCAGGGCGGCATTGCGCCTTTCCTCGCGGACTCTCAACTCGGTGTCGTCGACCTCGTTCTCGGCACGGCGGATCATGCTCTCAACGGGGCCGTGCAGCCGCCAGTGGGAGATGGTGATAGATGTGATCCACGTATCCTCTCCACCCGTGATGGACTGGTTGTAGACGTCGCTAAACTGTGAGAGCTCTCCTAGATGGGCGTCGTACGTGTCGATGGCGTCGGGATGCCACATGAAGATCATGGCTTGGAGAGTGGCTGGCGAGAGTCGTTTGGCGAAGCTATATGTTCGTTGTCAGTGCCACAATTTGAGGAGTTGAATGGCAGGAGTATCCTACAGAATTCGGTATTTAGTCGCCTGGTCTGTCAGCTATAGATGTGATGTTAGAATCCTCACTTGGGTGTGGTGTAATTGGCCGTGAAAAAGGAGAGCGTACGCTATCATTCAGGACCATGAACAGCGAATCCTGATAGGCATCCAACAACTCATTCTTGAGATCCTGGTTCAGCAACAAGTTCTTGTCCTCCTCCTTCCACGACTGAAAGCCCGGATACTCGACAGCCTTCCCGATTAAGTACATGTCCATGAGGGTGGAGTTCTTGCATAATAGAGCCAACAGCTGGGCCGATTCGGCAGGGTGCCTCTGGGAACTCCATCCCCCGACTTGCCAGAAGAGCGTGTTAGCGCGGCCGCGAACCAAGGGCTTGCTGATCTCAGGAAGGTCGTTGCGGTCGACCATGAGGGCGAGATCAAAACAGCTGAGGTGGTGCAATTTGGACGCGTGGATGGCCTCCTTGATGGTCTCGAGTGACCATTCGTTCGGCGGCATGACGTTGTCGCACAAATATTTGCTGATGTTGGTTTGCAACTTGATATTCTGCGTCTGCTTGAGATGGTAGTAGTCGGGCGTGTCTTCGAGCGACTGCACCGTCGTGTCGGCGTGAAAAAGGGGCTTGGGCCGGAAAGAGAGCCAGTTAAACTGGTGCCCCGAGTGAGCCTCGGCTTCCTGACTGCGTCTCTTGTCCGTTGCGTTCTGTATCATAAGTTGATGCATCTGTTCCACGGTCACTTCCAATTTGGCTAGCCTTGGGTCTGGTTTGCTGCCGCCTTCATCGGTTGCCTTCATGTCCTTGGTAGTCTGGAGGCTGTTATTCACCGCATCATTGTCGGCCACGACCTTGTCGACAAGCTCGGCGCAAATGATGCTCGCCGTGACAAAATCCCACCATTGGCCCATGGTGGTGGTTTTGCTGGTATCCCACGACGATGAATAGGTGTAGTCTGCGAGCAAGAACTTGTTGCACCTGCCGAGACAGTCGTCACGCCCTTTACCTCGGGCGCCCGCAGCCCCGAGACTGACGGGCAAGTGTTGGGCAAGACAGCTCAGTTCCCACGGTGCCGGACGTGGCTTGGCGGATCTCGTCTTGTTCTTGGGGTCCCACCGGATGACGGCTGCACGCCCGGCGTTGAGTCGCTTAGTTGGCTGCCGAGCGTCAACGAGCTCCCGGGCCACGTCAAGGCACGACTTGGCTCGCAAGATCAAAAGCGGCCCTGTAATTCCCAGCTCCGGGCCCAGCATGGCGAGGTTAGCAGGCTCGTGGCCCAGGTCGGTCTCGCTGAGACGGCCCTGGCTGTAGAGGCGGAGCGTCTTCTCGGCCTTGACTTGCCAGTGGAGGGCCTGTTTTGTAATCGGTTTAATTTGGATCGCTGTGCCCTCGAAACGGCCCTCGTCTCGCCGGCGCAAGTCGGCGCACAACTGTTGGACCGAGAAGCTGTGGTACCACCGCGCAAAGCACCCGTGCGAGTCGTCAGACGCGATGGCGTGAGCGCGATTGTCCTCGTTGCGGATCGAAGAGAGGACTTGAATGTGGTCCCATAGATATTCCCCCATGGCTTCTGCCTCGCTATCACTTCCGTGGAAAAACGCCTCGGGCAGCTGCTTCACAACATACCAGACAGTAATGGCGAGGTAGAACCTCTGGGCGCGCAGACGGGTGCTGCGTAGACTCCCATGGCCAGGCTTGTCGTCTTCCACTTGGTCGTCTTCTCCCGCCGTGTTGTTGTTGCTGTTGTTGTTATTGTTGTTGGCCTGCCACAATGGACGGGGCTGGCATCTTGGCTTTTCCGCAGGCACGGGGAGCACATCCGAGACGAGGATGCCGACTTCGGGGTCTCGCAGCTTCCGGAATCCGCCTCTTTGCACGATGCGGTCTGAGAGTCCGAGGAGCCATCGGCAAACCCCGCGGATTCGGTCCACAATGGCCGCTCGATATGCCTTTCGCATGTTCTGGTACGTCTGCTTCTTGAAGTCGTAGGTGTGGAGGAGCTCTGCCAGAGGGTGGGAGCCGAGAAGCCTGGCGGCTTTGACCAGCAATCGCACCTGCCAGCTGCAAAGAGACGAGCAGTCAGCACCAAAATTGTAGGAGGCACCTTTCAAGTATTGCAGAGAAAAGAAAAAACTTGAGGAAACAGCGGTGCTCACAAAACGCTTTCCAAGCTCACAGTCGGCGATGCCACGATATTCTTGATCAACGCCACACCCAGATCCTTTTTGACCCCTCCCCCCTCAGTGGACAGAACCAAGGGAACAGACGCGATGCTCATGGTGGACTCAACCGCGCGACCAATTGTGTTAATCTCAAACTTTTCGGTGGTTCCCGAGAGGCAATTGAGTGTGTTTGTCCACAACCGGTAGGTCGCGCACAGGGAGTCGTCGGCCACACCGAGGTATTCCTGTACGACGCGGTAGTCGATGACATCTCGCCGTGTCCTGTCGAGAGGCTCACTGCTGTCGACCAGATTGAATGCGGCAACCAGCACGGTGGGTCTGTCCTCGCGAAAGAGAAGCTCCTTCCGGACATGCATCCGCCATACTTCGTGTGGGTAGCTCTCGGGGCTCCCGGGCTGAGATTCGTGTCCGTGTTCCAGCCCACAGGCATGGTGATCCAGGCGCGCCGACGAACAGTGATGCAGCTCCAGTGGCTGAGCCTCTCGATCGATCCAGAGCCGCATCTCAAGCCGCTTCCGGTGCGTGGTGCTATGGCAGCCAAGCATGTACTTGTCCTGGACGGTTCGATAGCGGTCGTGGAAGAGCGGCACGACGGGCCCAATTGACCGGCCGTCGACACCGCTTCGATGGGCCGACGAACAGGCGCATCCAAAACGGATCACGCCACCGAGGTCGACATTGATGGCCGTATCCTTCCAGTCTCCGCGGGGAGGACGCGAGTGCACGGACGAAGATGTGCTAGACGTGAGGTGTGAAGGCAGGATACGGGCGATTTGGTAGACGGTGCCGTCCTTGACAAAGGAGCACGAAGTGTACGAGGCAAACGTAACAGACCCGAACAGGTTCGATTGTCGCACGCAGTTGAGTCTTGTCACGGGGTGGCGCAGGTTGACGTAGCCCTGGGCTGGCGTCATTTCGAGGACGTAGTCTTGACCGCTAGGCACATGGAGGCCGAGGCCGAGTGTGCCTTTTTGGTTGCGGCGCTGCGCACGCGCGAGGATAGAATCCGCATTATCGGGGAAGTCGCCTCGTACGAAGACGACGCCGCATTCGTCGTCCGGACAGGTGAGCTGCAGCAGCTCGTGCCAGGCCGAGAGAGACCCAGTGTAGCCGCCGCATCCGAAGTCTAGCGACTTGCTCGACTTGGAATCGGACACATCGAGGGCCATGTAACAATCGCTCTCATCAATCGCATCGAGCCACTCGTAGTCATGTTCGGCGCTGCAAAGACAAGTTAGCGAAACAACAAAAGAGAAGACGGAGACCGAGACATTGAGGTTGGAGCAAAACGATGCGTACATGTCATTGTCGGCCGGGAGGTTGGCCCCGATTGCCTCTCCCCATGAAGTCGGATGAAAAGACTCATCCATGTTGTTTATTTTGTCGGCTGTCAACTCTACGGTGTTGTATCATCTGTCTCAGACCAGGGTGGCATTACTCTTTTTCTCTCTCATCCAGACAGGTTGTTTTATTTCCTTATTACCCACATCAACAACGTTTAGTATCACGTATTTCATCATATGACTAAGGTTGCATCCGTGCATGGTCACTCTCGGCTGTTTTCAGCTTCTGCTAGTTGACCTAGAGCAATAGAGGCTTGCATGTTCAAACATTCTCATGCAACCAATGCGTTGTGTGTCACAAAAAGATCAGACCTAAACGCACAAGGCGACCAAACAGAAAATTGCCGGGCCCTACCACACCGACCTCGGCGGAAGCCGAATGGCAATTCTAGCGAGCGTGGCGTTGTGGTCTGACAAGGAAACTACTAGGTAGTAACGCCACTGGGTCGACAGAACTCGACTTGGCACACACTACCTAGGTACCTACCTATAATCACACCACTAGCCACATCTTTGGACTCGGCAGGTTATCCCGCCCTCTGTTGCTAATTTGTTAGAGGGCTCTTTGTACTGCGAGACTACCACGCCGGGAATGCGCTGTAGTCGGTTTGGCACAGATTGCGCGCGCGGTAGATAAAGGGGACATAGTGATGACCCAGCGTTATTTCAGTCCTCCAGGCACAATCAAACAAACGAAGTCATCAAGTATGAACATACCAATGCCTTCTGTCTGCTACTGAGCGAAATGCTGCCCCCGGAGAACTGGTTGAGGAGGCTGGCATTGGCTCGGTCCGACTGTGCATCCGGGATCCTAGCCGTCGGGTGGCACCCGCTGCCCCGCTTTCCGAGGTGGGACACTTGCTCATCCGTGGCGCGGACCGCGAGCGTTTCGGTGGCATTGACCAGCTCAGTGTGGGGCGTGAAGTCGGCCACGGTGTTGCCTGCGTCGTCAACCGAGAAGAGGTAGAAGCCGTCGGCGATTATTTCACCTGGAGCCGGCGCTGCCATGGGAATTGCCTTGCAAACGGCCGCCGCGGTGGTGAGCACGGTGAGGAAGTTGGCTTCAAGTCCTCGCGAGGCCTTGACCGTTCCCATGTTTTCCTCTTTCTTGGATGGAGCCTCGGACTCTTGTTCCCATATTTCCTTCTTTCTTGGATCCAGCCTCGGGGCACGACCTGTAAGCGCCTCACCTTCCAGCTTGGGTATGCCGAGCTTGAAAGTGTGAAAACTTTCCCCTTATTTCTTCAAAGTTCCTGTACTGGCAGACGCGACGGGCGTGCTTTCAACCCAGATCAAGACTTTCATTCGTCGTGTCGGATTCCTCGAGGTAGGATGAGTGATGATAGGTTTCCTAACACGAACACCTTGTGACACAGCCTCTTTGGAACTCCCCACATTCAGTGTTCCTTGCCGACTTTATGTTTTGAACTCTCACCCTTACATGAACGCAGATGCGCATCAATAGTACGAGGATTTTGTTAGCATTGGACTCGCAAACAATAATTCTACCGCATCTCGGATTGGAAATGACTCTAAGCGTGTGATCGCTTGCCCGGACGGAGAGGCTCGGAAGGGGGCTCGGATAAATCGATTTCAAACGACGCTGGCCTCCAAAAACGGTTGTCAGATGGGCTTCCAGATAGTTTGGAACTTATTCCAAGTCGGGAACGATATCGGTCTCCACGCCTCCGTGGATCTCATGCAGGCTCTCCTGGTATTCTTCGTCAAAATGCTCGAGGTCGTGCTCTTCGCCGCTCTGCTCATTCTCCTGACTGTCGAAATCATTACTGTGGAGAATGAAACTGGTCCGGGGCGGTATCTGGGAGATCGGCGAAATGGCGCTGCTGTTCAGCGGCTGTCGACGACCACTGTTCTTTGCCCTGGCACTGGTCTACTCGCCCCAAGAAGTCGCCTTCCGTGAAGCTGACAGGCGAAGGGTCAGGGTGGTACACGAAGACACAGCAAACTACTCCTGTCAATTTTCAAGCTGCAAGCTGATGGCCTCCCAAAATTTGCAAACCAAGACTAGCGCCGTCTCTTCGTTGCTAAATGTCTAAAAGTAGTTGTGTATTTGTACAACATTTAAATCTCGTGATAACAGCATGCCATCTTCCTTTCCTCTTCACACGGTCTGATTATCGTTACTACTACCGTATTTGGAAGGAAATAAGAACGAAAATTCAATAACTCTATCTTTAGTTTTTTAATCCAGATTTCAGCCAACACCTGGCCGAGTGATGCGGCATACAAGATAAGAAGTCTATAGATATAGACGTAATGAAAAGACAAGGGTTTGAACGCCAGTCATGGCAAGCCAAAACTAGAAATGAGCAGCCGACATCATGGACTACGCCACCTGAATCTAAGACATGAAAATGCAGGAGTCTGACATAACATCGTATACAGATCCCAACCGACCAATATTTCCCAAGATGATATGATCGAAACATCCAATTCGTTGCCCGATTTGCCAACGACGAAGGAGAACGCTATGATATAATACAAGCCAAAGTGAACAAGAATGACCAAACAGATTAAGATGTACCGTGCTAGAAATACGCCTGGGGCTCCTAGCAGCTACCGGAACAGGGTATCATGTCCAAAGCCAGAAAGCAAAGCCACCCGAACACGGAGCAGAATCATGACGGAGCAGTAGCGAGCGGCCAAGATGGCCCATTAAGATTCGCTCAGAGCGCAGGAAGCCGAATTCCCAAAGACTAGAAGAAAACAAAACATGAACCAGCTCTAAACCCTAAGTAAGAAACCCAAAAAGTAGGAGTCCGGAAGAAGAAGAAGAAGACATGTGCGGCGTAACCATTCCGGTACAAAGAAAGGGGGCATGAAAATGTAATCATGTTTCGGATATGGCGCAGTCATGGGGTGAGCAAACCAAGGCGTTGAAGACTTGGCTATGGCTGGTCCGAATTGATGAGCGGCGCAATCCCTGAAAACCAGGGGTCAAGTTGCTCCTCAACGGGTGCGTCACCAAATGGACCAGCAGAATTGACAGCGCTGACTCGATTATCCAGGGGCCATAGGTCAGGAAATGCTGCGGGAGGACCGGGTGCGGGATTTCCATAGTGGAACAGCCCGATGTTGGGGGGAAATGTGAGTGAGTGCTGACTGGCATTTGTCGCCAGAGGTGCAGGGGGCTGGTGCTGTTCCAGGCTGTCGGGCACTGTCGCAGGGGTCGAGGCGATCGCCCCTGTATCCTGTTGTTGTGGGGGCTCCAGGGCGTACAGCTGGAGATCGGCGAGAAGCTGGTGGAAGTGGGCGGGGAGCGCTAGGTCTGAAGTGGCCATTCGTTGTGCGAGCTGCCCTGGGCGACCTTCCTTAATGTAGCGTCCTATCAACTCGCACGTTTGCTTGCCAATGTCGCCTTCGCGTACCGAACGGTAGGGTGACGGGGGGCGGGGCGCTGTGTCGCCAAAGAGGATTGCATACCTCCCGTACCATTTCCTTGCGTCTGGCGTGGTGGCCTTTGGTACGTTGGCATCGAGTTTTCCCTTCAGCAAAATCACCTGAGCAGGAGTTGCGCCTGCATGGTGGAATGGCCTCTTCTCACAGATCCGCTGCACGATGTGGTCGTTTTTCTTGCTGTCACTGTCGTCTCCTGTGAAAATTTCACCGCATGTTGGACAGTGGATTGGTTGCAGGTGCCTACGGTTGATATGCTGTGTGATGTCGGCATTCCGCAGAAGTTTGTGATCCCGGCATTCCTTGTATTTCACAGGATCATTTTTATAGAAGGGACAAGCCCAGACAACCGGGTTGCCTGGGCGAGACTTCTCCTCGTGCACTTTGTCCTCTTCCGGGGCCCCTTTCCTTTTCCTAGTGTTGTGATTTGCAGATCCAGGGAAAGTGACGGAACCCCGCTGATCCTCCTCCCCCATTAGGCGCTCCAGGGACTGCGCTGTGCCTCGATGTGGGGTTGTTCAAGAGTGCCAAGCTTCAGTGGTTTGGGCAGGGAGGCCAGGGCGTCGCCTGGCAGGGCGTATTCTTGCGGAGGCAACACTGGCGATGGCAGGCCAACCTTGTGAAGGCTTGGTGGGCAGCGATTCCTCAACGCGATTGACGGGATTTGATGTCCAATCTCAGTGCTGCCCGCGCTGGCTCGGGAGTGCGGAATGAATCGGTGTCGTGCAACTGGTCGATGCGTCCCCTCTCTGCCCCTCGCGGGCCGCCCGCTGCGGGTTCTGGGCTGCCAAACGCCTTCCAGGTACGAGCAGGGTACGGGTAGCTGCTGGTGGCCTGGAAACCGACTCAAACCACAAAATACAGACAATGGAGCTTCCCGGTAAAGACTGTCGCACGAGGTGGTGTTATTATGCCATTGTACTCCGTCGAGTTCCTTGTCGGCCCGTGCCGCGTTCTAGGATTTCCTGTTGTGCGCGTGCTCGTGTTCGGCGCGGTAAATGAGTGAGGACCCCACAACGCAACCTTCTTTGAACGACGTCGATGGTCTCGGCGAGCTGAGTAGCGATGCTGCGATACTACCGATGGGCTTGGGGACCAGTGTGTAGGTAAGGTATGTTGAAGAAGAAAGAAAAAGAGTCGGCAACCCTTCGAGAAAAAAGAAAGGCAGCACACGAGTGGCTTTCTTCAGAGAACAAACGGGGGACGAGGGAAGGGACGTCGGCACGCCATAAAAATGTTGGGTGCGCTGCACACAGTGTGTAACAGCTCGCGTGTGTGGGGAAGGCGACCGAGATTTTCAGGTACAGGAACGGCCAAGCGTCTGCCTTCTTTCGCTTGTGATCTCGAAACACATGAGGGCGTTCGTGACTTCGGCGAACCCACCGCGTTCCTGCATATCCTGGCCAATCAGTGGCCCAAGAGGCCATCTCGACAGAGCCGTTTCAAACTGCAGATTCGTCCCGCAGCTTGGCCCACAGCTGCGAAATCAACACCATTATGTGTACTCACCATGTGTGCTCGCCATGTGTGTTCGTGATTGTCTCCAATTGAATCCGGTCCGTGGAGAGCGAGCCACGCCGCTGTGTGAAATACCTACATATCAGGCGTAGATTGACGATTGTAAACGGGGTATTTGATCTCGTCAGATCCGTGGCGATAGCTCCAGGCTGGCTCTTCTCTGGCGTATTTCTCTCGTTGCGATAGCCGGTGAACAGTCTCGTCATCGAAATGAATAGGGAATCGGCCACGACAGGAGGCCAGAGGTGCGTGCCGCTCTGGCCCGCGGCCCTGCAGCCCGACGGCGGCCTCCTAGACCCAGCAAATACTGACAACTTCGCAGCCTTGCGCCAGATGCGGCCAACCTGGAATCTACCCGCTTGAGTCTTTGGCGGCACGACCCCTCGCCCCCAATATTTCTTGTTGGCGTCGAGAAAACACAGCCTCAACGGCAATCGCACTACAGGACAACGAATGCTATCGCAACTCTAGCTCGTTTCGATGAGGCTTTCCGGGACCCAGGTCCAAGGCCGCCGTTTGGCACGGAAGGGGGAAATCGGGGTTGAAGGATGGTGTGGCCGCGCTGGGCGTGGCCTTGGCGGCATGTCCGAGTCTTGGAATTTGGAGTCCGAGGGTGAGCGCTGGAAAGGGGGTGCAAAATTGAAGGCTCGGTTGCCTTCCACCACATAGTCCAATGGATCTTGTTGATGCAAATAATTTCCCGAGCCTTTGGAACCCCATACGTGAAAAATAGATTTCTTTTGGATTAGGAGGTGATGACGTGGCCGCTTTTTTCCTCGTCACTCCCGTCATTGCGAGTCCCGCCATGTTTAGCGGGGCGGGGCGTACCTTGCAGAGGCAGCTTCAGCCTGGAAGCTCCTGCCCATTTCAGATTCGCCCCACCAACCCCTGACACCGCGTGGCAGCAATTTACACAGCTGTGTAATTCACTTTGGTGTAAGCTGGAGACCGTGGAAGTGTTGCAAATCCCGTGCCAGAAATGACTTTGGGCAATGGGTCGCGCACCACAGGTATTCAACGCTGATTTCCCTTTTCTCACCGGTTCCCGCATGAGCTCATTTCCTTCAGGGACCCTACAGGTTGTCTCTCAAAACCCTTGACCGAAGCTGAGAATCGTCGCAGGAGGCCAACAAGCCCGCACCTCCGCTTTTGCGTCACGCGCCGCGATGTCGCTCTCTCGCCTGCGTCACAGAAACGGGACTGGGCCAACACGCAGTATCCCATCAACGAAATCCATAAAAACTGCCTCAAGTCCGCCGATTCCAGATCCGTGCGGCCCGCAATTCCATGCAGCCGACCAGATCAGCCCAGCCTCGTCTATGGTCCTCTCGCCGGCTCTCTCCGGGCCCCAGTGGGGTAAACGGCTGCTTCAGAGCATCAGACCCTCGGCACACAATAAAGATACAGCCAAGAGCGCGGCCGATGGGCCAATCGATTGGGACACTGAGTCGTCGTCCCGGTCAGAAGCCGCTTATCGATTGCAACAAAGCGACCTAAAGCTCGAGAGCGGGCCTTTTAGAAGAGGCTCAAGCAGCAGGCAGACACAAAAGCTAGTGGTTGATTCTGGGATTGACGCGCTGCGGTTGCGAAGACGATTACGACAGGGCATCACGCCTACGGCCCACCTGTTGTCGAAACCCCAACACTCGCCTTTGCTACACCAAACACCTCATATCGATGAGGCCAAGAGGGCCCGGTTTGCGTGCCCCTTCTACAAACTGGACCCCGATATGTACCAGGACTGCCGCCGATTCGAGCTCACTCGGGTAAAAGACGTGAAGCAGCATCTGCAACGGAAGCATTTCCAACCTATCTACTGCAGCCGGTGTTACGATGTCTTCAGCACCGCAGAATTGTTGAAAGACCATCTCCGAATCGATCGGCCATGCGAGCTTCGAGACCGTTCTTTGCCCAGCAGCATTTCGAAGGAACAATGGGAGAAGCTTGATCAGAAGTACCAGAGTCGAGGAAAACCCGTCGAAGATCAGTGGAGGGATTTCTGGTACATCCTGTTTCCGGGGAGGGAGCCACCCCGGTCCGTCTATCTGGACAACCAAGTTCAAGAGACGCTGTCGCAATTGCGCTCATTCTGGTCGAGCAAGCGAAGTGTGATCACCAGCAAGGCCATCCGGTTGAGTGGCGCCGGCGCCTTGTTGTCCCAGCCGGACGATACAACCCGTGCTACCCACCTTTTCGGCCAGCTTATTGAAAGCTTTCTGGATCAGTTCGAAGCTGAGACGACAGGGCACGGCTCAGATGATGAAAACCTCCATAACATCGCGAATGGGTTTCCGTGTGACCAAACGGAGGAGTGGAAGGTCTATTCTGGCGTCGCCTCCACTCTGGCAAGCGATCCGTATCTCACGGAGACTGAAAGCCAACGAGTCTCGCCAAGCTACGGGCCAATTTTGCCTTGGCAAACGGAGCAGCATCACATGTATCCAGCTCGCAATCTTCCAACTTGTGCGAGCACAGGATCTCTTCCAGAAACCATCTACGAGTCCAAGCAGTATTACAATCAACATCTGATTATTGGACCCGCAGACCAAAGATGCTGGAATGGTCCGTGTGTTGAAGCGCATTGCATAATCTGCAGCTCGGTAGCGCTACCCGAGTTGGGAAACCCGATGGCTCTGGACACGCCATCAGCTCCGCCTCAGTACCGACATACTTGGCCCGGAACTCCTTCCAGACCATGGTGAGAGATGCAGGACTCTGTCGATTTGTATATAAGGAAACATTGTGTAAGATGTATAAACTCTCAGCGCTTGCTTCTTTCTGGGACCTTGAGAGCCAATCTTCTCGAATTGCTCTACCAACTAACTCTATGTGCTCTTTAATATCTCCCCGGGTTTCCGTATTGCAGTTTCTCCCGCTCCTCCAGAGCCATTCTGGAAACGCTCCGCAGAATTCAAACCTGTGACGCCCAGTAGGTTCTTGTGTCGTCAGTCTGCATCTTTAGCCTGAGGTGAGACGTGTGCGCGGCTTTCATTACCGGAGGAGTTCCGGGAGCTTCTCGATTGCGAGAAGCGTCGTGATGGGGACGTTGACGCGGAACGAGCATACCTCATGCATGTTCCATCAGGACTGGCTGAGCGCGGTTGATCAGTACATGGGTTCCAGGGAAGCGATTGGCCGGAGGCGTGACGAACGTACGGCTTATCATCGAGAACGTCGGATATGGGGTCGAGCTGTCGGGTCTTCCTAAGAACGTTAAGCGCGTCTGCATTCATGTACTTCCCCTCATTTTAACCCTGGCAGTCTCCAATCGACCGGCAGGCTGTCAGCCAATACAAAGCGGAGCCTTTTACAGAAGTACGCACCCCGCTCCGGGATCCCTCCGGGGTCTTGACAGTGCCGGTCTACCAATGCACGTGGCGGTCTCCGAGACCGAAGAGACCAACAATAAATAATCTCGCTGTGCAAACCCCACGAGTCTCTACCCGCACCGGAAGCTGAGAGTCAGTCATTTCCCCCTTTTATTCACAGGACTCCCCCTTTTCCTGGAGAACTTCCCGTTTTCCTATCTTCCCATTTTGCTAATTTCCCCTTCTCCCTAGAGAAATTCTTCCTTCCTTAGTTCCTAAACTTCCTAGGAAAACTTCAAGCCAAAATCGTAGACAGTCTCACCCGGAAACCCCGGCGATGGCGCTCCAAATCCCGCAATGGCCGACTGCCTTTGGCGACTTTAATAGCCAACTGGCCCTGCCTTTGGCCATCGTGGCCATATCCATGATAGCCACTACATGGAGCTACCTCTCGCGCCGCAACAAGCCCTCCATCCCGTACCTCTCCGGCACCATCCCGCGGCTCTCTATCACCCTGATGTACATGACCGACATGAAGGCCTTCCTCGCCAAAGCGCGCAGCAACCTCCGGCAGATGAACATCGTGCAGTACCACCTCGGGCCCATGAAGGCTTACATCGTCACGGGCGCCACCAACGTACAGACCATGTTCCGCACCTCGGCCGTCGACTGCAACATCCTCTTCCTCATGGTCTATGAGAACATCTGGGCCGCCACCAAAGACGACCTCGCCAAGTGGCGCAACGACAAGTCCGGCCGCTCCAAGATCCCCACCCCAGAGAAACACCCGCGCCCCGAGAACAAGCGCTACTGGGCCGGCATGCACCACCTCGTGGCCACCTACCTCACGCGCACCAGCGAGGCCGCCATCCTCGGCCAGCTCTTCCAAAAGTCCTTCGCCCAGCGCATCGAGCAGTTCCCCATCGGCCAGGCCACCACCCTCTCCGTGTACAAGTGGCTCCTCAAGGACATGGCCATGGCCGCCGTCAAGACCGTCAACGGCCAGCGCATCCTCGACGAGACGCCCAACCTGCTCGACCTCCTCTGGGACTTTGACGTGATCGTGACTGACCTCCTCTGGGGCCTGCCCAGGTTCCTGAATCGCGAGTCCTGGCGCAAGCGCGAGCGCTTCCACGACGCCGTGTCGCGCTACATGGAGGGTGCGATCCGCGACTTCGACTGGGCGGGCGTCAGGGCGGCAAATCCCGACTGGGAGCCTGTCTTTGGGTCGCGCTTTACGAGGGAGTATGTCGAGTGGTGCCTGGCGTGTGAGTTCTCACTGCAGACGATTACGGGATCGCTGGCGACTCTGACGATCTACGGGGCGAATGCGAATTCGGTGCCGGTGACGGCGTGGTGTATTATGGAGATTGCGAAGGACCAGGCGTTGCTGGAGGCGGTGCGGGAAGAGGTGAAGACGGTATTTGAAGTGGATGAGGCGACGGGGCAGAAGACGGCGATGAATACGCAGAAGCTGATGGGACTGCCGCTTTTACAGTCGATTTATACCGAGGGGCTGCGGCTACATGTGTCGATGAATGTGACGAGGCAGATTATAGGCCCGCTGGAGATGGGCGGCGTGAAGCTCGATCACGGCGCGGCGCTGCAGGCGGCGACGGAGATTTCGCACTACAATGAGGAGGTTTGGGGATCGAAGGGTCACCCGGCTTCGGAGTTCTGGCCGGAGCGTCATGTCAAGTATGTTGACGGCGAGCCGGGGCCGGATGGGAAGACGGAGAGAGTGCGGCAGTTTGTGTTGGCTGGTGGGCCGAATGACTTCTTTCCTTATGGCGGTGGATTGGCGATCTGCCCGGGTCGGTTCTTTGCAAAGCAGGAGATTATGCTTACGATTGCCATGTTTGTGTCGAGGTTCGACATTGTGCCAGTTGGATGGGTGAATATGGATGGCACACCGTCGGATCGACCAGCGAAGGATGATGCGAGATGGTCTGGCGGAGCTTCTGTGCCGCCGGACCGCGATTTGAAGGTCACACTAAAGAGGCTGTGGTAGTCGCTCTGGTCTGTCAGCTTTAGCGGTTGGAAGGTTTTGTTTTTTGGTATTCTAATGGGGGCTTTGACGAATTTGTTATGTCGGTGGGGATGACTTCGTTTTCTAGCATTACTTCGCTACGGCTATCATCTTGGAAGGTATGTATCTTGGCCCGTAACTAGGCATATGTGGCGCAAGACTGAAAACCATTATCTCTCTCTCTCTCTCTCTCTCTGGGTCACTAAGACTCCATGCCAAGGCACATGGTCACTTCCATAGCATCGACATGCCCGCTAGCACACACGCTTTCTATCGATCGGCTTGAGTATTCCAGTTTCGGGTTCCCCTTTATTTCCGAGCTTTTGTCTAGATCCTCCTTCTCGGCAACGCTTGAGCGAACCCATTCCACATAGTCGGGGTTCCCTGGCCAGATCATGTTGTCAGCTACAATGACTGTGCAGAACTCAATCAGACCAAAACTCTCGCAAAGCTTGAGATCAGACGTGTAGTCGGCTTTGCCGTGGTCGATGAAGACCATGTCAACATAGCCCGCGAACGCACAGCTGTCGTGGGGTCTCTGGATACCCTCGGCTCCTTTACCAACCACAACAGTGATCATGTCTTTCAGACCAGCCAGCTCGATGAGGCTAGATGCCACAGCAGAAAACTCGGGGTTCATCTCGACGCTGTAATATTGCGTCCCACCGGACTTTTGTAGAGCGGCGGCGAACATGGTGGCGGAGTAGCCGGCGTAGCCTCCTAGTTCCAGTATTCCAACAGGTCGACGGCGTGAAACTATGTCTGTTATGATCGCGCCTTTTGGCTGCCTAATGATGACAAGGCCTGTTACAGAGCGGGAAAACTCGTCGATGATTCGGAGGATGGCAGCAGGGTCCCCGCGGAAGCGCTCAATCTCCGGGTGACTGTTGACATAGTCGAGGAGTGCAGCCTCAGGGCCGCCCCCGACCTGCGCAGAGTCAAACTTAGCATGGCGAGGCCAGGTTGTGGCGAAGGGAGGAGACCGTGCAAACTTTCCGTCCACCTCTGGCCACTTATGCGCCGTCGATTTGCCGAAACTAGCAGGCGGAACGATATTGTCTCTTTGAGGAGGGCAAAGCATTGGTGGGTGATGTTTAGACGGCGCTGTGCTGCAACGAGATAATGTAGGCGCGTCAGTACGATTTCGGAACCAGCTGCGGCGGGAGGATATTCTGCAGGACGCCTGTGTGCTACCTCCTTTTTCGGGGCGGTCGAGGGCCCGGAGTTCTCGAGCACTGAAATTGATTGGTCTCCGTCGCCCCGAGCAACGTTGTGCAGGGTGTGCTAGATCGGAAGTTGTGCGACCGACGAGAATCGATGCGAGAACAGATACCGGTGGATAGGGGGCCATGGTGAGTTCAAGCTTGATGGATAGAAACTAGGAGGAAATTATTCGGGCCTAGTGTCGGGTTGCACTTTCCAATACCCGGTCCCACCACCCATGAGCAGATATTGGGAGGGCCATTACCTTACTTTGATTTTCCTAGCTGACATTCAGTCCTTTCTCCTCCTTTCTCCTCTTACTCACATTCTATGGAAGAATGTTCGCTGCTATCAAGACCGCAGGCATCACAATACAGGTATTAGCTCTCATCATTGGCGCCCTAACTCTACGAGACTTATATGGGTCCCGATACCATAATCCCGGCTTTCTCGGCCACGGTCGTTCAGGCGTCACTGACTAAGCTTCCTACTAGCACTGCTAAAGAAAGTTCCCAAAGCCGAATACCGCGAATTTCTGCTCCAAGAGATGACCAAACGCCCTGAGGCGATCGTCGTCGCTTACCGCCCCTTGTTGTTCCAGGCCCCCAAGGCGATGGCGATTGCAGATGCGGCAGTCGATGCAAAGACATTTTGCGTGGCGCTCCAGCCAATAAAGTCCTGCAAGAAAATATTTCTGTCAGTGGTTCGGCGCTCCAATGTTCACGGAATCATCAATGATCAAGGGCTAACTGACCATAGTCCTCTGCGCTGTTCTTCCACACCGACTTGACCTCACACCTTCCATCTGCGGCGATAACTCTGACATCATCCGTGTCCCACTTCGCACTGCTCAGAACCCGTACGCGTTCTCCCGGCCTCAAGATAATCATCTGGCCATGGATTAGGGAAGTGAGACTGCCCACCGGAGCGACGTAGCTCGCGTAGCATTTCTTCCGGGCGTCCCAGATCCCCTCGTGCTTCCAGTACCTCTGGTCGAAAAAACGCCCCACCCTGGCCGGATCTACGTCGTTTCTGCAGAGCCGTCGACGTGCCTCCTCAAGTGCGCATTTGATCCACCGCTGGGAATGTCCGCCGGGGACGTCATGTGCGGCGCAAATATGTTGCGCGTCCTGGCATCCATCCACGGCGACGAGAATCCTGCCGAAGTTTTCGGGGCCGGCCGCCCGGACGAAAGATTTGAGAACCGAACCGGCTTCGTATCTTGTCTCGAAATGGGCAATATTGCAGCCCATCCAAATTACGGTCACACGGGAGGATACTCCATTACTCTGAAAATTCTGACGACGAGAAATCCAGGTCGCGGCGTCTCGTATGTTCCGTTGAGGCCGCCACCGATTTGAATGCGGTCCAGAACGATGCCATTAAGCCACTCCTGGACAGAGCGGAGGGACTTCCCGAGCTCGTGAGCGTCTACATCGAGGGCGTAGTAGCGGACTGGTTTCGGAAGCCAATGATTGAGTTCAGCGAGGAGGGGCCGTCTTGGCAATAGTCGGCAATCCAAGCTCAATCAGGATGTCTGGTTCGGAGTTTGCGATGCTTCCTGCGACTGCTCCAATTGACTCGCAAAGTAATTGTGTCTCTGCCTGGCAGGGGTAGTACGCGGGACTCGATAGGACGTCCTGGAATAGCTTCTGGCCGTTCCCGTTCCATAGGAGCAGCGAGGGGAGCGACTTTTTACCACGGGGCTTTTGGAGACCGGCGAGGATATCTTTGGTGAGATCCTCAACTTCAAAGGCTGAGAAAGACCGATGTCGATGATTTCGATTGGGGCACATTCGTGAGAGCGGCCACCGCCGGGGTTGTGCGCCAAGGACGCCGGGTTGGTGGCACCCGGGATGATACTGGTTGCCATGATTTCTTCACCAGCGCTGAGAGCAGATGGGGGTGTTGGGTGGTGATGAAATGAGCGATATAGGTAACTGCTATGGCAGAGGAAGTGACTGGAGGGGGACCCCACCGACAAAGACCATAATGCTGTACGAACAATGTGTGACAAAATCGGTGGCTCTATCGTGGGTGATGACGGCAATGATACCCAGTCAGTACCTTGATGATGACAGCTCATACACGGAATGCTGGTTCCCAGAGAGCCTGAGGGCGGGTCGACTTCTCTCCTGGCACCCAGCTCGTGCCCTTCCCGAGCTACAGGCGGATTAGCTTCCAGTTCTGGCTTCCCTGTTGATTGACCTGGCTGCGATGATCCTTCATGCCAGCTTTACTTCCTCCTTCTCCGCCTCATGAGCACAAAGCTGCCCATCAGCAACGCGCAGAACACTACAACGCCGAGAGTCACAGCTGCTATCGTGCCGGTACTCCAGAGCGAGCTTGACTGCCCATTGAATGCCGCTGAGTTGCTAGTCACACCTGGTGTCATTGTCGTTGATGCTGAAGAGGTGCCGCTCGTCTCGGCAGTGTTGAGCAATGGCAGGTCAGAATCTTGCCAAATGACATGGAGATATTTGCCAGACACCGTCAACGTCTGTCTTGGGCCTTGTGAAGCCGTCACAGTAACAGTCGGCACGATGGTGGAGTAGTCTAGGCGGGTAACCGAAGACGGCCAAGTCAAAGCCAGCAGGGGTCCCGGGGTGAGGCTTGCGCATGGAACAATATTCCGATCATTTGAGTACAAATGCCCATAGAACCCACTTGTCGGTAGAAGAGCCTGTATTAGCCCGGAGCGGTGCAGGTAACCCCGCCAACAATAGCACAATAACGGTTGTGCACACGTACCTCTGACAGCACTCAGCCTGAGTGCGCGAGCTGCCTATCAGATACGAATACTTAGTGTACCACCCGTCGGACAAACACCTGGACTGTAAGCCCAGTAAACGTCCGCAGGTGCCGTCATACTGGTCCAATAGAGAGAGGCGAGGAAATGCTCCGGGTAGCAGGGGTTGAGTTCAGATTGAGGGAAAAAGAGCATTTCATAGCGATCTTTCTGGTATGACTCGTATTTCATCTTCGGGAAATTTCGTGAACAAGCGCTTGTGACATTGCTCTGGTGGTATAAATGGTGTTGTTATCGGCGGAAAGCCTGTGGTTCGAGTAACCACACCATATGGCAGGTAATGAGACGAGGTTGAGGTCATTGTTTGTTGAGGTTTCGTTCCCGCGATGATTTACGATTCCCTAGGGAAACTAAGAGGCGTATGTCATGGGACTCGGGAAGAGGTGCTAAGAGGTGGTGGGTGCATGGTTAAATACCTTAGTTGGCATCTCGATGCGAAAAAGGCTTGCTTGGTGGCGGTCTTGGAAGGTTTTAGCAGCAAATTGCAGTCACTCAAAGCGACGCATGCAAGCCACTGATCTGCACAGCTTGCAATCGGCTAGCGTATACAGAGGGTAAAATGTCAGCGCACATGAGCCTTGTTGATAGGGCTTCACGTCAGAAGCGTTGCAGAGTGAAACTGAGGAAGTAAAAAGGGGTTGTGAAAAGTTGATTTTCCTTCTGGCTATCTGGCAAGTAGCCCCTCTTTGTAGTGATGAATAGTAGCAAAGCCATTACGCGGCTGTTGGCCACTATTGAAAATCCACAGATTCTGGTCTGGTACTTTTCAGAGTCTTTGCCTTGTTGTGGTTGCTAAAGGCCAGAACCCCCTTCTTTCTGACACCGTAGAACAGGGCCTGTCCGTCAGTCTTGGGGTCATGTTCCTATCTTATGGAGCCCTTATCCGTTTCATCTCGGACACCTAGGTCGAGAAATGCGTGCCGTATACTTATATCCGCCTCCGTATCCGTATGCTGCGGAGGAAGAAGAAGAAGAAAACTGGAGCCGAGGAGGTGACCTCCTCTCCTCGACCAAGGGGGAATGATGACTTATATATGGCTATTAACCCTCCATCTTTCTCTCTGTAATGCGAATGGATAATGCGTATACCCTGGTTATTCCACCTATATATATATTATCACTTTGCTAGGCTTAGGGCATGTTTCGCCATTGAAGAACTTGAACAGCGCGGTCAAACTATAGGTGCTAAAACCATCTAAAGTGCAAGCAAATCCAAATTTTGCAAACCATGGAAACTGGGGGATCTGGCTGCCAGCCAAATAAAACTCAAGAGCTTGGGTGGGTAATTAGTTTGTCAAACCCCCATATTTCAGGGTTGGGAGTGAGACCATGAAGCTTTCAAGCTACCAACCCTGTAACCTATCAGCAATCCGACTAAGGGCCATATGTAACCCTAACCCTACACCTGCCACTAGCCCAAAAAGGGGTTCAACCCAGCTGGGGCGATACTGTCGAAAGTTTATCTTACTTAACCTCGGTGAGATGTCCTTGGGCTGGTATTGAGACGGCAGAGGACAAGCAAACGATGAATCTCACAGTCGAGACATCGGGATAGGCGCTTGGCGACGGCGGGTAAAGGTGGCCCTCCTCCGATGTTGCGTAATGCGCCCGCCGGAACCGACGTTTGAGGCCACGGTCTAGCGCGCTCTAAAGTTGGACGGCAAACGGCTGCGCCTCAGCTCCCTCGAGCATCATCAATCACTCGACTTTCAACAACCCGTCTTGTCATTTCCATCAATCCATCGCTGCAGCTGTTGGACGTCAATGTAACAGCGTCGTCCACTAGAACACCGGCACCTTATCTTATCGTCAACGGCCACCAAATTACGGATCCGTACCCACGTCGCATCATTGCGCCGTGCCAGGGGGCTTGCTTGAATCCGGGCGCCACCTGTCGTCATAGACGTTCCCGAACCTGCCAACCCATCAATCAGCCACGCGCAACGCGGCTCCCATCCCAGGTCCTCAGATCTGCCATCAAATTCGCACAGGACTTGCTCGTCGACCTGCTATCAATATGTCTTGGGACTTGTCTCGCACACGCACCCGCTGGCTTCGGACCATCAACACCAAGTACATTTATGGACGTGTCGTAGGTTTCCCACCATCCTGCCTCGTGCCAGCGCCTCGGTCTCGTCCTTGAGTCGGATCGCACACTCCCCAATAAAGCTAACAGGACACCTTCCTCCCCCAGCCCCTACTCAATACCATCATCTTCTTCATCGAAATGGTCCTCTTCGCCCGGCTCACGAGCCGCTTCAATGCCTACTACAATGAGCGACCCGTGCTCACCATGATGGTGAGCAACGCCATCCTCGGAGGAATAGCCGACACAGTCGCCCAGACCATCACATCCGTCAGGCAGCGAGCCGTCAGAAAACACCCCAACAACCTCAACTCCCAAGACGATGCTGCCGCTATCGAAATCCACGAGCTCGACCGCAAGAACCCGCTCAACGAACGGGACCTGGTGCCGGACTCCAGGCTGCTGCCCCCGCCGTTCGACTTCGAGAGATTAACACGGTTCATGGCCTACGGCTTTCTGATGGCTCCGATCCAGTTCCGGTGGTTCAAGTTCCTGGAAAAGACATTCCCTATTACCAAGACCGGCAGCGCGTTCGTGCCCGCAATGAAGCGAGTTGCCTTCGACCAGCTCATCTTCGCGCCGTTCGGTATTGCTGCCTTCTTCACTGCCATGACGATTGCGGAGGGTGGCGGGCGGCGGGCCGTGTACCAGAAGATGAGGGACATGTATGTGCCCACGCTCAAGGCCAACTACATGGTGTGGCCTGCCGTCCAGGTCATCAACTTCCGCTTGATGCCCGTTCAATTCCAGCTGGTAGGCACTCTCTCCGTCCCCGACCGCGTTCCATGATCGTATCTAGTTTACTAACGTCATATGCAGCCCTTCGTTTCGACCGTGGGTATTGCGTGGACAGCGTATTTGTCCCTTACCAACGCCGCCGATGATGTTGCTCAAACGGAGCGCATTTCCCCGGATTCGGCGACTGTTCGGCTGGCTTGAATACCGAGCACTGTACGATACAAACGACGCTCCGCAGCGGGATAACAGGACGTAGGCAAGGATCAGGTTGGGCATTTGAACGGAACGGATGGGTTACAGCCACCAGGCAGCCGTGATGCTCATCGGCTTGGACGGCGCGAGCCCGAGGGACAGGGACACATACATATCTCGGATTTCCTTCTGACATGGCAGACGGCGTTGGATGATAGATATTTGCTTTCGAATTTGGCTGGGAAGTGTAACATTTGCATCAGGTACCTGCTCAACCACCTTACGCCCAGCTTTTGAGCTCTATATGGACATTCTTTCGAGGCTTGGAAATATCGCACCTTGTTTTCCGTGGCGAGGGCAGGGACGTCCTGAATGTTGCTGCCAAGGAGAGAAAATTTCTGCGATGTCTGGTGCTTTCCATTTCTCAATCGGAGCTTCGTCTGCATATGTTTTCAGGCGGGAGGAGCAAATGCCGCAGAAGAACCTGGCCAGCCAACCACCATTCGACGTCACAGCTTCACAGGCGCGACCCCACCATAGGTTGGCTACCCCTCCACCCCTCCATGCCAAATCTCGGCCGTTCCATCAGATCATCTCATCATCGCTGCGTCTTTTACTCTGCCACTTGAATTCATCCATAAATATTCTGTGATATCAATCTATCTCGCATCCCTACACCCGGTTTCCCGGTTGACATTGACACTCCCATTCCAATTGCTCCTCCAGCCGCCAACATGTCTCTGGCAAACAAGCTCTCCATCAAGGAGGTTGACCTCAAGGGCAAGCGCGTCCTGATCCGCGTAGGTTTATGGCCGTGATATTATGCGTGCATTCATACACGCATCAGCCAGATCCCAGAGCTGACATTCGTCCGATCCAGGTCGACTTCAACGTCCCCCTTGATGCCGAGAAGAACGTCACCAACCCGCAGCGTATCGCCGGTGCCATCCCAACGATCAAGTATGCCATCGACAACGGTGCGAAGGCCGTGATCCTCATGTCCCACCTCGGCCGCCCTAATGGCAACGTCAACGCCAAGTACTCCCTGAAGCCCGTCGTTCCCGAGCTCGAGAAGCTTCTCGGCAAGAGCGTAACCTTCGCCCCCGACTCTGTCGGCCCAGAGGTCGAGGAGATCGTTAGCAAGGCCGATAACGGAGCTGTTATTCTGCTCGAGAACTTGCGCTTCCACATCGAGGAGGAGGGCAAGGGTGTTGATGCTGACGGGAACAAGGTCAAGGCCGACAAGGCCAAGGTTGAGGAGTTCCGCAAGGGGCTCACCAAGCTTGGAGATGTCTTCGTCAGTAAGTATTAACCCTGCTACCCTCGAGGCGAGCTTTGCTGACCAAACCTTCAATAGACGATGCCTTCGGCACTGCTCACCGCGCCCACTCTTCTATGGTCGGTGTCGATCTTCCTCAGAAGGCTGCCGGTTTCCTCATGAAGAAGGAGCTCGATTACTTTGCCAAGGCTCTTGAGAGCCCCAAGCGCCCGTTCCTCGCCATCCTCGGCGGAGCCAAGGTGTCCGACAAGATCCAGCTGATCGACAACCTTCTTGAGAAGGTTGACACGCTCATCGTCTGCGGTGGCATGGCTTTCACCTTCAAGAAGACCCTCTACAACGTGCCCATCGGCACCTCTCTGTTCGACGAGGCCGGCGCCAAGACCGTGGGCGACCTCATGGAGAAGGCCAAGAAGAACAACGTCAAGGTTGTTCTGCCTACCGACTATATCACCGCCGACAAGTTCGACAAGAACGCCAACACCGGCTACGCCACTGACAAGGATGGCATTCCCGATGGCTGGATGGGTCTTGACTGCGGCGAGGAATCCATCAAGCTGTACAAGGAGGCCATCGACGATGCCCAGACCATCCTCTGGAACGGCCCTGCCGGTGTGTTCGAGTTTGACAAGTTCGCCAACGGCACCAAGGCTACGCTCGATGCGGCCGTTGCTGCTGCCGAGAAGGGCAAGATTGTCATCATCGGTGGTGGTGACACGGCCACCGTTGCGGCCAAGTACGGTGTTGAGGACAAGCTCAGCCACGTGTCCACAGGTGGTGGTGCCAGCTTGGAACTCCTCGAGGGCAAGGAGCTGCCCGGTGTTACGGCTCTGAGCGAACGCTCGTAAGCTTCTTTTGTTAGGGGGCGGACGTTGGAGTCCGGTTTGCCTTTATCCTTGCAGCCTCGTCAGCAATGAAAGTGGGACTGGTAACATGGAATTGTCCGGTTCTGGATGGAACGGCCAGTCTTTAATGCGCCCATAGAACAAAACGTGCCCATGATAGCCAAGAGTATGTGTTCCATGTGCGTGAATGTCTGCTGGCCAACATTTCTCGTTCGGGGGGGTGATTCTGAGGAGCTCTATTGGTCTTTCCCTAAACCCGGTGATCTTTTGAGGATCTGGCGCAAATGATATGGCAGTTATACTATCCCGTGTTCTGCAGCTCGGCTCGACCCATTCCCAGTGCTCCCATGCGCTCGAATTGTGAAGTCTATCGTGAAGCCCGTTCGCCCTCCTTCTTCAACAGTCGATTGGAGTCTAGTTGCTCATCGCTTCTTGGACGCCTCGACCTTCTTCAGCTCCTCCCTGTGCACGTACAGCTGGTTAGCGATCGCAGTAGATCTGATATGGAGGTAGCGTGAGAGTCCCGTGTCCGGCATACCTCAGCTGCGTGGAGAAGTCGTCGCTCGTGTCATCGTCATCCCAAGACTCCTCCCAAAGGTGTTGTGTCCCTTCACTGCCATTAGCAGCTTCTGTGTCCTCGGCGGCCCAGTCTACAGAGTCGACCCGTTAGTAAGCTGAGCTGATACGCCGACGTAGCGTATTCAGTGAGGGATGGAATATGGAGAGGCAAGGCGGAGCGCACCATCAACCGGGAAGTCCTCGAATTCGTCGTCCTCTTCGAGCGCGGCGGTCGGCTTCTGCTCTGCGACGGTCTCGGGCTTGTTCTCGCCGGCGGCAGGCGCCTTGTCGTCCTTGGGTGCGGAAGATGAGGAGGCCATGGTGGGAGGCTGCGTTGGGGTGATGGCGCTTGGGCTGGCGAGATGTAATGGTGATGCGAGTGTGAGCTGCGCAGAGGGTGGTTGGCGGGCTGGTTGATGCGGGTTTGTTTGGTTATTCGGGGCTGCTGCTGCGAGAGACGGAGCTAGGTTAGGAGTGCCCAGGTTCGCGCAGACGCGCCAGCTCGGCTTCATCCGTCAGCGAAGCGAAAAGCTGAGTGGCGGCGGCGCTTGGGTGCACGGGCCAGTTTGATAAGATTGATGCCATCAGCGATTGAAGGCGTCTCTTGCACTGTGCAACAGGACTGGAAATTGCCTCCTGAGACCTGACTTGTCAGGCCCAACTTCATGTCAATGACCACCTCAGGGATAGAGAGTTTTCCATTCAGGATAGGTATTGAACTGTGGCTTCACTCGAACATCTGTCTGTGAGGACTTCTCCAGACCAGGCTATCGGCAAGGCGCTTCAGGCCTGCTCGTTTGCTCGACATGTACGGATCCGTAGGTAGGTCATGTCTGATGTAAACGGTCGGGTCTCACCTCTTCTATGTATCTAAAAGCCAGCCCCTTTCACGGATGCCTTATGCACTTCAAGAAACTAACCTCAGCCCGAAGCTCTCCAACCGTTTGCGCGGGGTATTCAGGAAGAGCGAAGAACTTTAGAGCCCGTAAATATGACAAAGCCGAGCTGGCTAGCACCGTTACTACACACAACGCTTCATCGATCGTCTGTTGGCATGCTTTATGAGCAGGAGTTGAGATTGCCACTTGAACCACCCGAACCCCAAGGTAATGCGCTGAAGGCTCAAGACCCCAAACCTGCAAACGAATACGACCCCTCTTCGTCCCCAGGCATCCAACCGTCATTCTCCCTTCAAACTTGGCGGGGCTGTGATCCTTGCCTGCGGGGGCCTCTATTGTAGCGACCGCTGACCTGCAGCAGCAGCGTCAGCTCGCAGCTCCTCACATCCGCGGCGGACATCCTGTCCAGACCGTTTTAAACCGCACGGCTCCGGCTTTTTGCTGCTGGGGTTGGCCTGCCTTCCAGCCGCATTTCCTGGCTGGCAGTTTCTGCTGCCCCCTTGTGCCTTGCTCCTTCCTGCGACCAGATTACGCATTCGCGGATTCACCAGGTTTCTCGGCCTTTTGCTTCTGGAATCCTCAGCTACCTATTTGCCCCGGGACGCTGCCGCTGATTCTCACGCCCTCTGCTGCATGCACCTTGCGGGCTGCGCAACAACAACGGAGCACAAACACAACTTTCGCCAGACGCAATGTCGGCCCTTCGCTCATGGCTGCGCGGGCCCTCCGGGGGTTCGAGTTCCAAGGCGTCGTCCACCAAAGCCGCCAGTCCCCTGCCAAGCCCCGCCGCGAGCTTGTTGGCAGTCAATAGCCATGCCAAGCCCGCGCTCAGTCCGGCGCAGCAGGAGAACTTGGATATTGAGGACGCGATGGAAGCCGCTGGTCGCATCATGAACGATGATATCGAGGGCGCCGAAGCCCGTTTGCGCAGTCGCGAAGGCGGCTCGGCATTTCATCAGCTCGGGTTGGGTCTCTCCACCTTCATGAGGAGTGTCTTGGGCTTTGAGAAGGAGATCATGGCTGAGGCTGCTGCCCTCTTGACTGAGACTGAAAACCGCGCCTGGAACGACATGAAGAAAGCGCAGAAGGACGCCGAAAAAGCCACTGGTGGTGGTGGCGGCGGCTGGTTCTCAAAGGCAACCCCGGCCACAACGAGTCCCTATGGTGCACCAAGGAGTAGCAGCACGATTTACCCGCCTGGCTCGGAGTTTGCCCTCGTCTACGCCTTGTCGCTGCTCATGAACGCTGTGGTAGGCGTTATGCATGAGAGTCTGACGGAGGGCCTCAAGGGGTTTTACAAGCTTCGCAGGGCTTATGCCACATTGGAGGGCATCATCCAAGCCGAGGATCAGTATGTGAGGTCGCTCCACGGTGATGTCTCTGCACCTATCGCCGCGCCGAAGCGGCCACGGATGTCAGACGATATGATGCCCGGAAGCTTTGATGACTCGGAATTCGCGGATCTCGAAGGCGCCGATACCCCTGCCAAGGGTGGCAAGGATGGGAGCGATGAGGACTTTGTTGATCTTGCCAATGACCTTTCTAGCGCGCAAACGCCAGGTATCCCCACGGTCACGGTCAACGACACGGACAAGACCACCGGTACTGTCGCGGACGCAGCTGCGATCGACGAGAAACTTAGCCGGCTCAGTGTCGCTGACAAACCGCCCAGCGATACCCAGGGGTCGTCACGCCCGCAAACTGCCTCAACGCAAAGCTCGCAGAATGGGGCTGGCTTACCAGAGCCCCGGACCTCCAATTCAGGACGGCCGTTCCCTAACAGCGCCGAGAAGGACAAGGACATGTTTACATCGCCGGTTGATGTTTTCGTACATAGCGGCGCGAATATGTGCTATGGAATCCTGCTTCTCATTCTCTCTATGGTCCCGCCAGCCTTCTCTCGCCTTCTCTACGTCATCGGATTCAAGGGAGATCGTGAGCGCGGAATACGGATGTTATGGCAAGCAAGCAAGTGCCCGAATATCAACGGTGCGATGGCAGGTCTCATGCTCCTCCAGTTTTACAACACTTTCCTTGGGTACGCGGATATCCTGCCAAGCGATAGCGACGTCGAGGAGCTCACAAAGTCTGATACAGACTCGGGCGATGTGGAAGCTGTTGGTTATCCCAAGGAGAAGTGCGATGCCCTTCTGGCAGACATGCGCGTCCGCTATCCTGAGTCAGGTCTGTGGAAGCTTGAAGAGGCCCGCGTCCGTGCCAATACCAGACGTCTGGACGAGGCTATTGAGATGCTCGACGACAACACCGAGAACAAGATGCGACAGATTACGGCCCTCAACAACTTTGAGCTAAGTATGAACTCGATGTACGCCATGAACTTTCCGCGTATGCGCGACAACTTCCTACGTTGTATCGAGCTCAACGACTGGAGTCACGCTCTGTACTATTACATTGCCGGTTGCGCCGATCTTGAGCTCTACCGAAATGAGTTCCATCGCGCAGCAAGCCTTGACAGGGACAGTGCCGAGTATAGGATTGTGAATACCGAGGCCCAGAAGCACAAGAAGTCGGCCGAGGACCACTTCCGGAAGGCGCCGACCGTAGCAGGCCGCAAGCGCTTTATGGCGCGCCAGCTACCGTTTGAGGTTTTTGTATGCCGGAAGCTGCAAAAGTGGGAGGAACGCGTCAAGGCGCTGGGGGTAGACCTTGCTGACGCCATCGGCGTTAGCCCGGCGATGGAGATGATCTATCTTTGGAACGGCAGCAAGCGCATGCCCATGGATCGGCTTGAGAAGGCGAGAGGGTACTTAGCTTGGGAGCGTTGCACGACCGGGAAGGAGAACTGGGCCAAGATCCAAACGGAAGTGGATGAGGCCGCCATTGCAACACTAGCCGAGTCTGCGCTGCTGAGGCAGTTGGGCAAGGGGGCAGAGTCCAGGAAGTTGGTCCAGCCCCTATTAGAGATGGACAGGTATGTCTGTGAAACTTTCCGCTGCCTTCGGTACTATTTACTGACAATTTTCCCAGCACATTGTTTAAGGGACCAACGAGGGATGACTACTGCCCTGCCGCCGCCCAATACGAAATAGCTGCCGTAGCGTGGATGGAGTTTTGCAACCCTAACGCATGGCCAAAGACCGACGAAAAGACTGGAGAGGTGACCACCGGCACAACGGACATAGAGACCTTCCGCCATCAGAAGGCGGACGAGTGCCAAATATATCTAGACAAACTCTCCAGGGCGGAAGCTTTCGTCCTTGACGCGCGATTTGGCATGAGAGTCAAGGCCGGCATCGAAACAGTCAAGTGGGTCAAGGGAAAGAAAGGATGGGCTTGATTCTTACCGAAAGATTTTAGATTGTCCTTCTTGCAGGGGGAACACGGCACATTACACTAGATGTAGGATAGACGTGCTTGGGTATGACTTCTTCAGGGTATAGAGGCTTGGGTTGCATTTTCTTTAGCGTGTGATGGTCTCGAGTGATTCTTGCACATAGTGTACATACAACATGGGTAGGTCGCTGTGATGGATGAGTTGGGTATTCCATATAGCACGACTTAGAGTAAGGAGAAGCGCTGATAACGGCGGAGCAGTGGATAAAAATGTGTTTCATGGCTCACCACGCAGAGTAGAAGTAAAACCGCTGGCATTATTTTAGCTGGAAATTCAGTCAACTTCTCTAATTATAGAATGCAAACCAAGAAGTGCAAATTCGGGTATCCCAGCTCAAACATCCAACTCAAACTCCCGTATCCGCTTCCAAAAACCGCGCCAGCTGAATGTGCATCCTAAACCAACCAAGATAGTCTTCCAGAGAAAAGCATCAACATAACTCCATGGCTCATCAACAAACTCAACTCGCCATGCTCTTCCTCCCCCTATTTCTCCTACTCCTCCTCAACCCCTCAATCCCATCCTGGATCATGCTCCCCGCCCCATTCGCAGCCTTGTCTCCCTTCTCCTTAAGATGGTGCTTCTCCGCCTCATCACGCACATCCTTCATCACGTCCCCTCCCAGACTCGTCCCGTGAACCCAGTCCAGCACGCCCCAGCATCCAAAATTCCCAGTGGGTCGTGCATAGTGTAGCGAGGTGCGCCGCGTGACGCCCCCCATGATGATTCCTGGGATGATGGTGTACCCGGAGAGGGTGAGGGTTTCCTCGACGGTGCAGAGGCCGAAAAAGAGGAAGTAGGTGAGCAAATGGAGGTGGCGCTGCATGAGGAGGGCGGGGAGGTAGATTGGGAGGAAGCGGTGGAGGAGGAAGGGGAGGGGGTGGTCGGCCATGAGCAGCAGGGAAAAGGGGGCTGCGCGGCGCTGATGCGCGCATTGGGCGTGTTGCGCGGCGAGGCGGCGCGTGGAGCGCTTTGAGGTTTGCGCGTGAAGGATGTACCGGTGGATGTAGTAGGTGAGGACCTCGCGCGCGGCGAAGAGGATGGCGATGTGCTTGCCCATCTGCCATGGGAGCGGGAGGGTTGCGGCGGCGTGGAAGAGTGGGGACTTGAGGATGAGCGCGGCGCCGAGGGAAATGACGCCCTCGAGTATGGTTTCGAGGGTGAGGTTGAGCAGGGCGAGGCCCAGGAGGCGGGCTATCGAGCGGGCATCGCGTGGCGGGAGCGCTGAGGCGCCGTTGTACTTGATGGTCTCGGCGAGGGAGGGCAGGAGAGTGTCAACGAGGAGGAACAAGAGCGAGGGTATGAGCCAGAAGACTATTCGCAACCCGACTGTCCCGAAAAGCTCGACCTTCAGTGGGGAGTGACTGAGGATTAAGGTCGTCCAGGTCATGTAGAAGAAGAGGAGATTGAGCGAGGTTGACCACGATGTTAAGGAGGACGAAAAGAAGTAGGACGCGATGGGAACTGATAGTAGCAGATCCATCTTGACTTTTTCGCGACGATGGTCGACTTCAATGTGGTAGGGGGCTTCAATTTCGAGCTGTAGGTAATAATGCAAAAGAGAGAAGCCCGAGTCCCACTGACAATGGCCTTACAACTGCTTCATCCTCCCGCCAAGTTCGAGAACACCCAATTACGTCATGTTTCCAACGACTTGGTTACCTCGCCAGAACGGGAAGGCGGTCTAGGTGGGCAGAATCTCAAGTTCGCGCAATTCCAGGACTGCAATCCTGTGAGATAAAGTGGCCGGAATGTACACCGAGTTCGGTCGCATGTGAAGTTTGAATGAACTGCCAGTAGCGCTTGCCACGGCGATTTCCCCGGAGATATTGACGACATCTTTCTGACAACTTCCCCGCAAGTCCGATCGCTTTCGGAGGGGTTCTGACCGTTGGGGCTTTTCGCTGGGAGGCCTGGCCGGATCCATAACGGGACAGGGGCTCGCAAGCGGGAGCGATCGCCGCCATGGACAGCGAGACGGCGCCTCGCGCTGAACATCTCGACGTCGTGTATTTCCCGGCTCGAGTTGGGTGGCAGCACTGCCGTAGAGAATTATTACGGCGCGCTGAATAAAACCCGGCCGGCGCACGGAGCTTCTGGAGTGAATCCGGGCGAGCCGTGATGCCAAGCGCTGGGAGCGACACGGAAGGCCTTCCAGACTGGAGCTGGAGATCATAGCAGTCACGGTACGTAGTCTCCTTGGTTGCCCAGTTGGTGCCGGTAACGGCGGATAAGCTGCTTCGGTCAACATGAAACTGGATTGCGCTGGGGCCTGCATCCGGAACCACACCTGTTCTGCGTTCTGCGTGTAAGATGCATGCACGCTGCAGCTCAGCGGCCCCTCAGCTCGATGACCCTCTCTCCCTTCAATTAATTGGCTGCGGCCACATGAACGGCCGAGACATGAGTTTCTTTTCAAGCTGCGGAGAGCGAGAGAAACGCGCCAGCCGGCAAATATTAGAGCCCACCTTAGCCGTCGTCCATATCATCAAAAGGAGATATCACAAGAGGGAGAGACGGCGGAAAGGCGAGGAGGGGCGAAGGATCACGAGGCGGGGGGCGTCGCAGTTGGCGGTGGTTGGTAGTCGACGAACTGTGCGGGCTGCTGTGTCGCTTCCAGAAATCAATATTCTCCATCTTGGGTGTTACGCAGGGATTCTCCACACGCACGCAGCGCCCAAAGTTTGCCTTGGGTGGTTCGCCTTTTCTTGCATGAAAATTATTCTCACGCTCCAAGAGCCGAAACCGAGAAAGTATAACCATTGCGGAAAATGGCGTTGACAGCATTTATTTGATGGTTCGCTTCTCGCGATCGGCTCCGCTGTGGGTCGGACCCGGAGCTCGGGCCCCGTCGAAGCTCTGACATTTTGACTGGCGTGTGAGCTCTGCGAAGAAGCTGCATCCTGGCTGCGTCCTTTTCCCTTTGGCGAGCTTTGTTGGGTTGTGAAGGTCGCAGGGGGCCTCAGCTCGCTGCGGGCGTGGGGGGCGGGGCACCGAGGCACGGGCTTAAGTGGCCACTGTTAAACACGAAAAGGGGTGGGATTGATCAATTCAGGGGGTCTGATTCTCCCGTCGAGCCGTTAGGAGATGTGCGTGCGAGCGCAGCCGGATGCTAACAGCGCCGGCTGTGGGAGGACCCGTTCTGATAGATTGGGCAATCTGAGTGGCAGTCAGCAACCGGGTCGCGCACAGTCCCTTCCCTGTGGTCTCCAGTCCAGCTCTGTCCTCCTCGTCCCTGGATTTTGATCTCCACTTCCTCCTGCAGCAGCAAAGCAAAGCAAGCAGAGCTCTCGTTCCTCCGTCCACGCCGTGTTTGGCAGCGACATCTGCTCTCGCACTCCCCTCGAAGCGCTGCGCTGTGACGGCGCGCCTTTTTCCCCACCGCCCAACCTTCTCCTCTGCACGCCACCGTTGGAAGAGGAAAGACACGGTCAATGCTCAGGATTTTAGCCCGCGACATGCAGCAAGGCGTTGCCCGACCCCGTCGCTTGTCTCGCAGAACGTCGAGCTTGGTGCTGTGAAGTCAATTGCATCCCTACGCGCGACAGGGTCTACAGGGTCTCTTGCGCAGAGGAAAGATCTGTTGCTTGCTCCGACCGTCAGACTAACCGGTCCCGGACCGGTTACACCTATCGTAGCGGGCCCTCGACACCTGATCTCCCTGCATACGCCCAAGACGCAAGGCAGGACGCAGGTTTGCCGTTTGCTACTGCAGGAGGCAGTCTCAACAATTAGCCGCGCCAGATCTGCGAGGCAGAAGCAAGCTCAACTCGGTTTTGACACGCGGATCTTCCAGAAAGAGGCTTTCGGCTCCCGAGCTACCGGGCTAACGCGCCATAACACTCTCGGCACGCCGCCGACGCCCGCCGAGATGGATCGCTCCTCCTCCCCACCTGTCCAGCCCCCTTTCACAGTCCCGCGGCATACCCGTGACAGAGAACGTGGTTGGGCTCGGGAACAAGAACGCGAAGCCTCCCTTGCGTCGTCGCGACGCCCCAACGCCAACGCTCCTCACGCCATCTCGACAGCCGACCCGAGCCGCGACAGAGACTCTAACGACGTCTTCGGCGACTGGACCGATCGAGATCGCGAACGTTACGTCGAACGCTACCTTCGCGATAGAAACAACGACCCCGTCGCCCCGGCCCGCCTCAACACGCCCGGTGCCTCGCCCGAGGTCATCTCGTCGCTGATCACCTCGCTGTCGGCCTTCTCCCGTCCCCTTAGCGCTCATTTCGAGAGCCCCTCCTACCTGAACCCGAACGGCATACAAACTCCTCCTAATAATACCTCGACGCCGAGTTCTCCCACGGGCCAGCTCGGTGGCTCTTTCGGTGTCGACTACGGCGCGTATACCCAGCCGTCGCTGAACGAGATTCGAGAGGGGGAGGTATCGCTAGATGAGCTGGCCGCGGCCCCTCCGGTAATTAGAACCTCGAAACCACCCAGCGGTTTCTCGCCCTTGACCGCCCAGAAATCCCCAAGAAGCCCAGGTACCCGCGATGCATCCGGTCTGAGAAGTCTACTCTCGCGGAGTAGTTCCGGTGGTCTTTCCCGTCCGTCTAGTAGGGGTTCGGTAGCATCCGGGGCTGAAAGCATCGGTAAACTGAGCATCGAACGCTCGAGAGAAACCCAAACTAATGTGGAGGGTGATACGCTCAAGCGGCAGAACTCGCACGACAGCTGGGGGAAGAAGAGCGGCAGGAACCAGCGTGGGTTGATGTACATGAGCAGCAGAGAAAGATTGAAGGAAAACGAAGCAACAAAGAAGAGGGCGAGCATTGGCGCTGTTGGTAGTCATTCCAACGGACTCGCGTCCACTGGTGGTAACTTGCGCCTCGACCCACTATCTGCCGAATCCGTGATCAATGAAGAATCGCTGAGCGAATCTCCACCCCAATCCCAAAGACCCAGCTGGAGTGCGGATACCGGGAACGGTGGTGGTCTGCCGAGTCAGCGCCCTATTCCTACTCGAGACTCGTCACTTAGGAAGACGGGACCAAACGCAAAGAGGTCGTCGGCGAGGAATTCTAAGTCCAAGCGGGACAGCGACGGGGCTGCCAACGACACGATACAGGAGCTGGACGAACATAGTAGTGGCACGCGCAACTCAAAAACTGAAGCGAAACGCCGCCAAGCGACTATCAAGCGGGACGATCTTGACCCGGTACGCCTTTCGGCTGACCTTTCTCGAAATCCATCATCATTCAGCAAACCTCGCCCAGATATCTATAGCACGAGCCCTTCTACACCGGCGAGTGCGATGTTCCCTGATCTCGACCCCGTCGACGACGGCGCTCCATCTCCTGCGGTCGCCCAGGGCCGAAGAAGGGACCGAGACACAAGCGCAGAGCGCCGTTACAGGCGACGCTCCGGTCACCTTACACCAGATCCCCTTGGGGGTTATCTCAGCGAGAACGGGTCAGCAACGCTCAAGACGAAACGCAGCAGTAGCAGACTCAAGCGGCTTTCGGGCGCGGCGAGCCCCACTACAGATCGATCGTCGGACCACGGTGTCGCTGCCAGGAACTCACACAGCGATCAGCCCCATATTGCATACGAGAGACCAACAAGCGCAGATAGTGTCGATGACGCTGTTGAGAGCTATCTGTGCAGTCCACGATTGAGCCAGAAGATCCGGCATCCGCAAACAGGGAGGGTCATTAGCTTTAGCGAAGTTGGAGATCCAAGTGGAAGCGCTGTATTCTGCTGTGTGGGCATGGGCTTAACTCGGTATATCACGGCATTCTACGATGAGCTGGCATTGACTCTCAAGCTTCGTCTAATCACCCCCGATCGGCCAGGTGTGGGAGATAGTGAGCCATACGCCGAAGGCACCGCGACTCCTCTTGGTTGGCCTGGTACGTTGCCCCTAAAAATTTCCACCTGATCAAAAACTGACCGCGAAAAGATGACGTCTACGCAATCTGCCAATCCCTGAAAATCACGAAATTTTCCATCCTTGCCCACTCGGCCGGTGCCATATACGCTTTAGCCACAGCGCTGCGAATGCCTCAGCACATTCGGGGCAGAATTCACCTGCTTGCCCCATGGATCCCCCCATCACAGATGAGCGTGTTTGGCGCCAGCGCCCAGACACCGCTCCCTCCTACGAATGCCATCCCTACCAGCCAGCGGATTCTGAGGGCCCTCCCGACCCCCTTTCTCAAAGCTGCCAACAGCAGTTTTATGACGGCTACCAGCTCCAGCATCACCAGTTCACTTCCAAAGCAAAAGCGAGCCAAACGCGATAAGAAGGCCTTGGCGGCAAAGGAGGCTAAACGCGCAAGTGCGGAGGCGCTGGAAAACAAGGAGAACCGGTTCAGCGATCACCTGCCAAAAGACATGCCCCCAATACAGGCTGCCGACGAGAAGATGGACCAGATCCGACCAACTGGGGCAAGCCCTACTTCACCAGAGCCTGGGAGGACGAATGGATCGCTCACAAACGCTGTTGGACACCGCCACAACCGCTCGAACTCGTCGCAGCACGGCAGTCGTCGACAGTCGGAGAAGGAGGAACACATTCTCTCCGCGGCCGCCGCCATTGCGAATTCGCAGCTCATGGATCGTGAGCGTCAGGAGACGTACGACAATCGTCTGACCCACGCCATATGGCAGCTCGCGACCACTGGTGCAAACCCCGCAGTTGACCTGCTGGTCTGCTTGGAGCGCCGACACACTATCGGCTTCCGCTACGTTGATATTACCAGGCCAGTTGTTATCCACCACGGCAGCCGAGATAATCGTGTGCCTGTGGAAAATGTCAAGTGGCTGGGGAAGACGATGCGCCGGTGCGAAGTCCGGGTGCTGGAGGGCGAAGGCCATGGCTTGATGGCTAGCGCGCAAGTAATGGGCGGCATCCTCATGGAGGTCAGCCGGGAATGGGAAGAATGGGGCCGTGTGACTGGCGCAACAAGGCGGGAAACTGAGAGGTCGAGGAGGGGAACCATCGGCCAGGCAAGGTGAGAGACTTGTTGGATACCTTTGGTAGCACAACCTCGCCCTACACCAACTGCCAACCTTGGGCCCGAGCCATTACATACGCCTCGTTTGTCTTAACACTGTTGGTCATCGGGTACTAGCTCTGTTTGGCCAAACTATGTGTGTACAGAGGTGCGGATAGTCGTATCATTACTCATCAGCTTTTTGTAAAAAGGCTTTGCGGTCTTCCCGGTTGAGGGAATCGAGCAAGCGCATTGCTCGGGCCATGGATGCGGGTGGCGCATCTAAAAGTGTGTGGATATCCTAGCGCGCATACAGCGGCGTGCTTTTTTTTCTTGACGACTTTCGTCAATGTTTTATTCCATATCCGCCTATCTATAGTCTAGGACTTGTACGCGTGTACAAATAATGTCGAATGCTAATGCAAACTCCTTTGAAGTATGCTCTCTGTCAACTTGGTGCCGACGATGTTTGTGACGCACAGCCCCCTTTGATGTCCAACACCGCTTTCTTCAACGGCTTCGGCAGCAAGCCATATCCAAGGGAACAGCACATTTGCTTCGCCTTTAGAAAAACCACACAACACATCACTAACCCGCTTCAGGCTGGAGACTTATACATCCTGCTTCGCTTTTCCCTGGCATCGGCCCCTTTGCCCCGCTGCAATCCATGTCTGACGCTCACACAGGCGCAGGTACGGGCGCGCTTGGCAGGCCTGCAGCCCCGGTAATCTCGGAGGGTTCGAGCTTCACTCTGAGCTTGATTCTATCCACACGCATGTCAGTCAATGGTCTCGAGCATGTGGCATCAGGGTACATGTCTCTCAGGGATTGGGTCAGGATTCCGGTTGGCATACGTGGGCATGCGTGGTTTCAAGAGCGAGACATACCCACCCTTTGGACGTTTATTCTTGACCTTGTCCTTGCCCTTCTTCATGCGAGCTTTGAGACGGCCGGCGTACCCGCGGGCTTTCTTGATAGCGCGTCGCGGCAGTAGCTTGAGCTTCTTACGGCGGATACCCTTGGACTTGCTGGACTTGCCCTCAGAATCCGGAGCGGGTGTCTTCTTGGTCTTAAAGGCGTCGCCGAGGTGCGGGATGTGGATGGCGTTGGTGGTGTCGTCGATCTCGGGGAGTGTGATGTGTGTGCTGGCGAGGGCATCGTCAAGGTTTGCTGCTGTGAGGGGCAGGTCGGGCGCGCCGGTCTCGGGGAAGCGGAAGTCTTTGAGGGACTGGGTGATTTTGGAGTCTTGAGAGAGGCGTTTGGGTTGCTTGCCGGCTGCGGCGGCTGATCGGGGGATGGTTGCTGAGGAAGCGGAGGAGGCGCGCGGCTTGGTCTTGGGTGGCTTTGCCTTCTTTTCCTCGGGCTGCTTGACGGGCTTTGGAGGTTTGGCGGGTTTGGCGGGTTTGGCAAGTTTGTGTTTGGAATCAAGGGCAGGGCTTGGCTCCTCGGTGGTTGGTGGTGCCAATGGTACTGGTTCGACGGTTGTAACTTCGGTAGCCGGTGCCTCGGGAGCTGCTAGGACCACGGGGGCCGCCAGCTTGCCAAAGGAGAACATCGCAGCAGGGCTTGGAGTCTGGAGATAGATGAGCGGTGTTAGCGTGAGAAAGAAGGGGCAAATGATTGACCTGCTTTGTTGGGCTCTGAGGTTGTCAAAGCAGGGGGCAGCTGACCAGCTGAGGAAAAGGTGTCGCACGAGTATCGGTAGGATGCTTTGGAGCCCAATATCAGGAAATATGACGGGCTTGTAATGCTAGAATGTAAAATGATGCAGTGTAGGGTGTCGTGGTGATTCAGCAGGTCTGAGGCTTGAGTGTTCGAGTGCAGGTTCGCAACTCCAAGTCGCCATTTGTCAGACGAAACTCGACATCTTCCCCACCAAGGCTCGCTCTTTCCGCACCTGCGCTCTTGCCCGAGACTACCCGCTGCGCGTTTGCAAGTCGGGCCATTGATCTGCTCCCGCCTGCGGAAAGCTCCGCGCTATTCTTGCGAGGTATTCTTGCGACAGCATTTGAGTGGGAAGGCGCCACTCACGAGAGCCCCTCACGGCTTCATTCCGCGTGAATCCGAACTCCCAGGGTTTTGTCTCTTGTGACCTTTATCACGAGCACGAGTGTCCACTAATTGATCCCATGGCGGAACCGCTCCAGCGGGCTGATCTCGATAACTCGCCACCTCATCATGAGTGCCCTATGAGGAGGAGCGTGTCTAGACGCAATTTGTCTGATGGAGCAACTGCTCGTTCGTGTTTCTTGACATCGAGACCGCGAGAGTGTGTCAGGTTGTCAGCCTTGACTCAGAGCTACGTCTGACCTCCAGGACATTGGATCAGCTCGGCTCGCCGACCTGTGTCCTGACAAACAACCGAGGCGATTGTGCTACCCAGTTTCGGTTTCTGTTGATTGATTCACGGGCCAGAGAAGCTGACTGCGTCCGCTCATGGCTATATATTGAACCCAACCCTTCGGCTCTGCTCTCCTGGCTCTTCTTCAGCACACACCGACCACGCTACCGACAAAGTATCACTACCTACGCCAGATCTGCCTTGAAGCACACCGGCAAGCCTTTTAAGATTTAACACACGGGAACTTATTCCACCTCTCAACACAGCTTCACACTCACCATGGATAAAGCATCAAGACCTTCGTATTCAACAAAAGACTAATATTTTTGTGAAGCATCGTCTGAATGGGAAGCCCCAGAGGTAGACTTCAGCGACTACTGTAACATTCCCCTTTGATTGCGCCATCATGTGACCGTGGCTTCCACGCTTGTTATGTGCTAACACTTCTCAGCGCATCTGATGAAGAACGAGGCCGAAGCCAAGGAACTAGCACCGAGAGTTATCCAGGATAAAGGCGGCGACAACATGGACATTGACCAGCTCAAGAAGTTCCGAGAAGGCATGGATTCGAAGGAGGACGAATCGACTGGGCTTGCACAGGCCTTTTACAGCGCAATTGTTGCTGAGCTGGACAGTAAGTGTTTTCGAGCAAAATCGGCGGTATTCCACAGCTGCGAATGGATACAGCTGATACGTTGCTTGGACATGATTGCTCGAAAGAGTTAAGCAGAGGACAATTTCGCCCCCTGCGTTGAATTGAAACTTGTGTTGGCTCTCCACGAACTATGAATTGGTGGTGATGCTCAACTAACGAAAGCGGGTTCCTCCAGAATCGATCCTTGGCACAAATGTAGCCTGTGTACCTCTCCTGGAGACTAGGCGCACGCTCCTTCTAGTAAACAACAAGAGAATAGGTGACAGAGACATAATGAAACGCGTTGATCTCAGCATGATGATTTCTATAGGCTAAACCTGAAGCATGTGTCAAAACCTCGTGTCACCACTCAAGTCATGGAAGGTAGGTATTTAAGCGAGCCCACCACTACCGGTTATATTGACGGCTACCCTTTTCTCATTCCTCGGGGTCTGCGCCATCTGCGCACGACTCCATCTCCCTTGGCTGGTAAAGCTCTAGGAGCCGACGAGAAGGATAACACACACGTGCGCAGGATGGACGCGTGTCTCTACGACATCGACAACTTCGGGATGCCTCGCATAGCCTGCCTCGGTGTCTCAATAGGGCACAAATCAGGAAAAATGGACACATGTACAGGCGGATGCCGCACCAGCCTACGCCCAAGCTTGAGATTGATAAATGGATTGGTGATTTATTGCGAGGCCGCCTGAGGAGTAACCAGTGTGACGACACCCTTGGCTTGGGGTCGAGTGGTGAAAGCCCCAGGAGGGCAGCTCCCAATATCCAGGACCCAAGGAACACCGTCGCGATATTAAGCGGACCATTGTCATGGGCAGCTAAGGTCACATGGGAGCCCATTGTGTCCAGAATTGGTCGTCCTGGGCACGGCACGGCAGCTACGCACCAGACTTGGCAGCGCTGGCCGCACCAGCCACGACCCGTTGCCTAGCACTGCCGACCCCTGAGATTCTGGGAACGCATGAGGGATTCCATATAAAGTGGAGGAGCATTTGGCAGGACCCTACTACTCCCCACACACTTAACCCCAGTCTCCCGCACCACACCCTGCAGCTCAATTGCACATCATAATAGCTACTTTAAATCTCTATATTCCTCTTTGGGATAGCAACACCTTTTGACATGATCTTCTCCACTACCCGCGTCATCCTCGCCTGCGTCTCAGCGCTCGCTGCCATCGCGAGAGCGGAAGGCAATTGCGACAATGGCATCCGTCTGGCTGAGAGTTCCAAAGAGTTCTATCTCACCAACAACACCGCCGGTTCCGTAAGGCATATCGACTACGCCAAGTGGTTGCTGTACAGCGGCCCCGAGCACCAATTCAACATCACATGGGAGTGTGCTGATGCATCTCTCCCCGTCCTTGTCCAGTGGACAATAAATGGATCGGACAGCACCGGCAAACAAAAGGAAATCCGATGGGGTCGCAGTAAGTACCATAAAGGTCATTCTGGCTGTTCATAACGCTAATAAACACTCTTTAGATCTCACCACCGATTTCACAGACCAGAAATTGGGTAACGGCACCTTCTGGTGGAAGCCAGCCGCTGCCCTCAGCGACGTGACCTGGGACAACGACACCTTCACGCCCAAAGTCTCAACTGACGAGGCAAGGGCGCAGGCCAGCCTGAACTGGAACTACATCTCCGTCTCGCAGCCCGAGAAGGGTCCCAGCAAGCCGGACCACGCCCAAAGCCAGCCTTTTACGCTCCAGTCCGATCGAATCTTCGAGTTCATGCAGAGCCAGTATAAGTCAGGGTCTGAGGCCGAGTATCGCAAGTGGTTGATGGCCGTGGTGCCCGGTGTCATCATCGGCATTCTCATCTTCACGCTGTTTGGTGTCTACATTGGGTATTCGATCGAGAAGCGCCAGATCTACAAGCGGCAGACGCTGGCTGCTCGGTATTAATGACGAGGCTATGTCAAGGGTTAAGGGGCAATTTCTTCTTCTCATTTTGCTTTCAGTCATGACTCTCTTTTGATGTAGCAGCGGACAAATCATTCCCATAGACAGCGTCGGCACATTCGCTTTCATAGCCATACCCACAGGGCGTCCTGATCGGCTACAGGACGACCCTGAACTGTACAATAATATCTGCGTTTAACACCTACCACCTGCATCCCCCTGACTACCCCTCCAAAACTCCCCCTCTACTCACCCCCAGGCTTCCTCCCCAAACAAATCAAAAACGGAAACGTCATCTTATGTTCCATAACCCGATTCCCCGGCTCCGTCTCAACCATCTTCTCCATCTCAAACGCCGTCTCAACCCTCACCTCCTCAAACCCCGCCCCCTCCAACAACGCCCTCATCCCCCCCCTCCCAATCCCATGCCTCTCCACTTCACCCATCTTCCCCTCAGGATGAAACCTCCTCGCCTCTGGCCCAAAGTCCTCATAATCCGTAACCGCCACCCTCCCGCCCGACTTCAGCACCCTGAACACCATCGCAAACAGCCCCTCCAAGTCCGCAATATGATGCAGCACCAAGTGCGAAATCACCAGGTCGAACCTCCTCCCCGTTTGGGTCTCCCCCGTGACGGGGTCGACTCCAATCCGGGCGTCATTCTCATCCGTTAGTAGCGCACACATAGGGAGGATGTTTGTCGCGGGCGGGGGCGACGCGGAGAGTTTGTGACGCAGCATGTCGATCATGCCTGGGGCGGCGTCGACGGCGGTGAGGGAGCGGAGGGAGGGGGCGAGCAGGAGGGAGAGCAGGCCGGTGCCGCAGCCGATTTCGAGGGCGTCATAGGTTGAGAGGGTGGTGGGAGGGGGGAGGTGGGAGAGGTATGCTGCGTGGGCGAGAGTGGTTGCGCGGATGACGTTGGGGCGGGTGTCCCAGGTTAGGGCTTCGGTGTTGAAGCGGGTGGTGGTGTTGGTGTCTGTGTCGCCGGGGGACATGGTGGTGGTGTTTGAGTCGGCCATGGTGGATTGCGGGGGAGAGGTGAGTGAGATTGGAGAAAGAGAAAGGAAACCTAATTTTTTTGGGAGTTGGAGTAGCTATATGCTAGGTATTTAATCCAAGCAAGACATTAGTGTTCAGGCAGGGACGATCTAAGACGGTTCATGTGATGTGGATCCGTCTCCGAGACTCGGCCGCCGACCCGGAGACACCTCCGCGCCAAGCCGATTAACGCCGAACGGATTTACCGCCCAAGTCTCGGCACCCGATTAGCCCCTGAACAGACAGATTAACATCAACAAATGAAAGACTTCCACCACCCCCGACCTCCCACAACCTCGAAATTCCGTCTTCCCTGGTAGCAATACCAAATTCCCCGAAGCCGTCGCCCTCCAGATGTATATCTCAATTAGGTACATCAATCGGCCAAGCCGTACCAATCCAAAAATGAAATTGTCCACAACAAAGGAAATTGTCCCACAAAGAAACTCTCCACAAAAGAAATTGTTTCGCTCTCGTCGACCTCTCTCTCTCTCGCGTTCCAAACCGAACCAAAAGGCACCCAAAAGGCCCTCAATAACCTTCGGGTCTCCGTGCGGAATGCCCTAGTTCTCGCAGTTCCCGTTCATGCCGGCGAGGGGGTCGACGGGCGGTCCGCCGTTTGCGGCGGCGTAAGCGGAAGCCGGGTTGGGATGGCTGGACCAAATGAGCTCGCCGGGACGGTTGTACAGACCCCCTCGCGGAACGACAGGCGGAGCCTGGTACGGGCCGCTGTGCCCGTTGAAACCGCCGAGCGAGTTCCCGTTTGCCGCGGTATACGAGGAAGCCCCGTTGGGAGGATGGGCAGGGGCACCGTACTGGGCCTGCTCGGTGAGGCCGCTGGGTCCTGCCTGTACATTCTCCGAGTAGTAATACTGGCTCCCCTCGGGGTAGGTGTAAAAGAGATCGCCCCACGACTCCTGTTGTTCTTGGACGTAGTCCTGGTACACGTGCTTAACGGAGTCGCTTTTGCTATCGGTGTACCACTCTCGATAGGTGCGTGAGCCAATGGGGATGGGGTCTCTCGGGGGGCCGTTGCAGTAGGCGGGTGTCCACAGGCTGTTCCAGTGGTTGGGCCTCGCAGTAATGTAGACGCCCCGAAGGAAGTAGGGGGACACGCCGATTTTGAACAGCCTCTCGTAGTGCTTTTCCGGGCGTAGCTTGGTTCTCTGGAGCCGTTCCTCGACGAGCTCCCAGGAGACTGGCCGCTCGTCGAGAGGGGAATTGGACGAGGGGCGGCGCGTGTTACTGGCAATGACTCTAGACACCTTGACAGTTTCGCGTGGGTGAAATTCCTGGGCTGCGGCATTAAGGCCCGGGCTGGGGGTTGCGCCGGTGTGGGTGCCGTTGGCGTGCCTGTTAGCAGTGCCGTCGCCGACATGGTTTCGGTTTGTGGCCATGTTCACGGTTCCGTTGGCGACGACGACACCGTTTCTGTGGCCGTTGCCGGAGCCATTGCTGGCTCCAATTCCGTTGACCATACGGTTCGCGGCGCCGGCATGGGTGTCGATGGCCTCAACGGTGGCTGCAGGGGCGGCCGTGGTCACCCTGTGGCGCCACGCTCGGCCGCCCTTGAGATGCTTCTCCCTCTCCTTGTTGGGCATGTTGTTGAACCGCTTGACTAGTCCAGCTGGCTATCCGCGTATCTAAGGTAGTTCAAAGGGCCTGAGTGCTGGATGAGATGGATTCAACAGACCTAGTATAGCAAGGAGACGAGGTTAGTAAGCTAAGATGGGCTGTAGTAACGAAGTCCGTCCATTGGGGGACCGGGAGGCACACATTTATACCCCCGACACCAACAATTCGTGAGATCACAAGGTGACGGGTGTCTAGTCGGGACCATTGAGTGGCATCACAAGCTGAAAGATTTCTAGCCGGGCCCGTTGAGCGTCTACTCGAACCGAAAAACAGAATTGTGTATCCGTACATAGCCGGGAATGTGGGCTTCCGTCAATGTCTGTGTGGATAACCACCAAATATCACGGGGGGTCGACGTTGTTGAAGCTGAAATCCCCGATGACCAGGTGTCAGCCCGATCAGTACATTGAGGCGTCGCTCTCCATACTCCACTGATATGACAATAACATGGACCCGCCGACAGTTCTTCAGGAACCAGCACTCCCACTAGACCAAGCCCTACAGCCTGGTCCCATCTGCCCGCAAGCCATGTCAAGCCCATGCCAAGCTTCTGTCACGCCCCATTCGCAGCCGTTATCCCAGTCAAGTGGTCGTTTCAGCCCTGCCCAGCGGCAGGCGTCCTTTGACTTGCAACGGTCAGCCGGCCGTGCTGCGGCACTAGGTAGTACGAGCCACAGACCATTGTTTGAATTGACGACAATTTCCATGTACAAAGATTATGGAACTACAAATAGTATGAAGGCCACCACAGATGATGATGAACCTGAAAACCGGGGGAACTGCAGCGCTGAAAACAAGAGCCAAAATATGACGTCTGAACAATAAGAACACGTGTCTATCCAACGCAAGGCAGCTCCACTCATCACAGTCATAAAGTCGTTACCTGCATCACAGTGTATCATGTTGACACATACTGGGCGACATAGCCGACCTCCATCATGGCACCATAGCCGTCAAGCGTGCTGTTGTTAGGATTACCCGGCTACTCCGACACCCGGTTAACATTACACCCCTGAGAACATATTATGAGACTTTAAGAAGAGAAGAGCGACCCACCCAGTCACCACCAACCGCAACATTCAGGATGAAAAACAGGGGCCTCTGCGCCAAGCTGGCCCACACATTCGAGTTTCCGATCTGGTCGCCCGTGACACGGTGGTACTGTTTTGAATTCTCGTAGAAAGTGATGCTCTCGGACCGCCAGTCACTAGCATTCGAGGCACGGTCCCAGATGATGCGCCAAAGTTGCCTTGATCGATGGGTAAGGGGAGTCAGGGTCCTTACTTTAATACAGCCTCGGGCACAGGGGTGACTCACCAGTCCTGACTCGGAATTGCCACCGTGGCGCCTCTCCCGTTGGGCTCATTACATATACCTCCCGGTGAGACATCGCAATGAATCGTCCCGTGGCCCGTGAGCTGGCCGTTGACCGTCTCCATGATATCTAACTCACCACAGCCCGGCCAGCCCGTGCCGTGGCGGATCGAGTCCCCCAGCAGCCAGAACGCCGGCCAAATTCCCTGCTTCGTGTCGGTTGGGTTGCTCCCGAACCGAATCTCGGCCTCGGCTACTGTGCGCTTTCCAAGTTCGGGCGTAAACGTGTACTTGGATTCGATTCTTCCAGAGGTCCACCCATGTTTGGCAGAGCTGTTTTGCCATGGCACGATCTGGAGCGTGTCTCCGTTGGTCAGCTGGACGTTTTGCGGGCTGGCGCGGTAGGTTTCGAGCTCGTTGTTTACGTTTAGGTCGCCGTCTCGGATGTTCCAGGTGTTTTGGTTTGGTAACTGGCCGCTGTTGGCTCCGCTGAAGTCGTCCGACCATGCGAGTCGGTATCCATCGTAGGTCGGAGGGTTCCACGCTGATGTTAATTTGGCGGCGAAAGGGAAGAGAAAGGCTGATATGAAATGCATGGTGAGAGAAAATGTTTAAAACCTTGAAATGAAGATAAGGAGAACGATGTGTTCTTACTCCCGGAAGTATGCAAGAAAAGTAAAAACATGCGGAAGACCGGGAGAAAAGGAGACGGAGGTTCCAGATCTGTTTGAGCTGATTTATACATGCTAACTGCACCTAGCTGACCGAACAGAGACCCCAAAGGAGAGCTACATCATCTGAGGTCAGTCAGGGGATTCAGTAGGGGTGGCATCGGGTGAGCAGCAGTTCGGCGTCCAGAACATCAGGACATGCCGTCGCCCAGCGCGCGATGTAGCATGCCATCTCGTGAAAGCCGAATGAACCTAGGACGTCTAGGCATGCATATCATTAAGATTTAAGTTAGTCGTCCTCTGAAACCGTTGGTCTGTCACCTTCACTTCGGCGCTTCGGCGGCGTATGCGGCCCCATTGCTGCTTTATGAAGAGCATGGCGCAGGTTAGTTGATTGAACTTGTGCGTCTGGGGAAACGGCCGGTGATTTGGCTTTCCCTTATCTCGTTTTTAGCGCACCGAGGATGACGATGGCCCAACCTTCTTCTAGAGTCGTCAACTAGAACCGGCATTGGAGCAGCAGCTCAAACCTTGCTAATTCTGGACGCTTGCCTTCACACCGCGCAAGCGCTCTGGTGGCAAACTAAGGTTTGGCTCATCAATCAGCATCGGACGCCGCAGGATGATTTCCCCTGGGAAGTTGGAACACGCCCGCATCATTTGTGATTTTTGGGCGGCCATGCCGCGGTCAAATACCGTTGCATGCCAACTGGTCAGATGGCCGCTCTTTCATCGATGACGGAGCAGGTGAGTGTCGCGACCAGTCCTCCCGTCCGAAAATGCAACCCTTGGGCACCGGGTGTTGATCGCGCGCGGTTGTCAGTCTCTGTACGGCAAATGTGATTGGAGAAACGGGTGAAATATTCGGCACATGTCACCGTTGGGAGATGTTGGAGCCCTGTGGGGAAGCCTCGGACCCGTGGCGCTTGTGCAACCACGCCCGTGGGCCGTGTGGAACCGACACCAACGGTCGGCTCCGAGCTACCGGGAGCGATCACGTCGAGGAACGATCTGAATGCCCAAACCCGACCAGTGCAGCGAAGGGGTGGTATATGCTTGTAAAAAAAAAAGTAGAGACTCTGTGCACACACGGACGAGCTGGGGTGTCGTTGGATGAAGGCGACGGTGCATTATTTCTCTGCCAATCGATGGTTGTAATCTGCACTCGAAGTAGGCCATTCATGCGTACAACGGCACCAGAGCAAAGAGAGGGTCTGCTACGCAAGCGGGGAAGAAGCCTTCTTGCTGTCAGGGCGGGCCATGGGATTCGATGCTGTGTTGTTGGCCATCTGTGAATCAGTTCCTCAGAGGCTTTGGTGACTTCTGCGACGGTGAATTTGAATAAACCAAGAATATGAGAAATATCATTCATGTCTCTCATGATACGGGCAAGGCCAGCAATTTGATCAGTTGAGCTGCTGGCACAAAGCTTGGTGGGGCTCCGGATTCCAGGCTCGCACAGCGCCGAGATGGGGACTTCCATTTCTTGGCACGGGCCTTCGCACCTTCTACCTTCCAACAATCCAACCTGCGCCGATAGGCAGATAACCTCCCGCTCACACTGCCCAGTCGCATTCTCATTTGAGTATAGCCACCTACAACCTCCTGCGCATATCAATCCTACCGCCAACTCGCAATGCCACTGCTCAGATTGCCCCCGGAGCTGCTCGAGGAAATCTGCAGTCATCTAGACGAGCACGATGTCGTCAACTTTCGACGGGCTTGCAAAATGTGCGCCGAGATTGGCCTCAGGTTTGCTCTCGCGGAGCTCAAGATCTTCTGCCATCAGAGTGACTTCGAGAATTTGAGGGCAATCGCCAACGACCCGACCAAGGCGAAGCTCGTTCGGTCACTGGTGTACGTGCCCTTCGTCATGAGCTCTCTTTCAGAGAAAAAATTCAGACTCAAGTACAAGCGCCTGCTTCGCTACAGAGGTTGGCAGGATAAAGACATGCCCTCCGACACCGAGATTCAGAGAATGCACACCAGACACGAAAACGCGGTCCACCACGGGCGGGGGATCATTGATAAGAAACTGGAGGCCGCTTGCTTCGCAGAGGTTCTGCCCAGGCTCTGCGGTCTGACCAGCCTCAGCCTCCGCAACGGCCTTTACATCTCGGAGCAGTCCCACGGTGACGAACACCGACCCGCTATACGTACTTGGTCGATCAGGAAGTCCCCTTACGTCGGCTACAACTGCGGCCTTCGTGAACGTTCTCAGGTCAAGTACCCAGGCAGCGGCTACCGGGGCCTGAGAGCTTTGATGGCGGGACTGACACAATCTGCGTCGTCTTCGGCGCCGCTCAAGCTGCGGTCACTGAGAATGGGCCCCGTGGAATGGTCTTCTATGCTGTTCGACCTGCCGCCATCTAGCATGTTCTCAAATCTGGTCGAGATCAGTTTCGATTTTGAAATAACTCCCCAATCCGGGTGAGTTACTACTACAGAATGAACTATCACATAATGAGGAATATTTATTGATATCCAATACAGGTCTGAGCCCTGGGAACTCGACTCCCAAACGCTGGCGAAGCATGACAGAGCCGCGGAGGCCCGGCGGAGAAAATACACTGCCGCACTGAGAAGCGGTCGGCTTCATGATTTTCTGGCAGGCCTGCCAAACCTACAACTCCTCGCCATCCGCTCGTTCTCCACAGCGCTTTACGTGCTCGGCCTCCACTGGAGGCTGAAAGACATCATCAAACCCAGCCATCGCTGGCCGTACCTGAGGAGGTTGGCTCTGAGCGGATTTGTGGCAACGAGCCAAGAGTTTCTGGACGTGGTCGCGCTTCACAAGGACACACTTCGATATATTGAATTTGGCGTCGTCGAGTTGCTCGATAATAAACCGAAGGCATTTGTTCAGAATGTGAACCAGTTGATGGGCCGGTCTTTTGAGTCAGTCGTATGGGGCCCTGTGCGGGGGCCCATACTGTCGGACGACTGCGAGGTCTTGCGGAGCGACCGGCTCACTGTGAGCAATAATGGGCAGGAGGAAGTCGTCTACAATGGGTTCGGCAGCCAGAACCTCGAATGAGTGGCCGCTTACACCGTGTCGGATTTGAGATTGAGCATGTGCTCCCAAGAGGGAGGCCGATTTTGCTCTGATCCGTGATGAGCACTGCAGTTTGGTTAGTGGTTGGTACTTCGGCCAGGTCTGGACTGTTTGGGAAAGAGACGTGAGTTGGGTTGCTCAATAACTGCCTGCCTGGTGATGATTAGTGGGGCGGCATGGTTGAGTATGACATGGGAATACTGTCATAGATACTGTAGTTTAGCGTTTAGATACCCCAAGTCAACGGTTGCTGTGTGTAATTGGTGTGTTCATACAGACTGCAGTGTATTCGGACATTCCGGTCATCTGTCCACGCAGCGCCCGCGCAGCCGGTGCCAAGACCCCGGATACGACCTGCGCGTTTCAGCTCGTCACCTCCGTCACTCATCGCAATCCTCAAGCTCTTCGATTAACGCCAAAATGAGCCCTCCTACCTACAAGTACAGGCCTCTGAGTACCGGTGGCTGCATTCGCCTGGTGCATCTCACCAAAGAAGACAAGGCTCTCCATGGCTTCAGCATCCGGTTGAGCGAGACTAGCCTGGGCGGCAGCCTGCGCACTCCCTTCAACGCTCTTTCCTACACCTGGGGCCTCCCTTTCCACACCGACATCCTCGACCTGGAAAAATTAAATCTCGATGGTGGGGAGATATTCACCATCTCAGTCGACGGCGATGGCGACCATCAAGTAACAATCACCGAGAATCTCTTCTACGCGATGAAGCAACTGGTCGGGAATGCTGAGCTGGAAAATGAACCGGTGCCGCCCCTTTGGATTGACGCCTTGTCCATCAATCAGCAAGACGAAGCGGAGAAGTCATCGCAGGTGAACATGATGAGCGATATTTACTCCACAGCATCGCGGGTGATTGTCTGGCTAGGCAAAGAGGACCCGGCGCCGCGGTTCGTCTCGCTGCACTCAAATATGGAGCTGGAGAAGTACTTGACAGATGTGGCCCTGGGAATACGGGACGGCATACCCACAGCCACTGTGCTGGAAAAACTGGGCCTCGTCTCTCTCCAAGAATGGCAAGACATGTGGTGGGAATACGTCTCCTTCTATCGCCGCCAGCGGTACTTCCGCCGGGTGTGGATAATCCAGGAAACAGCGCTCGCCCGCGACATCACGGTCCTGTGCGGCAGCCACACCTTGGACTGGACTCGAATGGTTGTCATCGGAAACCTGCTACACATCTCCAACGTGGGCGCACAATGGACCCTCCTCGGCCCCCGCATGGCGTTGCTCGCTCAGACAGGCGGTTGGACTCCGGGCAACGAGATACGACAGCTTCACATGTTTCGTACCGATCACCGCATCAACGGAGGGCTGCCGATGCATCTGCACCAAACCAAGGCCAACTTCATGCGAGGGCGCCAGGATCTTACGTCGGTTGACCTGGCAACCGAGGCATTGCTCAGGGGGCTCGGCGCACTTGGAGACAAGCACCACAAGGAATATGCGTACTTCTCGCTAATTCTCAGACAATTCGCCGACTACCAGACCACCGACAAGAGAGACCACGTCTTTGCCGCGCTGGCCTTCTGCCGCCCCTTCTTCACCAAGGCAGGAATGGAGCCCCCAATCACGCCAAGCTACAAGATGACGGTCCAGGAGGTCTTCACGCAAGTGACTCTCAAACTCCTAACATCCCTGCCCGTTCTCTCCCTTCTGTCCTTTGTCACCGACGAGAAGAGACGCATCCCAAGCCTCCCCTCCTGGGTACCCGACTTCACCGCCCCGTTCGCCAACCGCCCGCTCATCCTCCGAGGATTCGTCCCTTCCCCTAACTTCCCAGCCTCTGACATAATGGAACCCATTTACAACGCCTCCCTCCTCCCTTCCCCTCACGCAAAATTCCCTCTTGCTACCACCATCCCCTCCCCAAACTCCCCGGACTCCCCCTCAGCCTCCCAACTACTTCTCTCCGCCACCCAAATCGGCACCATCTCTCAAATCTGCCCCGCCACCTTCCCCACCGTTGCAGAATTCACCTACACCCCTTACCTCTCCTTCATCTCCTCGCACCTCCCCACAATTTACCCGCCTACCGCCCAGCCGCGCGAGGAAGCCCTCTGGCGCACCCTCTTCGGAAACTACTGCGACAGCCACACCCTAGAATACCCCGCCTCGTACATGGTCGGGATGACTTTCTTCCGGCAGCATGTTCTTGAGAACGTTGCCGTGAATGTCATCTCTAAAATCGGTGAGGATGGGAATCTAGTTGGGTTTTTCGCCGAGCAGATGCGCGTGTCGCTGCTTCTGGGGGGCTTGGCGGCGGAGAGTGACAAGGGGGAGGCGTTTCTCCCGGGGCCGATAGATCTAGCGGCGCAGATAGGGGTGTATTTCGGGAAGGCGTTTGGAGTCATGGAAGGGATGGAAATAGTAGGGGGGCCTCAGGTCGCGGATGGGGTGAGAGAGGAGGTCGGGACGGCGATGGCGGCGAGTTTGGACGAGCG
>Ga0247758_1000018_pt1 | contig 102626 bp, 34 predicted proteins | sample UWRJL156409C4_FD_180950 | JGI IMG/M metagenome (GOLD analysis project Ga0247758, IMG submission 180950) | Plant litter microbial communities from Arlington Agricultural Research Station in Wisconsin, United States - UWRJ-L156-409C-4 | ecosystem: Environmental > Terrestrial > Plant litter >... | reverse complement strand
GGGAGGTTTATGTCGGCGGTGGCGGCGGTTGTGACGGGGGAGGGGGAAAAGAGGATTGACGTTGTTGCGGTAGGAACGGATGCGAGGGTTTGGCATAAGGTGAAGATTGGGCCGACTTTGGGGGGGCCGTGGGAGAGTTTGGGCGAGTGGTTTAACAGTGCGCCGAGGGCGGTTGTTGCGGGGGAAGGGGCAGGCGCCACCCGGCAACCCACCATCCGCTCGAGGGATTGAGACCTCAGAGATCGAAGACACCCGTTTCTTTTGCCTTGCAACCAGTTTAGCTGGCCATGAAGCCATCTAACTACATGCGTCACCCAGCGGAGGTCCCGGTCAATCTCAGCTCGCATAACCACACCTCGGCTCACATAGTGTTCTGGCGCTGCGTTTCCCAACAAAAAAACCCCCCCCCTTTCTTTATGATTAAAATTCCTAGATTATCGTGATAACTTTAGGATCTTAGTAAACTAGGCTCTAGCTGGAGCACCTTGCCAACCCAACACGCATGAACGTGTTTTGTTCGCCTTGTACGGATGAGAGCACGATACACGTTTCCGACTCGGCCTCGGTCTCATCGGTGGTAGCAGGACTTGCCTGATACACCAACAAGCAGAAAACTATTGCGGATTCTCACATTAAGCTGCAAGGGTGAACATCACACTCCATCCGCCCTGCATATGACGGAAGTTTCTTGCTGATTCCCCGTATGTGTAGAGAGGTCTTGTTGTAATATTGTATGGGGATTGGTTCTCTGCCGAAGTCGTGGCATATGAACAGGGGTTGGCTGAGTCGACCAGAGATTTGAATGCTCCCTCCACTTTCTACTTGGCCGAAGGGGTCTAGTCCGGCTGGTTGAACATCAGTACTGAGCACTTCAATCTCTGGTACACGGTTGCCAGGAACATCGCCATGTTCCAAGTCTCCGCGGTAGGTGATATTCCCGACAACCAAAGCCCAAGACCATGATGGCGCCCGATAGCATTCAGGTCTACAAGTTGGTGTATGTCGTTGGCCCCGTGCCTCCCAAAGAAGCGAATTTGGGAGGTCCTTGAGCCACAGACCAGCCAAATACTTGTCGCTGATGTGTTAGTGCACTAAGCTGGCAATACCAGAGAGGGCGGGCAGAATGTCTGAGTGGTTGGTGAGATTTCGATAGGATGCTTCCACTGCAATTTGACGCCACTTTCTCATGATTGCGTCCTCAGAGGGGATCTTTTGGAGAATTTCCTTGATACCGGTTGGAACCCTAAATTCGAGTTGAGAATCCTTGTTGCCGTTGTCATCGTAGCCACAACTCGAACCCTGCCTTGACAGCAGCCCTGACGGCCACGATTCCGAGGCTTTCTTTTCCCAGCACTCCCAGAAAAGCTCGTGTTTGGTCCAATGGAGAATCCGATGAGATAGAGCGCGCTCCTGGAGAGCCCATAATCGGTTGTTCATAGGCCCCTGTTGGAGGACGACCTTCCACTACGGAAGGTTGGGTGTAAGCATCGTAAGCCCCATACCGGTCTTGTCATCATCCTCTTCCTGGTAAAGCCTGGTAGGCCGCACAGGCAACATAGATAAGCCGGTCCGCTCCATGAAGCAGCCCTCGGAAGAGTTTGCCGACCCGGTAGCGGAAATGGTACAATAGGCGTTGCTGTACACCTCCGACATTGTGGATGATTCTTTTTGCCAGTTAAGGTTATCGTCTTGGATAATGCAAAGGGAGTCAACCCAAAGATAGCGAAATCCTAAGCGACGGGTTATATGAACCGCGTCTACTATAGTTCTTGGTAGCTCAGAGTCCCGGATACCTGGGAGAGAAAAATAGCGATGTAACGTTTGGGTCGTAAGCCTGTGGTGATCTGGTGCATCACCCCAGTAGTAGGTCAGGACTAGATAGTCGTTTCTTCCGCCCAAGCCAGGCACTATACGCACTCTCTTTGACTGGGCCGCCCCAACATCCACAACCAGGGCTGGAAGTATCGGGAGTTGTTATGGTTGGTAGCATCGGTGGTACTGGGAGCAGTCCGATAGCTATTGAGCCGCCAGTGAAAGGACTTTTTCTGAGCCAGCCTTAGGACTAATCGGATTTGCTTAGAGGAATGTGTGTTAGCCTTTAATCCCCACTTTTCAACTCGGCGGGAATATGGATGCTCGGTACCTATGTATGACTTTGTAGCAACTCTGAGGCTCCTGAGGCAAGGAACGGCAAGTTCTTTCGTCCATGATTCCTGGCATTGGCGCCATAGGATCACGGAGGCCGAGACCACAGTCGTAGTATATCCTCCTATGCCCGAGGGACCCCCGAAGTCCGATCGTGACATACTCAGGGAGACAGAAAACCGTGATCTTTTCATAAGAGTCCCGCAATTCTCGCTCTGCGTGCGCCGAAGGACATAGGTAGAGCAGGGTTTGTGTGAAGAGGCAGCAAAGCTCGCAACCGTTGTTTGCTGAACGTATCAACGCACGGGCACTATTGTGAAGCGTGATTCCGAGGTATTTGGTCTGATTAACAGGGGGGACTGGGGAGGACGCGATGGTGATGCGGTTGCATTCACTGCATCTCGTCTGCGAATTGGAGGGGCAAGATAACCGGGATAAATCCATATTGGCGGTAGGAACGGGGACCCAAGCCACCAGAGGTGCTGTAGATGAAATGAAGGAGAATATAACGACGATGGATGTCTCACGCGCCACTCTAATACTGTCTCCGTACGTGGTATGGCGAGGAACATAGAAGGTACGAGGCGGGTGTGGGAAGTGTGAGGTTGCATTTATTTAGGCTCGAGTTGGGCACGCGGAGCGCTAACCAATGCCAACAAAGTAATCGTTTTGGAACAACGCTGACCAATGAACAAACTTGCTGGCACCCAATCAGGGTGTGGCAGGTGTACCAGTAATAGGGAGCAGCAGGGCCTGAAGCTCTGAATACCTGGGTTTAACAAGAAGCGATTGGTTCAGAAGGAGGAGATAGGGGGACCTGACGTTCCACGTTCATGTTCATGTTCCATCTCTTGCCCTGGTGGAGGGCTCTCACAGTATCGGCCGAACCGAAATCCATGGTGCGATAATTAGGTATCCCTAACGCTGCAGCAGGAGAAGTCTGTCATGTTGTGCGGGCACACCCTGTGAACCATCACCTATAAGATAGACTTTCAGGGCGCGAGGCTTCGCCTTCGCGCTCTTAATCGGAACATCTGTCAGAATCTAGCACTCATGGCCAATTGTGGTGATGGTTGTGTATTGTTGTTCTGTGGAAGAGAATCTCTGGCCTGCAGGGTCCCCTATTGCCAAGCCGGCTACATCCGCGAATGGCTCCAATTGCTTATATAAGCTGACAACATCAACATTTACAGCCACATCTTACTTTCCAACCTGTAACAACTCGCACGACGTTGACGCCATGGTCACTCACTCACGTGAATGTCCCAGCCCTCGCGGAAACCCAAGCGCCTCATTCTAGCCTCAAGCTTGACAGCGGCGCAGCACCAGTCGGCGCCGTTGGCTAGCGCTATATCCGCCTCCAGTGGACGGATCGTGACCCTTCCGAGATCCCTAGCCAGGGGTTTATGTTTTCATATCGCCTCAGCTCTTCTGTTTTCGTTCGGGCAATTTCCACCAAAGGCTGGGCATTTTCAACTTGCTGTGCCCCTGAGGTCGTAAGCTAGGCATGAAATTCGCCAACAGGAGAGCCATTTGGTGAAGAACATCGGAGAAAATGTCTGACAAGAAGATGAAAACGTAGCATTTCACAGCAGCAGCTGTCAGCGACCGTGCTGAAGGAGTATGCTAGTACCCCGGGTTGCATCTTTGTGGCCCTGTTTGTTTTCTTCCACACCCAGCAAAATTGAGAGATCATACATCGGGTCCCGACACCCCTTTTTCGGGCGTGACATGAAAGTCAGCTCCGAACCGGCCACTTTCAACAGTAACACTCACTGAGATACGATGGCACTATGTATCTTCAGTGGAGGGCAGGCTCGGACTCCGAAATCTCCACAGTTTACCCCCGTTCCGGACCATTTCGTTTCCGAGGGGCACCTTGCTGCTGAGTACGGCTACACCCGCTTCCTGTCATCATGAGCCACTCTGTGGTGGCCACTACTTCGCTTGTAGATCAAACCTCATCCTCGATTAGCTCAAGCGTGACGGCCGATTGCTCTACTGGCACACCTCCGCCCACGGGCGGGCCCCTTTTTCGGGTAGATTTCCGATCAACACCCACAAAGGAGACATGACATTCCCCAGCACCACTGCGCATCTTCCTACCCCGTATCAATCTGACGTAGTAACCGACCACGACTCGGCTGTAAACGCGAGTTCGTGCCGACGCCTCAATTTCTCCGGATCAACCAGAATCTTCAGCCCAACACCCGCAGTCTCCAGATTAAACACGCGTAATATCATGTACACAGTCTCTCTGTTGCCATTGACACCCGTATTATCTTGCATCTGGAACTGGTTAGTTTCATCTCCGCTTATGACCATCAAAACACAGGTGCAAGACGTACCATGCGATACTGAGCTTTGCTCATGAAGAAGCGCGTACTGCACTCCTTCGTTGTCGCCTTTACTTCAATGTAGTAGCGCGGCCTCGCGTTTGCCCATTGATCTACCTCAAGGTATCCCTTGTCGATGAGAAGGGTGGTGAACTCGCCACCAATGTCGTTGTACACAATGTCAGATGTTTCGCGTCCGGCCCATGCCCTTAGATCCGAGTACCAGGGGTGCGCTGAGACATAGTTGCGGATCGTGCTCTGCCAGTTGGCTCTTGAAAATTGCGGGAGGGGTGGCTGGAGTTTGGAGAGGAGTTCGAAAGCCTAGATTTCGGTTAGCAAGCTCATCATCTTTGGTAGTCACTTCAAGACCGAGAGGTTGCTCTTCTGTTGGGAAATATACTTACGAACAGCTCGCCCGCGGCGCCAATCTTTTTATCGCGCTCGATTTGACTGGATGACCGGATACAATAACTCTCAGCCGCAGATTCATCGTTGCCAGTATTTCCGGGAAGCGCAGCAAGAACCGTAGACATGTCGAAAGAGCCGCGGGATGGGAATGTGGTGGATCTGGCTGCTCTGACGACGTTATGTAAAAGAGACAGATAGGAATCTTCTTCTGAGGCATACGACTCCGCCGGTCGTAAAGCAGGACGGGAAAGTGCGTATCGGCTTCGAGCAGCTATATATGACGTAGAATGAGATGTGGGAGACGCAACAGAGGACTGAGGCGTTGACATGGCGAAGCTTTCGTCATCACTGGACTCCGTTCTTTCTTGATTGGGTGGAGTCATAGGTATTTGACGAGATGGTGCCTCGAGCTCTATCAACACATTATCTTGTGTCTGAGTTAAGATCGCGGGGGGTTCAGGCCCAATGGAACCGATAGTGGTGTTATCTCTGACTTCTGGCTCGTCAATATTTGCAATATCGACTGCTCCAATCCCGTGCTCATCTAGAATATCTTCGAGGGCAAATTGCTTGGCGCTGAGGACGCTCTGGACGGCATTGACTGCCTCGGATGGCGTCCCGTGCAAGCAAATGGCCCAGTTCTGGACCCTTTGCACCCGCAATAGCCACCACCCAGAACTTCATAGACGATTCGTCCAGCCTGGTTTTTTCTTGTGGATTTGGCCTTGTCAACAACGAGAAGCAAGAAAGATTCGACTGGTTGATGCAGCAAGTCAACTCTACTCGCATGAGGATCAACGCAAAGCCCCCAGGCATCACCATCACGGATGCCGACAAGGCCATGAGAGCCGCCGTTGCCAAGGTCTATCCTCAAGCCAAGCCTTAGCTCTGTGTCTTCCACATCAACAGGAATGCCGCTAACAACATCAAAATGGAGTGGAATAAAGCCGCTGCATCACAGGACACAGGTCGCCCTCGCGATGGGTGCTCAACAACCTCGCAGTCAAGAGAATGTTCTCGCACTTTATTCGTTGTGTTAGTGTGTCGATTCGCCTATTTGCGTGGAAGGTGCGAATGGATGATGGCCCCACTCTCAGAATATTCTTCAGGAAGTTGCCCCAGAGACCAATCCAATGACTTCCGATATCGTGCTCGTGCTTGGAAGTGACCATTGAACGTCACGAAATAGTTTCGTTGGCTCTTAATTACCACCAATTAGCAGTCCGCTGTTGTCCTATCCCGCCTACCAGAAATGAGAGTCGCAGCCGCATGCAGCACCAGACTGGACGCTCCCCGGGAGAGCTTATGTGAGCGTTTCGGCCCAACCTCAATCCTGTGCAACATGGTGGCTCCCAAGCGTTCAATCCAGCTGCAAAGGAACCGTTTGAGCCCCCCTCCCCTCTGTCTCTATGTCACACGGTCAGGGTTGGGTTATGCTTCCTCTGACGGATTGGTTAGAAAAGCAGGGCTTACTAGTTCCTTGGCATGGGTTGGGCGCTTCCAGCGGCAACCACCATGGCCAACCATCTATGATGAGCGTTGCCATTAGCGCGCAGCTCTAATAGGATGAACCGAAGGATAAAGGAAGGCCTTCGGCCGCCCAGATTGTATCTTAGCTTTTCTTCTTCAACAGGACTTTCGAGGCCATTGAAGATTATCGTAATTGAGACTGTAGCGCCCTCTGGGCCACTCGCAGTTCCAACCTCTCGTGACGTGGAAGCCCCTGGCCTGCCCCACATCATCAAGTTGCTTACACTCTATCACCAGCGGGACGAATTTCTAACAACCAGTCTCGGTTTTTGGGATCTCCTCGATTTCTCACGCGCACTTGCTCGCCTACAGGATACCCATTCGAAAAGTTCGTCAGCCATGGGACGATTCAAACTATTTCGTGGCTTTCGCCGCCAGAAACCAACATCTTGCCCTCCCCCGCTCAACCCCTCGAGCGCCAGCGAATCCTCAGAAGCCCTCACGGCAGCAGCTGGGGTGTCAACCACACTGGCACGCGACGATACCGATATCCTAGCCCATTCCGCGATGAAGTCCTATGAGGCAGAGATCTCCCCACACACCCCATTGAACGACCAGTCAACCAGCCAAGGAGAACTGGCTGTTGGCATGGGCGTCGGACTCGATTTCATCCCTGCGGACGAGCCACCCACGCAGTCGTCGGGCCCACCCCTCTCTTCAGCGACTGACACCGGCGAGCCGACCCATCCCAGACTCGAACTACGCGACTTACCAGAGCGGCCCGAACGAGACGACACTCCAACTACACCCGCGATCTTACCCTCCCCGAACGTGGCTTCAAACACTGATACGTCGGCGGACTTGGTTACCCACTCAGCGCATTCGCAGACCTGCGCAGCGTGCAAACTGGGACACCTGATTCCTTGGTTTTGTAGAGCTTGCAACCTCCCATTTTGCGACGAATGTTGGAGCCAGCAGCTGCAGCATAAGATCCTTAACAAACCTGGGAATATCGCGCATGAAAAGACCAACCTGGAGATTGCAGAGAAGGTCAACAACGTCTTGACGCCTCCGGCAAATCAGATGGTACGTGAGAAGCTTCACCACGATGACGAGTTGACTGCTTGGTTTGGTGAGTGGTTGCAGCCTGAAGTCTGTTGTATCCTTGTAAATGCTAAGCCAGGCTGTGATAGGGATTGAGGAGCGGGAGCAGGGTGATAGCAGCCACCTCGTGCTCTACGACTACGGCCGCCTCTCCGAGGTTTTGGAGGCTAGGGTGTCAAGCAAAGACCAAAAGGGTCAAATTCGCATGACCCCCAGCCTCGCATCTTTCGTGGGACACACAGGGGCAGGCAAGAGCTCTCTGATCAAGCTACTGATTGACCTTGATACTGCTCAAGGCCAGAAGCACTTGTCCCCCATCGTTGGCCCTGAAGCTAGCCATCATCCGACTTCCGAAGACGTCCACCTGTATCTCGATCCCCGCAGTGCTCAAACCGGTAGCCCAGTCATGATGGTTGACTGCGAAGGGCTATACGGTGGCGAGCGTGATCCCTCAGGCACGACGTTCAAGATGAAGAGAAAGGAACAAGATGTGAGAAGGGCATTGGAAGACCGTGACTACTTCAAGGCCACGAGAATCAGCTCCGAGTACGAACTTCTATGGTCAACCGGAGATGGAAAGAAAACACGAGGCTTCGCTGTCACCCATCTTTACCCCAGGTTGATCTACGCATTTTCGGATGTGATCGTTTTTGTCCTGCATGAAGCACGGTACGCCACTCTCCCCTGAATTTCTCGAATTATACCTATCCAATGGTTGGAACTTACAACAGACTTTAGAGAAATCGAGCAGGTTTTTGAGAAGCTGGTCACCTGGGCCGCGAACGCGATCGAGACTTCAGCAAACCAGCCTATCCTGCCCCACGTCATCATTGTACTAAACAAGCATGAGGACTTTGTCCTCGCTGGAGGGGAGAATGCAGACACAACCATCATACTTAATGATGTTGCCCGTGTTATCGACAAAAACGAGACCCTTTCGAGCTGGACTACACACTGGAGAGACCGTGGGAAGGTGATAGAGACACTTTCTGACCTCATTCACTGTTACTACAGCTCTGTTGAGGTATGTAATTGCCTGATCGAAAGGGGAAGGCTTTCCGGCTGACCTCCTATTCTCAAAGATCCTGCGGGTGCCCCGCAAGGACAGACCACAACTCGTCCACGACAGGGTTAAGGAGTTGCAGAAGCTGATTGCGAGAGATTGTACTGCAGCACAGTCCGCCAGAAGTCGTGCGGGGATGCTTCTTGACATGGAAGGTTTGCAAGCATATATGCACGAGGCCTTTTTAACTTTCTCAGGGAAACTGGACTCCGCCTTCGACTTCGTCACGGCATCCCTTTTAATGTCACGTCTCTCATCTGACTTCAGCGGAAATTTCTTAAAGCTTCTACACGGTGTTGTCGACTTGTGGAAGGATAACGGAAACGTCACCGTGTTTCAATTGCTCAATGAAGTCACCTGCCTCCTAGCATCCTGCATCAAGCTCGATACCGTCCGCAATGGTGTTCAGGGTCGGTCAAATTATGCTTGTCCCCATAATTCTTGCGGGGGCTTGAGGGTCTCGGCTTCGTAATACTGACAGATACCACCAGGACTCCCGCGCAATATTATAGCCCGGTACGTCGCACAGCTCGATGACGTTCTCGAAGGTTTCTGCAACCAGCTATGGCCGTGCGAGGCCCGGGACCGCATCACCTCCAACCGCTGCGTCAACACTCGGTTCGGGCACGCCAAGGGCCATCAAACCAAGAATGGGAGAGTTTTTGCCGCCGGAAGCTATGAATCTACCTTGACGTTTGATACGTATCGCCAGAACTTTCTGCAAGACACTTACTGGTACTTGGAGGATATATTCAGGGAGGTGTCAGCTACTATGGTTGACTCAACAGAGATTACCGAACTACAGGCGGCAGCTCAAGTTCATCGGGAGGTTCTTAAATCATTCTTCCGCGTCACCGATCCTCCCGAAGCCCGACCGCAAGGTGCTGCACGCCTCGCTAGCCACAGCACTTGCTTCTGCTGTTTCGTTGAGCCAGCGGAACACCCCATGTCCTGCGAGCATGTACTTTGCAACTCATGCGCTATGTTATATAGTAAACAAAGGACAGCATCGCGAATGGAAACCGAGGTGCAGTTTTGTCCTTTTGGGTGCGACTGGTTCAGAGGGTCTCCACAGGTCGTCCGCCTCAAGCCCAAGTCTGCTGGCATTCGCGTATTATCTTTGGACGGGTATGAAGGCCTCAAAATCACATTGTTTGTTGCTAACTTTGTCGACAGAGGCGGAATCCGGGGACTGGTTGAGCTTGAAACCCTGAAGAAGATTGAGATTGCTCTAGGTGGGAACGTACCGATCCGAGCTTTCTTCGACCTCATGGTCGGTACCAGGTTCGTATCTGAGTTTCATGTTACCAGGGTGTGCCAAGAATGGCAACTAACTGCTACTGCCACAGCACTGGTGGTATCGTGGCTCTCGGTCTCGGCGTCATGGGTTGGTCCGTGGACACCTGCATCGAGCGGTTTAAGGAGCTCTGCACCGAAGCCTTTACCAGGAGGAAGGGCGGTTCTCTGCTCGAGAGCTTCCACCATTCGAAGTATAAAACTACCACCCTCGACTCTGCACTACAGAAAGCATTCTCGGATGACAGATTGCTTTTTGGCGGCGACTCCCGTGCCAGCGCCTCCATACCAGCCGTGAAGGTCGCCGTGACTTCATTCTCGTTTCCGGAAAACAAGGCTGTTGTATTGTCAAACTACAATAGACCCTCACCGATCATGTACACAAGTGAGAAGCAGTTTTTTCCCGCATCGAAGTTGGTCTGGTGTTGGCACTAATCAAGAGTGAAGCAGGGTACCACTTCCAGCGCCCCGAAAAAAGTTCCGAAGAGTTGAAGATTTGGGAAGCGTGAGTAAATCTGAACTCTGTTGCCAAATCAGCTCCGTTTGTGGGCAAGTTCTTTGACACTGACTCTTTTGCTCTAGGGCGAGAGCGACATCGGCAGCTCCTCAGTACTTCAAGAAGTTCTACCATGGACCCTCAGGACGGACGTACCTTGATGGCGCAATGCTTCACAACAACCCTGTTGAGATTGCAGACCAAGAGAGGACTGCGCTTTGGCCTGACGTGCACTATCCTGATATCATGCTCTCTCTCGGCGCGGGTCGCTCCTCCCTCGGCAAGGATTTGCCTGTGCGGCAACTAATAAGGTCCAAGACGGGCATCATCACATACGCCCGGCACCTCATCGAGCTTCTCAAGATGAACATGGACACTACGCTGAACTGCGATGAGGCTTGGCACAAATATGAGCGAGTGGTCAAAAGCGTCGCGGGACATTTTAATCCCCCGATACCAATGTTCCGCATCAGCCCCATACTGCCGGGCCTCCTTCCCTCGCTGGATGACACATCTGCAGTCGAGGCTCTCAACGACCTGACTTCGAGAGCTTTGGAGGAGGATTTCACCATCACCAAAGTCGCGTCCCAACTTATCGCATCCGCGTTCTATTTTGATCCCGAATCCAGTAAAGACGGGCATGGGGACAAGTTCCGGATCAAGGGTGCGTCTAAAAGCCTCTCGTCTCTTTCCTCTATACAAGGAAGTCTAATAGTCCGAATATAGGACAAATCTGCTGCAGATTGTCCGAACGATCCAACGAGCTGGCTGGCCTTGGAAGTCATCTCCAAAGTCAAATGGCAATGATGGGTCGGCGACCCCTCTCTGTTCGGGTCAGCACTGGGGATAGCCAGGGGAACAGAGCGGAGATTGCAGTCGTTGACCTTTCAGAAATGATCGACAATATGGCTCAAAACAAGCCGTTCTCCAGCCCTGTATCTTTTGATCTTAGGAATAAGGCCGCACCCGTTGAAATGCGCCTGCAATTCGGAACCGCTTCCAACACCAGTTGCCTCATCAGCGGATTTCCCCGGTCGCTGCTGCCCAACTCATGGATTCGGGTAAGGACTCGGTCAGGACTTGAATCAAGCAACCATTCCCCCTTGAACGGGTCCCCGCTACAGGATAGGACTGTTGACTGGGAACCACCTGAGAAGCAGGACGACAAGCACCCCATCAATATTCGACGATACACGGATCCGTCGCGGAAGCTGGGGCACACTGTCGGCGAGTCAAAGATAACGGAATCAAGATTCAGGTCACGGCTCACACGGCGCCCACGTCAAGCTTTGGTTGAGATCTCTGAGGTCGGCACGGACCGCATGAACCCCATTCGGAAGACACAAGTTCAACAACAGGCTCTGGAGCTGGGGCTTGATCCTGGAGACTCACTGCAGATGGAATGGTCCCGCTTCTATCTTGCCCTTGGTCAAGGAGACAAAGAACTTGCCGAACAAATCTTGGCGAATTTGAGAACTGATATCAATCTTCAAGATCAACGTGGTAGAACTCTGCTGCACATTGCAGCGCTCGTGGGGGACGAGGCCGCCGCCAACCTACTGCGGAAACACGGGGCGAAGAGCACTGGAGACAGAGATGGCTGGCTGCCCATCGACACTGCAAGGCGGGAAGGCTTTTCTCAGCTCATTGAGCCTCTGATGCTGACTATGCCGCCCTCGCTCCTGAAAACTGCGTGGAGGCTGAATTGTCGTCACCCCGAGCCAACGAAATGGGTTGATGCTAGCGACCCCAGCAAGGTAGTCATCCTCGAGCAGGGTCTCGTGGCTTTCTTCGCCGATGCAAACGCTTCGGGCCCTGCCATGCGGCTAATCGGTACGCGATGGAGTGTCATCTCTGACCACCCAATCCCGCCCAATGTCGAAGAGTACTACTTTGAGTTGGACATTCTAGGCGCATGCAGCGACAGGTAAGAACAATCCCCTCGCATCAATACTGCAAGAAGAAGAAGAAGAAGCCGTCGCTCTATCTAACCCGACAACAACTGACCATTTCGTTTCCTTTGCACGCAGAGTGACAGGAATCGGCCTCACGAGGTTCGAATCCATGTCAAAGGCCGGATTCCAAACCCTCCCAGGCTGGGACTCGAACTGGGGCTACCACGGTGATGATGGGCGCAGCTTCACGGGCACAGGCTGGGGGGCTCGGTTCGGCCCAACCTATGGCCCAGGGGACACAGTGGGCTGCGGGGTGGATTTTCGTGATGGGACTGTCTATTATACCGTGAACGGCCGGTACCTTGGTAAGTCAGTTCCTTTGCTGCCCCAAACACACCACATCAGATAAGCCGTTGCTAATCATAGGTCTACGCGATGTCCGTAGGCGTCGCATGCAAGGGGGTCAAAGGTCAGTTGTACCCTACAGCTGGGTTTTGCTGCCTTGGGAAAGTAAGGGCCAGATTCAACGTCAAACCGCCGTCGAGGGATGATCGTCAAGTCGCACAGACTGTTGATCGGGAAGACTTGCAGGTGGATTGGCCAACGTCTCGTCCTCTTCTTCTTCCTCCCCCTCCGCCGCCGCAACCCATGAGCGGTGAACGCGACTAAGAGTATAAGGCATCGATTTCTAAGTAAAAGGCCGGGTAGGATAGCAACCGGATGACTCGATAGCGTTTGAAGCGATAGAGGTGGCTATTTCAGGAGGAATGTAATGAAATTGTCCTCCTCGCGAGTCTATCTAGGTAGCTATCAAAGCCAGTAGCTGTTCGGGAACTACAACAAAGAGAACGATCCATCGAGCCTCAGCTCTTTGTGCATCTGATAATTAACCGCCGTACAATGGAGCCTGCTGACATTTCCGCTTTCAACTTCCTGTGGGTCGATGTGTTTCGGGGTTTTTTCTCACTCCCAACTTTGAAGGACTTCCATCTATGAATACTAGTATCAAGGGACTGTACTCCCGTCGATGAGGCGCAGAAGGTGGACGGCGAAGGCACTGGTCTGGCCTAAGATCGCTACTTCAAGACGGGGATCATTCTGCCGCACCCTTGTCATCCCGGATTGCTTCGTGCCTTGTAAAACCTAAATCGCTCAGCCGGTTGGATGTCTGGTGTACGTGGCGCTAAATTGGCCCGAAAGAGCGCGGAGTCTATACTTGGGCGAGTCTGTGGGCATACGGTTTGGGCTGATGCACTACGCTTCGTTGCGGTTTCGTAGTAGATCGGCATTTTCGACTTCTTCGGCGGGAATGGCGGAGTAGGCGTGGTATGGAAGGGCTTAACTTAGCGGTGTTGGGTGGTGAGCAATCAATGGAGTAGAGCGACAACGGGTCCGCGAGGGAAGTTGGGCGTCGCGGCGCGGATTAGGCGCTCGGAGCGAGAAGAAGTCGGTTCATCCAGGCATTTAGTCGGGAGGCCTTGAAGGGGGTATTTATGTATTCTGAGGTGGTGATCCGGTTGGGTCGGTGGAAAGCCGATTGGGGTCCACGGGTGGGGGGGCACGGAGAGACTGTGGTTACAGCGAGCCGGCGCTGAGAAACAAGGGGCGATGGCGTTTAGAGCGTTACCCAGCATTCGCCGCGGGCCGTTTCAGGTAGCCACCGGAAGAATGTGGATCTGGAACTTGGGTTGCTGGGAAGGAGCAGTTGTCTGCGCTTGTCGGCAGGAGGCGTTGAAGTTGTCACTGGAGTGTGGAAACGCGCTGTCGAAAATTTTCACCAACAACTTCGTTCGCATCATCACCGGGCAGGTTCATTTACAGTCATAAATACCATTTCTCTTTACTATGTCTCCTTGGGTCTCAAAATGGTGACCGAATCTTCACATCGCAGCAGTAATCTCATGATTTCGCCAATGCTGCTTCGCGATTGCGGGGCCTGCCGAGACTAAAACTCTTACTCTAACCGCATCGCTTCCGTCGCAAACAACACTAGGGGCTCTTGTCAACTGGTAGCAGTTGCCCAGCCAGTTGGCTGCGGCTTACCCTCGGACTCGGCACGAAGACAAGCCGAAGAAAGAGGGGTGCAATCGATGGAAACCAGTAGAAAAGGCCTCCTGCTCACGAAGAAGAATTTCCTCTCTTCGAAGACAGAACACAATACAATTCTTCAGTTTGCGGTTGAACCAGCGTAGCGCACATCGATAGCTCTGTCCATCCAAATCCTCAATTACCTCCGCGATAACCCTCCGCAGTCCTCCGTCGACCATCCAACAGTGGTGTCGCTCAGACAGGCCCAGAAGAAGACCGTGATATCACTCTCTTCCGGCTTCGGCGGGAACGCAATTCGATATCCCCCGTTTATCCTTTTATGGGCCGTATTCGCCCCTCGTACGCGCCCATATGCCGACGCAACAGCGGAGCCTCTGTCATCCTAGCCACTGTACGCCTCCCCAGATTCCAGCCTTGCAATACTACAAGGTAGAGAAAATAGAGATATGTTATTGTAAGACAGGCATTATTCTTAAACTACGGTTACTGCTTATTAGGCGTAACATTATAGATTTGATGCCTGACCGGCGACCTGGCGAACCCCGACAGCGGCGGAAACACTCGGCTAGTGGTGGAAATGTGGAAGCGGGGGGCTGCCAAGAACTCCGTGTCACGAGCCCAGGTATGCCCAGTTTCAGTGGTCGGCTTATATTATAGAGCCCAGGAGTACTCGGTTCAACACAAAGCGACACAAATTTGAAAGCACTGATTGAGCAAGAGCAGCCAGAGGGGCTTGCCCTCGACAGAAGCCGTCGCTATGGACACGCGATGAAGAGTAACCAACAATAAGCAAACCAGTAATATAGAGGCTGCTTAATATAGAGTTGGAGATGAAGGTAGGAAGAAGCGCATAAAACTTATCGTGGCGGGCAGGAACAAGGGGATTGGGCTGGAAACTGACGCCCGAAGCCATGTGACCAGCGCTTGTAGCGGGAGGTCCCAGTGCCCATAAGTCTTTATTTGTGTGTTAGGAGGGTGCGAAAATGGGATCTCTGGGTCCTGAAATTTGGACCTCCTGACCAACGCCAAGACTGTGTTGGTGGCGCAGCCACGTGAATAAGTGGGGTGTTCCGAAAGCACATTAGCGCTCTCTTCGAAAATAACGGTGATAAAACGGTTAGCAGCGTAAACTTCACTAAACGTAAACGCTATTTTAACACCGTTAATCTCTTGATTACCACCCCCCTGTGAATCTATTGGCCGCTAAGGAGGTCCCATTTCCTGTACATTCCCAGACTATACCGGCTACTACGTTACCGAGATAATTAACGGGAACGAAGACTAATTACGTAATCTATTCGTCTTACAGGGTTAAGGTAAAACTTGTTTTTTTACCCCTAAATGTTAAGTCTATCTACCGAATAATATAATAGATACGCTGAAAGTCTACCTATAGTCCCTTTAGCTAAACTACGTAGCATCCGCGTAGAAGAAAAGAAACGGAGTAATAATCTAAGCTAGAACCCTCGAAAGGAGTAGTTATACTATAAGTACAAACTGTTATACTAAGAAGGCAACTTAGAAGTCTTACAGAAATTAAAAAAGTCGCTATTAATAAGGCTACTTAACCTTATTTCTACAACCGTTACATTAAAAAGACTTTATCACCTTAAGGGTTACGGGACAGGCGCATAAGTAGCTATCTACCTATTACAGATACACCTCTTAAGCTAAATCTCAGGAGAGACTACCTAATATTACTTAGCTGAGCGAAAGGCTATATTACAGCTACGTATAATATAATGTAACTAGAACCATACAGAAAAAAAGGTAATAGCTTTTTAAGATTACTTAAAGTTAAGAGGGGATTTATATTCTGCATTAATGTAAGATATTATCACTAATTAGCTTTCTTAAACTGAAAAGGGGTTAGTTACATTTAGCTGTGCAGGTTATAAGGAGATTACTAACCCTCTTACAGGCCTGAAAAAGCATTATGTATATTACTAATATAAATATAATTAACCTTATCTAAAGCTGTAACTGTAAGTAAATATATATAACTAAGGATATAATTATTAATTAGCCGTTTATAACTCCTAAAATAATAGCCAGCCTTATCTATAAACGCTTAAGTTATTAAGAGTAAGCTATATTTATACGATTAAGTTACTAGCTAGCTTATAACTTAACCTTAATAGGAAATACGCTAATATAAGAAATAGTAAGAACATTAATCGGTCTTATGTAAGCTATATTAAGAAGTTACTGTTTATAGTTTAGGAGTTAATCGCTAATAACGTCGGCTTAATAATAACTAACATAAAAGGATCACAAGCTCCTTAAGCCCTTAAGACGTTATCTTACTAATAAAGGAGAGTTTTAATTATACATTAACTACTAACTATTACTAACAGAGCTAATGTTTAAGGGTTACTAACCTTACACTGCAGCTTTAAAGCTTTATCACTTACTGAAAAGGGGAGTTACATTTATACACTAACTGCTAGTTATCGTAAACAGGCCTATCTACTAAGACAGGATAAGGAAGCCACTACACGTAATTACGTTAATAAAGCTATTATTAATCTTTTTATAATTCTTAAATATTAATATCTGTAAGTTAAGGTAAGACGAATATTAATTAGATAATATTAAGCTCTAAATAAAAAGCTGCTCTCTATAAGTTCAGCTGTAATATTACCAGTTGGACAGTAACTAAACTTAAGTAATAGAAAAGATACTTATTAACGTGGCGTTTTACGTAGTTAGAACATTAACTAGCCTTTATAAGCTAAGTTATTAAGTTATCTTCCGGAGTTAAAAACCCAGTCACTATTAATATTAGCTAAATAGTTAGCGTATCTACATTAAATATTAGGTTTTAAGCAGTTAACTTTACTGATATTATATTAATAGCTTAGAACTAGACCGTTTTTAAGACTTATACTAATAGAAAAGACCCGGAGTTTACCTCCTACCTTCTTCGGCAGATACCGTTACTGATTACCTCCTCTATATAAGGGACTTAAAGTATTATGCCCTTTTATAATAGATTATTCATTAAATAACCTAACTTTATATCGACTTATCTATATACCTTAACTACTAAAGTACTATATTAACCATATCCTAACCCCTTACTTAAGAATTTTCCCACAATATACTTATCTAACTTATCCACTCTCTAGAACCTTCCCGCAAGGAAGTAACTATATCTTAGCCCCTTACTTAAGAATTTTTCTACGATATATTCACTTAACTTATTCACCCTCTAAGTTCTCCCTGTAAGGAGAAGATAACTAGCAGCATTTTCGACTATTATACTTTTTAAACAGACCCTAACTCCGTAAGGATAAATCTACCATTTAATCTTAGAGATAATTATCTTAACACTAGAGCTCCTAATAAAGATATTACTGTTATTATAACTCCCACGGAACGCTAAGCAGACACAGCACTTAATCTTTACAGTTAAGGTATAACAGCCGTTACGGAAATCTTAAACTTAGCTATTTCCAAGGGTTTTCATAGCTTCACAATCCCTTTACCGCTCAATATTAAGGATTTCTTTAACTTTAATAAGCAGCTAGAGAGTAGCGTTATAAACACTTTAGCCCTAACCTTATTCGATAAGGATGTTAATCTTTCCGATATCTTAGGAAGCTTTTACGCTCCAGCATTTACCCAGATTACTAACAGCTATACGCCTAACAATACTAGTACTAGCTTTACTATTAACCCTTATTCCGCTATACTTATTAGATAAGAAGATATAGTAATTACTATATCGGATAACTATAGTAATAATTTAGCTGTATTTAGTAAAGAAATCGCTAACCTAAAGCTAAAGTAACGTAACGTTTCTAATAAGGTCACTTTTAGCTATTTAGAAATACTTAACGCATTTAACGACTTTGTTTCCCCTTTACACGAAATTAAACACTCTCTTACTAGCCGTTTAGAGTCTTGCTATATAACTTCTCTTCCCGAGGATATAGCTACTAATTACCTACTGCTAGACCTTACGGTATAGAAGTCTAAAAGTAACATTTGCTTACAACTTACCGAACTTACTTTAGCTGTAGGCCCTGCAGCTAACGAAATTTCGCTACCTTTTAAGCTACCTATATAAGTAAAGAATAGAGATCTTATCTTAAGTGATAAAAAGTCAGTAAGACTATTATAGTTACTAAGACTCCTATCTATTATTATACTAATACGGAGTTACTAAGCGCTATTACCTAAATTCCAAGATAAGTTAGTCTACTACTTCCCTATTAATAGTACAGATAACTTATCGATATATATTACCTCAGACGATAAGTATAGTAATAAGTAGCTAGAGGAGACCGATAATAAGTGGTTAAAGGAGGTCGACGATAAGTAGCTGGAGAAGGCTAATAACCTGCTTAATCTCAACTATATTAATTCTAGTAACGACCCCTTAACTATATATACAGCTTAGTCGAAATCCGTAATTAATTAGAATTAGAATAAAGAAATCATTAACCTTACTAGTAACGATATGCTTAACGATAATATGCTTAGCGATAATATGCCTAGCGACAATGTGCCTAGTAACGATATACCTAACTATACGGTTATTAACCTTACTAACGACAATATACCTAGCGATAATGTACCTAACTATACGGTTATTGACCTTATTAACGACGATGTGCCCGGTGACGATGTGCCTAACTATACCAGCACCGACACCACTTCCAGTAATAACCCTCACAATTTCTTAAACGACGATAATATATTTACTAGCTTATCTAAAAAAATAGTGGCTATTGACCTTTTAAGGCCAGAGAACGAAGCAGTAGCGGCCCTTTAAATAAAACGAAAGGTAATAAATATAGATGTTAAGAGAACTATACTGCAGTAGGCGATATCAAAGCAGTAACGCGTTTAAGAGTAGATTAGGCAGTTAACGATAGGATCGAGCTAAACATATAGTACAATCTAGAATAAATTGATTGATAACTTAAATTTCAGCTATGTAAATAAGTTAAGCTATACCACTAGCGGGTTAAACAGATACTGTTGCCGTTAGCATTAACAGCAACTGGCCTAGCAGCGTTACCCTTTCCTTTACAGTAGAAGCTATTTAGCTAACACTCTCTTTATATATACACAGTCTAACACTAAAATAGTTACATAAACTTATAAGATACTGTAATAATATCTTAGAAGATACTTTTACTATTTAGATAGTTCTTAAAGTAATACACTTATAAAAATTAATAAGCTATTAAGGTGTAGCTTTGCAAACTAATACTGTAGCTTCAGTAAAGGTAGAATTACCAGTTCTCTTAAAACCGGATCTTTAACGAAGATTTATATTAGTACGTAGCTAAGTAGTATTACGGGATAAACTTAGCTAACTTACATAATAGTCTCGGCCTCGTTAGAGTAAATTAGCGTAAAGAGGGGAAAAGGCTTTATAAGCTAAACTTATCTTTTCCCAATACATTTCCTTTCTTTAAGCATTTACTGAACGTTAAGACTGGGAACTTTATCTTAAGCGTTTATATATATATCGATAGCGACTGTTACAACTCGCTTTTAAAGTGCGTAACGCTGTAAATTGTAACGTTCACTTCTAATACATACTTCTAAATCGTTAAATAGCTGTATTAACTAGATATAAGCTAACTGCCTTAGCAGCTTTATTCCTGCCTTACCAGTAATGATAAGATCTACAACTTTAAATGCAGTAGTAAGATAGCTGTCAGATATAATATAATAATTTGTTACCGCAGTCTGCCGAAGAAAGAACGTCCAATCGATAATTATTATATCGCAGTTCTAAGTGAATATATTAATTAGATGCTCTCTAAGAAGCCGAGCCATTACAACTGGTGCTTTTAAAAGTCTATTATAGTTATATAGGTCTCTTATTATATTACCTTAACCTAAAATATAATCTAGCTTTAAAGAGACGAAGTGTAAAGTAAAGTAAATACTAGAGTAGTAAAGTGTAGTTAATATTTTAGAAAGAGAAAGTGGAAAGAAAACTAAGAACTGGAAACCAGGAACTGGAAACCAGGAACCTGGGAACTGGAAACTGGGAACTGGAAACCAGGAACTAGAAAGTGAAAACTGAAAAGTAAAAACTGAAAAGTGAAAAGTGAAAACTGAAAACTAAAACTAAAAACTGAAAACTGAAACTGAAAACTGAAAACTGGAAACTGGAAACTGGAAACTGTAATATAAGTATAAGCATCTAAGTTGTATCTGACTGTTAAGAAACCTATTAAATGTGAAAAGAGAGAAGAGATTAATAAACTACGTAAGTAATAACGGAACTAAAGCTGTAAGATTAAGTATCTTAAGAAGCATTCTAGCGTATCATAACCATCCTACCCCTTAGAATTATTATAAATGTTAAAAATCAATAAACAAATGAAGATCAGGTAATAACAGACATAATGAAACTAATAGTATAAGCTTAAAATCCCTATATACATTCTATTCCTTTATACCCCCTTATTCCTCTTCTTTAATATCCTTAACAGTAACTTGCATTAAGGATTAGCTTAAAGTAGCCGCTAAGCTTTATATTTAAGTTAGGCCGGATAAAACCGTTAGCTTTATAATATCCTTTATAATACAGTCGCTAAGAAGTCCCTATACTTAACGAACTACCTTATCTTCCACGGGAGCAAAGCGACCGAAGCCTCTAAACCTTAAAGCAGCTAGCGTTGTAGATAGAGAACCGAAAAGCGGTAGGGTTTACTTTTTTATAAGTCGAGTATTAAAGAGTAACGTAATTGCATTTAGAGCTAGAGAACTAGAGCTAAAGAGCGACGAAGTTAGCTTTGCGAAACTTCTAACCTCTGGGGTAACTAGCTTATCCTTTATAAGTCAAGTACTAAAACGTAACGTAATTATATTTAGAGCTGGAAAACTAGAGCTAAAGAGTAACGAAGTTAGCTTTACGAAGCTTCCAACCCCTAGGGCAGCTAGCTTATCCTTTATAAGTCGAGTACTAAAGAGTAACGTAGTTACATTTGGAGCTGGAGAACTAGAGCTAAAAAGCGACAAAGTTAGCTTTACGAAACTTCTAACTACTAAAGTAGCTAGCTTATCCTTATCCTTTATAAGTTAAGAACTAAAGGATTTAAAAGCTAAAGAATACACTAGCTTATCTTCTAGATCAGGGTGACTAGATAGCTATTGTAATAGAGCTAGCCTACTGTCTATAATATAGCTGTCTATAATAATAAGCTTAGCAGAGAATTAGTCAAGCATTTTAGTTATAATATAGAGTTTAAGAAGTAAGGTGCTTAGTTTTACCTTACTGGTAAGATTACCCTATTACTAAACATATCACTATTCGTTCTTAATATACCTGAATGTGTTTTTAATGCCTTAACGGTTTCGCTGGACCACCTTTATAACCGTTTCGTCTTTGAGCATACTTAGTAACTACTCCCAAGCGCTATTTTCGGGAAAATAGTTAAGAGCAGTTTCCAGGAGGGCAGAAGTGGTAAGGTCCTTAAGTTCCATATTAACTGTTGTCTAAACCGAACGTTACAGTAGAGGTTATAACACTGAAAGAAGTTAAAATTTGACAATGTTAAAATACTGAATAAAATTAGTAACTGAAAGGATAAGATGTACTGTTATTTAAGCGCCTGTATTAGTATGCTGATGTTTTAACGTTAGTACGGTTTGTTACTGGAAACTAAGAGCAGTTTTCTATTTCCTATTTCCCGTAATCCTTATGCTGTCTTAACGCCATTCATCCACCCCTACCTATACCTTATACCACCTAGGTATTTAACAGCTCTTACAACCAGATAGAGCACCCTCCTTACATTACCTTAGTTTTATAAAATATAGATAAGATTATATAAGAAATCCTTATACTGATCGCTTATAAATTACTAACTATCGATAATATTTAGAGATTTCGTCTTATCTGCTAAGCACTTTCCTTTGCAGGTTTTAACGTTCTTTTCCAGCAAGTCTCTATACTTAATACTGCTAAGAATGTAAAGCACTTCCAGAAAGTAATACGTATTAAGGCGCCCTATTAAGTCCTCCTTAACACTTAATACTTAATAATCTATTATAAAATGTAGTTACTTATTAACTCTCGTAAGGATTAGCTGCAGCATTGCTTAAGGCTTTATTAATTAAACTAACATGCTCTAAATACTGCATTCGGTCACTATAAACGATTTATCTCTAGCTAAGAGAACGGTCCAGGCTGTAAGGCTAGAATTCTAACACTTTTCACTTCCCTTCTTAAGTTACAGAGTGTAAGCTTATCTTATGTCAATACCTAAAGCTACACGCTATTTAACAACATCCATTTCGAAAAGCTATTAGATCGTATCCTTATCTTACCGTTTTAGGGTAGTTTTGTCGCTTAGCTTTTATTAGGTATTCTAACTCATTTAAATAAGTTTCTAAATATCAAACGGTTAAATATCTATAGAACTTTACTCCTAGAGCAAATTAAGGGTATATACGATAGAATTATATACCTTAAAGTTAAGTTAATAATCTAATAAAACAAAAGTGCTATACGTAACTTCTTACTATCTTTCTTAAGCCTCAGATCTCTAGAACTCCAGATAGATTTATATTATACTGTTAAAGAATATACTTTATCGTTACAACACCTTTATTAACCTTAACTTCGCATTTACACACTAATAGATCTTTACATAACGGAGGATAAGCTTTTCACATTTATATAGCAGTATAAGAAGCTTTACTTAGTTCTTTTAAATTACATTACACTTACTTAAGGTAGTTAAGGTTTACTGCTTACCTGTTTAGGGGTGATAGAGAAAGTGCTGATAATTATCGTGGATTTTATATAAGAAATTGAAGTAAATTAAGGTTAGTTAATAAATTGTTTCGAATGCAGAGCAGAAACTGAAAACTATATATCCTAACGATGCTGCGAGCTAGCGAATAATTCTAGTATAATTCTGATTTTCGGTAGCGTAATACTAAAAGGCGTTAGCGTGTAAGAACAACCTGTAATTACAACTAGATTAGCGTTCTCTTACTACTCTTATTAAGTAGCTTTAGTTCGCTTAGCCTTTTAAATAACTAAGTAAGTACGTACTACTGTCTAGCAGCTTAAACTTATTACGTAAATATATATTTAGTAACCTTACTAATAGGCAGATATATAAGGAGGGAGGATATATAGATTATAATATATAGGGGAATAGTATACGGAGGGTAACGATATATAAAGGATAATATACAGGTAAGGGGGGGGGGTATACAGAGTATAGCGATATATAGAGAATGAAAAACATAAGGGTAAGGGCACTACGAAAGGAGCGTATATATAGGGAGGGTGTATAAAGGGTGGATATATAAAAGATAGCATATAAGGGGAGGGTACGGCGTATAAAGGGAGAATATATAAAGGGATAACTAGAGGGAAGATATAAAATGTAACTTAAGAAAGATAAGTATAAAGGTAAGTATATATACGTTTTATTTCCCAGATTTAACTATAAAGTATATACCCTTCATTATATATAAACCTTTTCTATTCTTATTACTAGATTACTGTTAGCGTTATCGCTATCGATATCCATTCTATCTGTCGCAATCTTTAATCCCGTATTTTTAGAGGTATATGCAGCCTGCTAACATGTCTTAATACGTAGGCTACGACTTAAAAACCGGTTTACCCTCTTTTTAATTACTTATACGTAAGGGTAAAGCTGATACATTAAGCTTTAAGGGTGTAAGTATAATATAAAAAGCTACACGTTCTTAGTAGTAACTTTAAGCTTATGTTTATTTTTTAGTAAGTTAAGGATAATGCCCTAATAAGAGAGAATTAAGGTGTAAAGACCTTAAAGTTAATCTATCTTATTCTACAGTAATAATTAAACCTTAAGCTAGAATTTAACGCAGAATAGCGGATAAAGTGGGTTTATATTTAGATATATATAGATCTACAGCTTAGAAACAGGTATCCTGTTTTTACGTTTTTAACATACGCGCTATATCGTCTTGCTTAATAAACGCGTAGCTAAAGGGCGGTCGAAACCCTAACCTAACTACAGGTACCTGTAATCTAAAATCTAGAAAATCTAGAATCTAGAATCTGGAATCTGGAATCTGGGATTTAGAATCTGTAGCCTGAAAAGCCAGTAACAGCCTAACGATAATGCAGCTTTAAGTTAAGGTTAAGCTTAGCTATTTTACTTAAAGTGTTTATATTTTAGTTAACTTCTGCCTTTAGTTACGATATAGCATCTTAGTTACTTACATATACTAAGCTCTCTCGATCTTACCTTTAATCCCAGCTTCGGAGATACTAATGTTATAGACTCATTAGCGATAAAGTCATTCTAACGTATTATATAATAGATATGTGCTTAATAAGTGAGGGGATAGTAATAACGTACTTAATAACGTAACTAGGATTATACAAATTAGCTTTAAAGCTAGTAGTTAAGGTGCAGTAAGTTATAATTAGGTCGTTAGGGAGCTAGGGAGTAACACCGTTATAAGCGGGTATGCAATTAGCTAATAGGTTTTCATAGAATAAGGCGCGCAGTAAAACTAACGTCTAAAGAGTTAATCAAAAGTATCCTCCATCTCTTACCTATCCTTTAAGCTTACCCAATTTAACTATTTTACCCTATTAACACCACTACCTAAAATTTAAAGGTAAATGTTAAGGTACTTTCATTATTAACTTCTATCTTAAGCTATATATACCAGTATTACTTATTACTACCATCTTTAATTTTGTTTACCATAAGGACGAAGCGTATTAATAAGTCTGTTTATTAAGAGAGATTATTATCCTACTTCCTTTATCACTTATAGTAACTGTAACTAAAGCTTACGTCAGTTTTACAAAGCAGAAAGATACCCTAAAGATAGTGCCGCTTATGCTTACGATGCTTTCTTAGGAATAACGGGGTTTAAACTTATACTTAAGCAGCTCTGTTCCGAAAGCTGTTTCACTAACATCTGGGCAATAAATGCTTTCTAATTAGAGTCAAGCCTTACCATTTCTCTTATATCATTAATCTCTTTAAAGTCTACTATTAAGCTACAGACGTTCTTATATCTCTAGAGACTAGGTTCCCGCTCCTAGAAGTTATTAATATCTGAAACTTAAAGTATCGTTATAAATAATAATATCTGCCTTTAATGTGACGCTCTGCAATCGGATCATTTCAGGCGTTATATAGATGCTGGTTCCCGCTTATAGCGTTTGACTGTAGCCAGTAGTAATATAAAAGCTGAAGTCCGTTAGCTGGAAGCGATACGAAACAGTCTAGGTCAGTAATTTTAAGTTAGAGAGGTTAAGGCAGTCTTAACTAATAAGACTCTTACCTGGGCTAACAGGAGGTAAGTACTCACTACTTAATTTATACGCAGTATTTCTATCCTATCGTTAGCAAAGGATTCTACCTAAAGATAAGGTTGCTTATCACGAATGTAACCTCTATTATAATAGCCAGCAGTGCTAAGGCAGGGAGGTAAGGACTTAACTAGCAGGACCTTTTTTTAAGCCCGTAACATTCTACTATATAAAGGATAATCATGCAGTTATACGGTCCCCTTCCTAGCTAGCGACGCGTGGAGCAGAGTGAAGTGTAAGCACTTAAGCAAGCCCTTAAAGTATAAGGGTACTTAAGATAATCAATAGGGCTGATTCTTTAAACGCAGTTTTACCTCAGAGCTTATATTAAGGACTCTGCAGTTAAAGGTTAACTTATTACGTACCTAAATACTATTATAAGACTAAGGAAATAATTCGAATTTAAAATATAAAGATATCTAAATCGCAACCTAAAGCTATAAATAGTTTATTTAGAGAGTTTAATTTAAGGAATGGAATGAAAGAAGTGGAATTAACACTTAGTACCTAATCTAGCTTTAAGCTTAACGTTTGCCCCCCAGCTAACTTAATACGGCCTTCTTACACTATCTATCTCACTTTAAGGCTGTAAAGTTAATAGGGCTGTCCTACTCCCCTGATGTAAGGTCGATAAGATTATACTAAGTCCCTACTAATTAGGGTACTTAAGGTCTGGCATAACCCCATCAAGTTACTAATACACCTAACTTAATATATCCTGTTAGTAAAACGGTAAGTAAGGTAATACCCTCTCTACCTAAAGCCTTACACTTAAGAATTACAGTCTTATTACACTTAGTAGTCGATAATGTTATCCTATTTAGTTATTAGCTAAAAGGGATTTATAAATATTACAGTCTAATGCCCTTAAGAATAGAAGAGGTTACTTAAAAGTATTACTTAGCTAGATAGCTACTTTAGGTAAATGTTATAACGTAGCTAATAATAAATAAGTCGTTCGCTATAAGAATAACAATAGAAGAAGGGGGCTTACAGCAGAACGTTAGTTATTTAAAGTAGGTATTTAAACTAGCAAGATACTTAAGTACCTTAAGTAGCTTTAGTAAAGTAAAAATCTGGAATGCAGCGACTTAAGATATACCTTATCTGCAGTTACGCGTGCCTAGATTAATAGAAGTGCTATTAACGCCTATATATAAGACAGTAATGAAATAGGGCTGTGGTTTTGCTAGTTAATATACATTAACTAAGCCTTTAGTTAGGAAACGCCTTTTAGGAATCCTAGCAGGGACATAGAACTATAAGCGTGCTAAGCCGAATGCCTTGTTCCAGCTCCGAGAGTATAAGTGTTTTAGAAAGTTACTGCGTTAGCCTTATACCCTTTAGGATGAAAACTAAAGGGGCAGTCAGCTCTAAAAATCTCCTGAGTAAAGAGCTTAGGTTAATGTATATTTCTAACGCTTATATTGTACTGCTTATTAAGAGTAAGTGCTACTTAGGGTAACAGGTTATAAGCTATTAATAGAAGGTAGTTAGGTAAGAAACTTAGAATAGAATAAATAAGTGGTAAGATTTCTAATTATAGTAAGCACTAAATATCTTATGGCGCCTATAGTCGTAAAACCCTTAAGATATCTAAAATAAGGTGTTAAGGTAGTCAAAGTAATATTACGTTCCATTACGGTAAGGGTTAAGTCTCTCCTAACATTTATAGTGTATAGAAAGAATACGTTACGGTCTGCTGATAATTCTTATAGATTATACTTAACTGCTGTAAATTTAATATATTAGTATCTTCTTATAACCGCTAATTAATTTCTGCATTATTACTAAAATAGTTATTATATTAAAGTAACTGTACCTAGTAACGATATTAGCGTTTTAGTTTAAGGTTTCCGATAGACTTCTTAAAGCGCGTATATTTAAGCTTAACTCCTCCTTTACACAGCATATGCAAGTTCTAAGAATCTTACCTTTCCGGTAAGCTACCTTTTTACATTGCTTTCGTTAGCATTGCTGTGACTTATGTTCCCAATCGCTATCAGACTTGGGCTCTAAGTCCTTATCAGATCTAAGCTCCTAATTGCTATTAGAACTAGGCTCTAAGTCCTTATCAGATCCAGGCTCCCAATTACTATCAGACCCAGGCTCCAAGTCCTTATTGGATTTAAGCGCCGAATTGCCGTTAAATTTAAGCCCCACACTGTTAGACTAAAGCTCCAGATCCCCACCGGACTTAAGTCCTATTAACTTAAGCTTATTACTATATAAAGCTTCGTATTCGCCTAGTAACTATTCGTCGAAATCTAAATCGTTATTAGACTTAAGCTACTCCTTATTATTATCGGATTCAGGTCTCTTTATATCATTACCTAATTTATACAGGAGGTATAACGAGCTGGTAATAATCTCGCTTAATATTTCCATCCTTAGGGAGTATATAAGTCGGATTAAGATAAGACTGAAAAAGAAGCATAACAGTTTAACTTTGGTTAAAAGGGTTGCTTTAGTAGATAGGGTTATTATAATTAAAATAAGGAGGGCTTAACTTATATTAACTACTTAAAGTACCTAAGTATATATACCTTAGGCACGTATTAAAGGTCCTAGGGATGTAGCCTGAGTTACTTAAACCGTAGAGAGCTTTACTACTAATGTATCTTACACGGAGCTAAGTAAGTTATCCTTCCTTAGCTTAGCTGTAGTAACCCCTTTTAGAAAAATGCCTTCCAGGAAAATAACATATCTAGAGCTTACATCCTTTAATAGGGAAGGTAACCTGTCTAAGGTAGGTGGCTTATCTAAGGGGGGAAGTAAAAGGGGAAGTAAAAGAAGCTAAAAATAGTATAACAATATCAGAATTAGTAAGCTAGCCACCAGATAAAAATCTTAAGTTAGAGTTAGGTACTTTATAATAGGTGTAAGGTCACTTTATTATATTATAAAGCAAAAGATTATTAGGATATGTTTAAGCTTAATACCTTTTTATCTAGCCTTTAGCCAGATCGCTTACCTTCTGTTACTTAGATGGAGTTTATTAATTTCGTAACATATAGCCGCCCCTATAGCTTCTATTAGACTAAATTCGATATAAAGCTAACCTTACGTAAATCGGAGAAACTAAAATGTCCTTAGTCGTATGTTTACCCCAGTTTACAGCTTATCTAGTTAGTAACTACGATTAATGTTAGATATACCCTGTGTTAAGGATATACCTAGTAAACTGCGCCTCTTTGAAGCGGATTACACTAAATTAACGACCTTAAGAGGCGATTAGTAAACCCTTTAGAGGCGTGTCCTCTCCTTAACTCCGTTGGCCCTAGCTTCTGAGGTTAACTGTTTGTTCACTGGTTTATATGCGCGGAAGGGACGTAACTCGGGCTTACGTGTATTAAGCTTAGGGGCTCTACCTAGCTCTTATTTATACTAGCTGTTACACTCCTAGCTAGAATAAAGGTCTTAACTGAAAGTAATACTAGTCAGTTACTTTATACATTACGTATCTTTAATATCTTAGCTACATATAGTAAAGCTTAGGAATTAGTTATTAGCTAATTAATACGCAGCCGTAATAGGCCTTATATAACACTAGTAATATATATACCTCGATACGTAACAATCTCTAGTTAAACCCGTAACTTAGGGCGCCCGATACTGTAAGGGAATTATATCTACTTACCCGCGAGGCAACCTACTTGTATATAGTAACGGTCGGCATAAATAGGGGTTAAGTAACGAGCTAATATCTGCCTAACTAAGTATATAATGTATATACGATACGGCTGTTACGAACTATTTAAGTAGTGGCCGGAAACGTGATAGCCAGTATAGACAGGGACTAACTGCTGTTAAAAACGGCAGCGGCTGCTTACTTAAGCTGCTGGCTAATATATTATTATAAGCTTACTCCTTAGTGCATTATAACTGGAGCACTATGCTCCGTAGCTATTGTTACGTCAAGCATTAAGATTAGCTGATAGATAATAAGCTTCTTATAGATTAAGGTACTGAGATTAAGGTCTATTAGGGCTAGGTAAAGCAATATAGTCTTTTACTAACAGACTACCCCCTAATGTAAGGGTACTTTACAGTAATATTAATACGCTCTCCTATATCATCTCTGTACTTACCTAACTAACTGTGTCAGCTATAACCCCTTTCCTTAGGTATTTTAACTACCGGGGGAGAATTTACCATTAAGGGGATGGCGGCGGTTTTGGTCGGGGGCTCTCTCTTACCCATTATCTAAGTTCAGTATTCTACTTATACCGTTAAGTATCTTAACTCGAAAGTCTATAATTAACCTTACTTAGTACTCTGTAATCGACGTAATAACCCACTAGCTCGACAAACGCAGCCTAGAGACTTCTACGACTTCTAATTCAGATAGCAAACTGGAAGACCTTAAGGCATAGATCCACAAGGTCTTAAACAACCCCAACAATAACAACTCCTTAAATAGAGAGCGACGAATTCCTATCCGCTTCCTAGAGGACACATTATCTAAGCTAAGTAAGCATTTCGAGGACGTTCAAATAGTACCTACCTACAGGTAAATTCTAACTAAAATAAATAGAGACTTACACTTAGAGAAATAAGTAATTTACTAAAGCATTAAGACAGATATAACAGCACTTAGTAAGACTTAATAACTAGGGCCGACTATGCTAGAAGCTTTTAGTTAAAAGAGGGATAAAGATAAACAGAGAGGATATTCTTAAGAGGGAGTAATACAGAATAAGTGACAGAACTTTAAAGCTTTCTCATTATCGTCCTGATAAGTACCGTTTTATAGTTTTAAAAGTGTACTTAACGAAAGGGGTCCTCTATTAGTATTTCGATAGAGCTAACGAATTACTTTAGCATTAGTAAGCTTACGGGAACAGTAAGGTACAGCACGTAATTAGAATAGGTATATAATTTCCATTAATTGTAAGTAGCTAACTAAGATAAGTGTTAATATTAGATCTTTAGCCTCCAGTCAAATATTCTCCCACTCTAATTAGCTAATAAGATTAAGTGTAAACCTTCTGTAAGGTTACTTACTAAAATGTAAAGATATAAGCTTACGAAGGGAAAGGAGCGCTAGCTAAAACATTAGCATAATTATAAACTAGAAGCGGAGAAGCTAAAGCTATCACTAGGTCGTGCTAAACAGCTTCTAGCGTCCCCCCCTCTCCTTCCCCTCTTACCCCGTTACCTGTCGGAACTAGAGTTAAACTATAATAGAGTTAATGTTATACTTCCGCTCCGTACTGTAAGGTTACTTTACATTAGCAGTAGTAACGGTTAGGGCTAAAGGTGCATTAGAAAGGCAAGCTGCTAGAACTAGTTAGACCTTAAGAGTTACGCAGGTCCCCTTAGGCGTCCATCTTCCCAAGCGCCTACAAGACATACTTCGCTTACCTACAAGGCATAGCGAAATTACCAGTAACATTGCAAATAAGCTAGATCCCCTAAAGGTATATAAGCATAAGGGGAGGCAAAGGTCGTAATTAAGTTAGTAACGACTAGCGAAAAAAGGTAAGATTAAATACTAATAATAATAAACTCCTAAAGGTAACTAAAGATATTAAGCCACTAACTCCAACCCCTTCTTCTAAGCTTTATCCTTATAAGGGCCCTCTATCTAAGACTTATATATCGAAACTATAATAAGACTAGTCTAATATCTAACAGCAGTTTAAGCTTAAGCAAAATAAACACTAGTGTCCATAACGAATATAAGTCTAGTTATAGCAATAAAACTGACACTTATAGCAGTTAGACAGATTAAGATATTCTTACCCGACTTACGTATATAGTAAAGCTCCTTAATATCTTCTTCAACAGATTCCAAATATCTTAACGTAATATTTATAATAACCTTAATAGCTCCCTTCACGAAAAGATCAGGAATACAGTAAACTATTTAAGTTTTATAGTTAATAGCCAGACAAATATATTATTAAGTCTTAAAATAGACAAGTTAACATTCGTTTACCTATTAAGATCTCGGAAAAGTAAGTCTGAAAGAGTAAATAACACTATATTAAGTAAGCAAGCGTTTTAGAGGTTTTATCGATAGATCTTATTAACTATACCTATAAACTCCTCTAAAGTGATAATAACTAAGATAAGACTAATTTAGAAGTTATCCACAAAAGGCTTTAACTTCCCCAGAATTATTAAAAAGCCACTACTAAGACTAAGCCCTTTTTCAGCCGCTAATGTAAAGCTAAAGCCAACTGCCTACCCTACCGTTACTATCGCTAATGCAAAGCTGTAACTAACCAATTACTTATCTTACTGCTTCTGCCACTAATGTAAGCTGTAACTAATTATTAATCCCACCACTTCCACTACTGATGTAAGCTGTAACTAATTATTAATCCCACCACCACCGCCACTAATGCAGAGCTAAAGCTAACTACCTGCCCTACCGCTTCCGCCACTAATGTAAGCTGTAGCTAATTGTCAATCCCACCGCCACCACCGCTAATGCAATGCTGTAGCATAATTCGCTAACCTCTAGCTATACAGCGCACCAATCTATCAATAGTTAGCATTACTGGAATCCTTAGTGCCGCATTTGCTCCATTTAACAGTGTAGTCACAAAGCTATTATCATTAGTGTTTTAGATTACGCGACGGCTAATTACTTCAATCGCTGACCACGCGCTGCATTAAACCCCAGACCTGGAATAATTAAAACCATTCGAATCCTAAAATCTAGGGCTTTCTTCAGTGTCACATAAGCTGTACCTAAAAGTGTAGCCGTTACGTGCAGTATAAGCTGCGTGTTTAACTTACATACAGCGACAGCTGTGAAATAGAGCAAAAGTCAGCTGTGCGGGGCCGCTTTCCACTCCACAGCTCCAGCCACAGCCCATACAGCACCAGAAGGAAGCCTTAGATTCCAGGATTTTATACACTGCTGCTAACGACAAATTTTAGCAGCTTAGTAAAATTAACGTAACGTTTATTATACTTAACAGTATCCTTCCACTACAGCTTATCTAAACCCACATACCGCCGCTATAGCTAACTGCTTATCCCACCGCTGCCGATTGCCTGTCCCAACTGCCACTAATGTAAGCTAATCGCTACGTATCACCCATTAAGCTTATTTTAGGTAATATAACAGTATGTTTATCGACACTTTACTGCGTTAACCAGCACGCAAGACAGAACATTATTCTTATAAGTATTACCTAAAGAAAACCTTGACCCTGCTTATAAGACTAAACACCCTGTTAAATAAAACTATAATAATAAAAGGGAGAGTGACCGCGAGAAAGATAGACAGAAACACTATAATTACTGTTAAGTGTTAATATAAGTAAGAGGCGTATCTCTCTACATGCTGCTCGATAAGCTTCAAAAGGCGTAGGTGGAAAAGCGAAATCGCGAAGATCGAAACAGCAAGCGTAATAAAAAGAGCGCACTACCCTATAGCCTCCTTATCTTAATAAGTGTTCCCAAAGAGGCCGCTAGGGAAGTGGATAGAGAATCTTAACTCCTTATCAGTAAAGGTTATAGTAATTAAAAGCTGGCGGAAAGTGTGTAGAAATGCATATTCCATCTTCTTTTCCGGCAGAGCGGGTTTAACGCCTTATAAATATAAATATCTTTTGTAAATTAAATTAACTTATAATAGTCGTGTTTTTAATGCTTGCTAGTTAGGTGCTTACCAGTTAGGTACTTACTAGTTAAGTACTTACTGGTTAAGTGCTTACTGGTCAGGTACTTACGTGCTGATCGCCTAACAGATAACTCCTACCTAGCTGCAGAAATAATAACGAGTAGATTAGTAACTTAAGGGGGCGTTACGGCTCTACTCGTAGGTTAAGTACCTTACCCTTAGCTACGTCCACCCAGTTTAAGACCACAGGACGCCTTAAATTTGAAAATAAAAGCCTGCCCACCCAAGCCCCTTATAATTATATATACCTACTAAGTAACCTTTTCTTTTCATCTTTTTTTCTTAACTTACTACAGATGCTTTAAAACATGCCTAACAAAACCTGAAATTCGGTTATTCACGTAAGCCTCAAGTTAAACCGGCATCGTTAACAATCTATATCAGCAATCGTTTTAATCCAGTTCTAAGCTCAGCAGCAACATGTTAATCAGCCCTCACCCCACTACAGGGTTAGGAGGTTAAGCATCAGCTACAGATTATACAGCATACAGCATATTAGCGATAACAAAAGTAATAAAACTAACTTTACGTAACGTAAACGTTACTAAGCGTAAAAAAGCTACTATAAAGTAAGTAACTAAGAAGGTAAAACATAATAATATCCAGTTAGATAATAAGCGCCTCACTTACAGTGTTACTTAAGCTAGCTAAGTTTTAAAAGAACTATCTTACAATACTAAGAGGATTACAAAGTCTATAGCTATATAGTTCTAAGTTTTATATAGTAGCTATATATTTCAAGGGGAAAGCAAGCCGCTAGGTTACAGTAGATAGGCACTTTTTCTAAACAGCAGTAATAATTAAATTGCAATTACTAAGGTATCTGTAAGATACATTAACAAAAGGGGCTACCCTCCTGTAATGTGACTGTAAGAGGTTTACAGATATACTTAGCTAGCTTTATAACTGCAGTAAAGAGAGTATTAAATGTTAAAACTGCAAACCTAGAAACTGTTACCAAATCTGCAGACTAATAAATCTCAAACCCTAGCCCTAACGCGTATAAATATAAAGAAGATTTTGCCTATTTAAACGTATAAGCGAAGTAAAGAACTTCAGGACACTGTTTTAACAGACACTTAAGTTTGTTACGTTCGATAATATATTTCTTAATCTGCATTAAGATCTTATTAAGATAAGTTATCTTAGCATTAAGTTAAAAATTACTTACCCTTTAGGTAGAAGTTAAACCTATTGTCCCCCTAAACTATTAAAGTTATCTTATTAAGCCCTACCTCATTCGAGATAAAAAAAGAGCTAAACGACAGTAACTTATCCCAAGTAAATTCGATCTCTCCTAAGCCTAGATAAAAACGTAATAAGGTAAAGTCTTTACTAGGAATTGTTATCCACACCCACTTAGTTTCTACAAAAGATTAGAAAAATCCATCTAGGCCTAAATAACTTACATATAAGGAGGTCTAAATAAGTAGTAACAGTATATAATAATAAATTAGTAGCTTTAAATTGCTAACTATTAAGCCCAGATATGGAACTATTAGTAAGGGACTTACAAGGGGCGGTAAGCCCCCCGCTCCTTAAAATAGAGATTAAAGTAAGGCCCTTACTCCTAATACAGAATCGATATTTTACTATCTGTCTCCCCTTAACGTAAGAATAAAAGGAATAGGAGATAGTACTTCAAAGCCTAACAGAGCTCTTAATACTAAACTAGTTCTATACTATCTGTCTACCCCTAGCGTAAGAATAAAGGGAAGTAAAGAGAAGAGTATTTTAAGACTTAGCAAAGCTCTTATTACCAACTCGATTCTATACTATCCGTTTACCCTTAACGTAAGAATAGGAAGAAAGAGAGATAAAGGCATTTCGGGGCCTAATAAAGCTCTTAATACCGATTCGATTCTGTAATATCTACCCCCCCCTAGCGTAAGATTAAGAGGAAGGGAAGCTAAGGGCATTAAGGTGCCTAGTAAAGCTTTTAATGCTAGAGCGGTTCTTTATCTCTTCCTCCGTAATGTACAACTAAAAGACTCTCTGGCATTCGGCAGACACTCCTTACTGCATTTAGAATAAAGCTTATAAGGCTTATAAGGGTTTTTAGTTAATAAGTAACTCTTCTTCCTAATAATACAGTTTATATACGGATGACGCAAATCTATAAGTAGGGTTATAGGTACGGCAGATTTAACAGCAGTTAATAATCTTAGAAACGAGTAATAATTAGTTCTAAAGTTATAAGGGTAGTAGTAAAAAGTAAAGTAAAGTACCGATTGGAGCGGTAGTGGCAGTTAGTGGAGGGTAGCGATAGTAGGGAAAAAGACAGGCAGTAAGGAAGTATTAAGTAAACAGCCGATTAGAAAGGTAGTAGCAGTAAGCAGTAGGTAGTAATGGGAAGTAAAGGAAAGGGTAAAGGAAAGGAGGAAGATTAATAATAGTAATAGCAGTAGTAATAGCAGTAATAGTAGCGGGAGAAAACAGTAATTAAATATTACTATTGGAATAGGACGTAGTCTGTATAAAGGCTAAGGGTAAGATGTATTAACGTAAGAATAAGGGCTTCTGTTAATAACTAAGTTAAGACAACTTAATTAACCCCTTATAAAAGTTAGATCCGTAATTGCGATTAGCTCACTTTACTTAGATATAACAAGGGGTAAAGCTAAGTTTATTATTTATCAGATCCCTACATTATAATCGTATTCTTATATTAAGGCAAGTAAGCTTAAGATACCTTACATAACTTACTTAGATCGCTTATCTTAGCACAGCTACCCCTATCGATTACAATTATCACTATTATTATATCTCCAGACTTACTAAACCTGTATCTCTAACCCTACACAGTCAATTAAAGCTATAAAGATAACGATCTATTACATAATAAACAGTCCTCGACAATATTTATAACTTCTAACTTCGATAAGTTTAAAGAAATCCACAGTCAGATTCCAGTCGTAGTTTCTTATATAAATCTATACTAAACCGGTGTTTTTAAACTTTAGTAAGTACCGTAATCTCTTAATATAATCCCGTAAGGACAGTTAATCTTCGTATCGTAATACTTATATCTGCAAAGAATTTCTAACTAAGAGCTAGTACACTTAAGTACTTACTTTTAACTTCACTTTTCTCTACCTTCCTTTATTATAAGATTAAAATGCTCTGCAGATTATAATTACCTTTATAGCTTTAGATAAGCTAATTATAAAAACTTATAACTATATCTTTTATATCTAAGTCTTAATACTTTACTTAGTATATTAATGCCAGTTTATCCTTATAAACCTTAAAGGGCTCCCCTAGCTCCTCAGCTGTCCAAAGCCGCTAACGTGCAGGATATTTATAACTTATATACTTTTTAGGTAATAAGGGCAAGTAAAGAAGTAAGTGTCAATAGGCTATTCGCCGCTTTAGATAGTATATTACAGTTTAACCAAGACCTATATGTTTAAACCTATTACGCAAGTTAGTCTTACCTACTGGATATAAGCCATATAGAGTTAAGCTTACCTACCTGCCGGCTTAAAGCTATTATAACTGTCTTAATGTTAATCTACACCGCTTTAATATACATTACTACCTTACTTTCCCAGATTCTCTACTAACTATACTACCGTTATAACTAAACTAAGTCTTACGCCTTAGCTTAATACGCCCAAGTCTAAGCTTAGCTATAAGATAATCACACCGCAACTAAGCTTACTGGAGTCCTTAGATATAAATCCTCTCTAGTAGCTTACTTAGCTATGTTTTAACCTTCTTATCCTCCCAGCTAGACTTATTATCTATCTTCCCATTTCCTAAGTAACTAACTCTTATTTCTAATCTTAGAAATGGGATTTTACGACAATACTATGTTAAATCTAGTCAAATCCTATTAAATAGCTCAGCTTCTTAAATTTACTAAATATTAGCTTTACGAGAAGATAAGCTTAATTATTTACTTAAATTCTAAAACTGCTAGATTATTCGCTAAGAATTATCGCGTCTCTTTAACAAGCGTTACGGTTAACAGCATTCTTAATCAGACTATTAATTCAGTTTATATAACTGGCCTAACGTAACCTCTAGGCGCAGGTGACTTAAGGTTAAATTATCTTCCAGACAAGACGTAAGAAATCATTAAGAGAGAGGTAGAAAACTTTTAGGCTAGATATATTCAGAAACTTATACGTTCTGTTTACTAAGATAAAGTTCTAAAGGTGTAAAAGCAGTTTAGATAAAACTGAATACAGGGCTTTATATTAATAATTACGTTAATGTTAACGTTTAAGCTTTAGCTTTCTAAATAAGATCTTTAAGTATAAGATTATTTACCGATACAGAATAGCACGTCATATCACTAAAGTAAGAGTTCAGAGGTTCTAATTAAAAGAGACAACTTATAGATATTACTAAGAGAGACAAGTCCCTTTTATCAGAAGCACTTAAAAATTTAAGTAAACTAGACATATAAATTTAAAGATAAACTATAAGTCTAAGACTTCTAACGTTACTTCCTCCTTAAAGGGAATATTAAGTTCCTACTGTTTTATAATAATATCTATAATCTTAGTCGTCTAAGTAGACTCGCTTTCTCTTATTAAAAGAAAACAGAGCTCCAGGTTAGGTACTTATTATGTTAAACGATAATAGCGTAACGAAGGTCGCTACAGGTATAACTTACTAAAGCGATATAAAAGGCTATTATTAAAGTCACTTAAGTCAAGTTTAGCTACGTCTCGCAAAACGGTACTAGCGGAGCTTAGATAGTTATTATTATCCTCTTCCTACTCCTACTTAATAAAGGAGAGGAAGTTTATAGTATTAAATCTCAGTCATTTTATACCGCTATCCATATCAGCACCGCTACCTTCTCAATCACGCTTACCATTCTAATTTAGAGGAAAGAAGTTTAAAATATTAAATGTCAGTTACTTATCGGGAGTAAGGAAGTTCAAGACATCATCATTATCCTACCTAAGGATATCGACCTTCACTTGCTTTATACCGTTATCTATACTGAAATCGTCATCCTCTCAGTTTCGCTTTCCCTTCTCGGAAGAGGGCTAAGCCCCAAACTGGAAAGGGGGAAACACTAAGGAAGTCTTTACGCCTTAAAGATTCTGTAAAAGTAGAGCAAATGTTAATATTACGCGAATAATGTTATCCGATATTACGGCCTCTAAAGACGGTCGACTATATTAAGCAGCTATATCAGTTTGCAAAAACTTTAGCATAATCTTAATAATCTAGATAATTCTGTTCGTTATCTTAATTACATTATAGATATCTTAGCAGTAAGCTGTAATAAATTAATGTAATTAAGCTTTTAATTCCTCCTGCAGATAACTCTACTTAAATAGATATCTAATATATTTTTTCACTTTAGTGTTTATAAATGTAACTTATGTTAAGGATTCTCATTCTAAAGGTAGTTTCCCGTTTCTAATTTTAGGTTCCCATTTCAGGTTTTAAGTTTTATATTCTAAGTTTCGGGTTAAGGGCATTATAGTAAGTAAGCCGTGCACGGGCTTCCAGGTCCCTCAGCCCCATATTCAGTCTCTCGTAACTGCGCGCCTAAGATACATTTCAGCAGTTACAGGGCTTAAAAGCGAAGGGCTCTTATCAGAGCATATAACGGAAGACTAAGACAATATCACCACCCATTATAAACATTAAAGTTCCATAAGAAGTTCTTATCTTAATTACAAGCTTCCTACTAACCGCAAACGATATTTACAACTTTCGATTGTCGTGTTGATCTTTTACTACAGTAAGGTTTCCAGTGCTTTTCTAAAATATATTAGTTCTAAACACTATTAAACATATTAATAGGTTTTAGTCTACCCTTAGTAACTCTATACTTTATATAATAAAGCACCTAACCCTCTAACACAAGCAATAGCCTATTATTATATCCTAGAAAGCCTAACTTCAACACTTCCTTAAGATTAAAGAAGACTTAAAGTTAATAAATAATGCATTTACTAAGTACTTACATTTCATTTAGTAAGAGCAATAACGTACCTTTAACTAAGATATACATTTCCAATAGCTCTTATAAACTTTACCGATATTGAAAAACCTTACACTTTTACATATTAATAAGTGGAGTTAGAAGCCGTTTCGCAGTCCGCATTATAATAAGCTTATCCGAAGAATCTCCACACTACCTTATTGGGAGAGCGTTATCTCCCAGCCATTATTAAGTATTCTCTCATTACTAAACACATTTCCAAAAATTCGGCATTTAAACATTTATAAAAGCCTAAGCCTAACACTTACAAAACAACAACACCCTTAAATACTTTACCTTAAAGTCACTTCAATCGTTAGCTATTATAAAAACAGCTCTAACATTAAGAGCTTCCTGTTATCATTTCCAAATCTCAGGACAGTACTGATAAGTATAAAGGGTAGTAATTACGGCCTTTAACGCTAATATTACCAGCTAGGTAGATAGGTATTTAAGAGTCCACGCTAGAATCGCAAAGGCTATATTTACTAATATGCAAAGTATAAAACAACACTGGAGCAGCCAGCGTTTTATCTTTACAATATCCTTTCCACTCGCAATATATATATATATTATCGTTATACATATCAAACTAAACACTAATTCCGTTAAGCTTAACGTTACTACCAAGAAGCCCATCCAGTAAATAATATCCCAAACAGAATAAGAGAGAAATACTAAATAAAATAACAGATAGAAAATCACTGTTAAGATTAAGGAGCTAATTCCTACCTAAAGGTCTCGTATCTTAATCGCAGTGTCCATTATTAAGAGGAGTAAGCAAGTAAAACGCTTACGGAAAATACTTAAAGAGAATCCAGTTCACAAATATTAAGAGATAAGCTAATAAACACAATAACAGTTATAAGTTCTCCTTATTTAAGTCTCCTAATAGACACCGATAGTCTTCTCGTCACTTCTATATCCAGACCTATAAAGCAGCAAGTATACCTTAAAAGGTTTAGAACTAGATATCTTTACGTCCAATACCACGTCCAGATATCAATAAAGTTTAAAGGGATAACAAGTTAAAGAGCAAGACCAGTGAAATCTATATCAGGGGCACTAATAAAGGCCTGCTTAACAGGACAAGATATACAGAAGTGGTTAAGAAGCTTTCCTAACTTAGTTAAGCCCTAAAAAACAGGGATTTCAGTAACATATACAGCCCCTTCTAATCAAAGCAGTACCTACAGCCTCATATCACAGATAAGGGAGAAGGGGCCTCCCCCCGAGGCCGATAAGGTAACCACTACCCTACACCTTTTAATACGCCAGCTACACATACCCCCTTAAAGGCGCCACCCAGCAAACACCCATCTAACTCAGTACCGCCCAGCCCCTATCAAGATAACACACAAACCATCAACTCCAGGGTCAAGCTAACAGGCCACATAATCCAGGCAGCAAGGTATCTTACTATAGAAACTCTGTAAAGCAAATCAAGTCGGCAGGCAGCCTTGCACTATAATACTAAAAGGGGTGCAAAAGTAAAGGCCCTAATTTATATTACCGTTAGAAAAACTGTAAAAGTAATATTAAGGCTATTTATTTTTCTACCCCTAAGTAACCTCCTTTCTCATTCAAAGCAGGCAAACTGATTGCTGCAGTCTCGCTATATCCTTTCAAAGTCCTTATAACAATACTGCTAATTAACGTTAATATCCGCTGTAAAGCTCCATTTTCAGCTAAGTATCGCCTATATTAGCTATAAGAGAACACTATCCTTCATTTTCTCCCAATGTCAGCAAAAAGTATTCGGTTCGAGCGTAAGCCCTCATCCACTAAAACGGAAAATTTCCAATACTCCCCCTTAGTAAGCTTAATATTTTCTCATTACTAAGAGGGCCTATATAACAGGACCGCTACCTAAAGTAAGGAAACTACCAATTAACACTACTACTTTCTATCTACTCCTTACTAGACCACTTCAGACATATTAACTATTAAAAGGCCCCCTGCCACTTCGCTATAAACATATCACAGATATTAACCACGGAAGAAGCCCCTTCCGCTTTCATTACTATTATACTTACTACCTAAATAAGGGGGAAACACCAATTAACTCTACCACTTCCCATCCACTCCCTACTAATTACCTCTTAAAACAGACACATTACATATATTAACTACAGAAGGGGCCTCTTCTACTTAAATCCCTTTAATACTTACTACCTTAGTTAACATAACCCTTATCCTTACTAAGACTGCCTATTCTACCTTAAGGCTTCCGAATGCAATTACGTCCAACACCTACCTCCTAACATATAGAAATCAAACACCAATCAACAGGCCAAGCAGTAAGATTATCACTTTTACAACCTATCTTTTAGCCAATATTAAATCCTATAACGTCTTACAACTAAGGTAATTACATAAGAACCCTTATTACTCTAAAACATAAAGGGCATTATCGTCACGCGTTACTTTCGGTAAGGGTAAGACACAAAACTAGCACAGTCTAAAGCTAGTCCAAGACTTCGGACTTAAAAAGAGGTTATCGGTAATAAATATTCTCAGTACCTCCATCCTCCTCTCCCCTCTCCCTAACTCTCCACTAAAGTATCAACACGCTAATTACCACTCTACCTATTACAATACCTCTTTCCTCTCAAGCTCCCGTCCATTATAACTCCCTACCCCTTCACTAAAGCTACATTTAAGCCACTTAAAACAACTTCATTCTCTAAATCAGTCTTAAAGGCACACTAGGGGACTGGCCTTACTACTAACCATCCCCTTATTACGGACAATATAACAGATAGCTAAATCGGTAGTAACCTTTAAAACGCCTTAGAGGTTAGTAACTTTACCAACTCCCAAACAACTTACACGGATAATTATAACAACAATAGTAACACAGAGCCTAACACCCTAAGTAACGAAGCTAATAAACCTTACAGACCCCCAAACAGTACTTAGCTTAACAATATAAGGGGCTATTAGTATCTAGTCACCCATATCCTCTTCTTAATCAGTATCCCTAAGGATAGCGGTATTAGCTTTACAGTCTTTAACCACAACTAAAGAGCTGCCCCACCTATTACTCCAACTTTACATAATACCGACGTTACCCTAAGTCCTATCAATAGGGAAATAATTCCCACTCTACCCTTATAACTTAACACACACCTAATCTCACATCCCAACCAGTCCTACTAATCAGCTTAACTTACACCATATTCTAAGCGCTACAAGATACCCAGTAAGGCTAAATCTCAAGAACAATCTCTATCAAACATGCCCGCACATATAGTTAACCGTACAGAAGACCTCCCAGAAGACCTCCCCGCAGTATCCAGTAAAGCCCCGCTAAACACGCCCGTACATACTACCAACTTCGCATCTCCACAATCTAATAAGCTATTCCTTAACTACATAAAGAGTTTTAAATACTTAGTATACCTATAGTATATAACTATAACAGTAATTAGTGGAAAAATCACTATAGACAGATCTTTATACAGCTTAAGTTACAGTTATGTAAGTATACCTCTCTAATCTATCTAATTATATCTACTCTGCTAATTAGTGTAAGTACAGTATATATACAGTAATTGCGGAGGGAAAGAGGGAGTGGCATACTTAACCCTAGGCTACGTAGCTGACATAAGCAAAATCAAAGTAGAATACTTAAAGGAGTGCCAGCTATACGAACTTAATTATCACAGAGGTCGACGATTATTCAAATGTAGTAAGCTTACCAATATTTAGAGTAATTGTTCTTTCTATAGTATTAACACAGCTTTAAAGGCCATATAGTTTACATCCTTTACTAGCACTATAAAGCCAAAAACAGTTCCTACTGTCTTATCGATAATTATAACGCAGAAACGAAAACTACGTGTAAGATTAGCTTAATCCCAGAGACAGTTACGATTAACCTACAGACTCTAATAACTCCAACAGGATCACTTTCTTCCCAAAACTCCACTCTAAAAGCACCTAACCTCCACTCTATTAACTACTACGGTTACAGATATTCCTCGAAGGTAATACGTCTAGTTACAGACTTACTATAGCCTAATTAGAAAGATTACCCTAACTTTAAAAACTATAAATATCTGCTGCAAGATTATACAGCACGATTCGTTTCAAAACTCTTCTTTATCAAGGAGTTTAGTAAGATCTATATTAAGGAATATAAAACTAACACTATAATTACACTAACTTCCAATCTTAAACGTTCTACACCCGCTAGATAAGTAACTAAAGCTATTAAACAGCACTGTCCTAATCTAAGTCTTAAGGCAACTAAGGTTTAGATAGAGCTATCTAAACAACGTAAGTAATACATATCTAACTTCTTTTCAAAAGACCATCGTAAGGCTCACACACCTAAAGCATAAAAAGCTAACGCGCTTCCAGTCGTATAGTAATATAGGAAGAAGATCCAGCAATAATAATATTACGTTTCCTTTCTCTAAGCATTTACCGAACGTTAAGACTAAGAACTTTATCTTAAGCGTTTATATATGCATTAATAATAACTGTTACAACTTACTTTTAAAATACGTAGCTGTAAATTATAACGTTCACTTCTAATATATATTTCTAAATCGTTAAATAGCTATATTAACCAGATATAAGCTAACCGCCTCAGCAGCTTTATTCCTACCTTACCAGTAATAATAAGATCTACGACCTTAAATGTAGTAATAAAACAGTTATTAAATATAACATAATGGTTTATTACCGCAGTCTGCTAAAGAAAGAACGTCTAATTATTTACGTAGACCTCGCCTTCTCCTTACACTACCTTTAAATTATGCCTAGTCTCCTCTACATATTCCCTCAATATTAAGAAAAGATAAGTTTAACTTACAAGGCCTTTTCTCCTCTTTACACTAATTTACTCTAACAAGGTTAAAACTGTTATATAAGTTAGCTAAATTTATCCCGTAATACCCCTCAGCTACGTACTAATATAAATCTATATAAAAGATCCAGTTTTAAAAGAACTAGTAATTCTACTTTTACTAAAGCTGCAGTGTTAGTTCGTGAAGCTACACCCCAGCAGATTGTCAATTTTTACAAATATATTACTGTAAGAACTATATAAACAGCTAAATTATCTTCTGAGATATCATTACAGCGTCTTACAAGTTTATATAACTGTTTTAATATTAGACCCTATATATATAAGGGGAGTCTTAGCTAGATAATATATAAACCTAAGTCTTTACTTAACAGTAACTTTATTTATAAACTCTAAAATTTCACAAACTACATATCCTAACTAAAGCTTTAAAACTCCAATTTACTCTTCCCAGATATTCAGCTGTTCCCACAACTCCTACACCTCCTTATAAACTAGCAAACTACCGGATTAAACCCTTTCACAAACTTAAGCCGTATACTCCGCCTGCTGGGTAATGGCCCAGAAGGAATCTACCAGTAAGCTAAAGTCGTCAGCGTAATTATTAGTACCGTTAATGCTGTTAAAGATATAGTCCAAGGCATTTCCACTGTTAACAAAGTTAGTACGTTTAGAAGCATTACCGTTAGTACTATTAAGGTTATCAAAGTTAGTACATTCGGAAGCGCTACCGTTACTGTTATCTAAGTTACCGAAGTTAGTACGTTCGGAAACGTTATTATTAATGCCACTAAGGTCGTTAAAGTTAATACGTTTGGAAGCGCCGCTATCAGTATCGTCTAAGTCGTCAAAGTCAATGCAGTCTAAAGCCCCGCTATCAGCACAGTCAGACCTATTAGCATTTTATTAACATAAAGGGCTGTTATCGGTCCTGTTAAAGCCAATAAAGCCAAATTAGCCTAGATGCCCACTGCCAGCAGCATTAGCCAGGTTAATAGTGTAAAAGGTTATCGTAATAGTCGATATCATCAGGGGGAGGTAAGGCTAGGGAAGAAAACACCGCTTTACTTAAGTGTTATAAGCGTCTTATATATATATTTATAAACCACTTACTAACTGTAAGGGGTCTAGCCCTTATCAGTAACCCCCATAACTACGATAAGCTTAGCCTATCTAACAAGCAGTAGCAGTTCCTAAATTCTAAGCTAACAAGGTCAGTTAAAGGCCGCCTATCCCTTTCACGGCCTAGGAGCTTTCAAGCCAGGGCTCACAGTTAACCCCGTCGCAAAACATAAGCACCATAATCCAAGGCTACATACTTACCAACTTAACTTACCTCGTAAAGCTCAAGTGTCTCCTATAATATCGTATTAAGAGATAGCAGCCAGCTTAACATCGCACGGGCAGTCTAAAAATACTCAGACAGTATATACAGGTAAACTAATAGCATTATAATAATTAAATCAGTAACAACTAGCGAAAAAAAGGTAAGATTAGATACTACAAATAATAACATAAACTCCCAAAGGCCACTAAAGATATCAGACCCCTAACCCTAACGCCCTCTTCAACTTTACATCCCTACAAAAGTCCTCTATCTAACTCTTAACTGCTATAACCACAACAATACCCGTAAAGTATCCAGCAGTAACAACACTATTCGGAGTGAAATAATCTTCCAAGACGAACATAAGTCCAGTCAGAATAACAGAACTAACACCTATTATAGTTTAACAGAAGTTCGCCATAAAGTTCTTAACCCAAGCCTATTCGTAATAAAGTTCCTTAACATCTTCTCCCACAACCTCCAAATATCTAAGTAAAATCTTTAAGATAACCGTAATAGCTCCGTCCACAAAAAGGTTTAAAACACCGTTAACTGTTAAAGTTACCCTTATCAGCAGCCAGACAAACATACCATCAGATCTTAAAATAAATAAGTTAACATTCCAAGTTTTATACTAAGGTCTTAGAAAAGTAAGCCTAAAAGCTTAAATAAGATCATACCAGGCAATTAAGCGTTCTACAAGTTCAGTCCATAAATCTAATTAAGCATGCTTACAAATTCCAGTAAGGTTATCTTCTGCTTTTTAAGTTAGTCCATTTCGCTAATAACCTTAGTAAAGACGGAGAGAAAGACAGAGGGAACTGCAATAAAACCAAAGAATATAAGCAGACAGACAGTAAAGACACAAGACCCTTTTTATAAGCAAACAAACTAAATATAATTAAAAGTTTAAGTCAGCTTTACTTAAGTAAGGTCACACCGCTACGGAAGGGGGGGGAGAGAGGAGGTTAGACCGACTTAGCTAGTATACAGTGCCTTTAACCTAACCTCTCAGAGGGTGGGCTGTTAACGACACTTAAAAGCGCAAACTAGAGTCGGCTACGTCGATATAGGGCCGCTAACACAGCTAAAGCATAATTTACCCTTCGCAACCAGCCTCGAAGACTACCTACAGACGTAAACAGGTAAATAAGGGTCTGAGGGCAAATCTTCCTGCAAGTACTACGGAAGCAGCCTATCCTAGACAAGCCTAGCACTAGCGATTGCCGCTAAAGGCGGCCTGCTCTGTGTTAACTGTATAACGGGTAGCGCAGCTCGAAACCTAAGCGTATACTTATCACTAAAACTCGACAAACCTCCCAAGGTAAGGTCAGGTTAATGTAAGCTTATAATACGATTCCTCTTCATTACATATATCTATCTATCTCCTTTCAAAGAGATTAAGTTTATCCTAGTTATACAGTCTATAATCTAATAAAATACACCTAAACTATAATGCCCTCTGCAATACCAACAAACAGGCTGTGATAATAATAAACCCCCCTTAAACTATACTTTAAGCAAATACAGGTATCAGTTCCCGTATAATATCACTTATGCCCCAGTTAGTTTACATAAGGTAGTAAAGAGAAAGTATCTTAAACACCGTTCCTAGTAGACATAATACAGCCAGCACTATAGCGACTACCTTTCTAACAATAGAGTACCAGAGATAATAAAAGCGATAGATAATAATAATAAAGCAGATAAAATTATTTAACGCACCTAGCGTAATAGATATAGATAAAAAGACAAGAAGTCTCGCACAGTTAAGGCATTATGCTTTAGATATATCGATCTGCAAACAGATAACCGTCTAACAGCTTATAAGCTACAACACTTCGTACACAGTAACAAGCACAATTTACAGGCCAACGCTAGCCTACAGAACGTACTTCCACACACTATTAACAAAAACGATAATGCTGAAAGCGATAGTAATGCGTGTAAGGGCTAGGATAACGAAATTTATTATCTAAGTAATTAGAATTAAGCTAACAGAGTTATCGGGGATCGGGATAATGCGTATATCTCCACCAAAACCCTAACTGATAGCGATAAAGGTAAGGATTACTAAGCAGGTAAATAAAAACATCGTAATAGTAATAAGATAATTAAAGGTGTTAAGTTATATCTTAAAATATTTACGGATAGAGATGCGAGCTGTGCAGGTAAGGAGTGTAAAAATATAAATAGCGAAAATAGTTAATTATAGCGTTTATACGCAGTCTTCGTCAGCTATAATGGTAATCGGTATTAGAGAGCAGAAAAAGAGTAAGTTAAAAGAATAAACAGGTAAGTATTATTTATTTTAAGAGTTCTACGTGCCGTTAGAGGGGCTACTTATTGCCCACCTGTAACTTTACACTTGATAGAGAAAAAGAAAAATAGGAGATAAGAAGGAATAAGAAGTCAGCTATATAGGCAGTAATAACTCTAAACCTTACTGTTGTTACATCAGGTAAGCTAGGAGCTGTAAGAGTCTTTATATAATTAACTTAATATCTCTTAGCCGTAATCTAAAGGAGAATTTCTGGGGAAATGCATAATTACTATACACTTAGCTTTTATAAACTTATCCTTATTAAGTTAAGAGCGTGTAAGAGTAGTTTAACTGTTAACGCAGCGGTAATACCTAGTTATGTCCACAAAAGCAGTAACTTTACTTAAAATTCCAGCTAATTATATCGGCTAAGTCGGAATCGGCGTAGTAAGTAATAGGTCTATAAGGGCAGCGGCCCCACTTAGAAGTTCTAGCTAATAATGCCGTGCCTAGCTATAGCTAGGGCAAAGCGAAGGATGTAGCCTTATAAAGTCCAGAGCAGGCCTTATCAGCTAAGTCAGAATCGGCATAGTAATAATAAGTCCATAAGGGCGGCGGCCTTATTTAGAAGTTCTAGCTGATAATGTTGGCTAAGTTAGGGTTAGTGTAGCAGTGATAGGTTTATAAAGGCGGTGGCCTTACTTAGAAGATTGTCGGCTAAGTCGGGGTTAGTGTAGCAGTAATAAGTCTATAAGGGCGGCAGCCCCACTTAGAAGATTATCGGCTAAGTCGGGATCGGTGCAGCAGTAATAGGTCTATAAAGGTAGTAGCCCCACTTAGAAATTCTAGCTAACAATATCGACTAAGTAAGGTACTTAAATATATATATTTAATGCAACTTTACTTACAGTCCTAAATGTAAGGTGATAAGAAAGGATAAATTAGAAGGTAGAGCAAGTAGCCGCGAAGTGTACTTTATGCTTTAGAAGTAGACATTTAGAAATCTGCCGTATAAGCTTAACTGGCAGTGCGGTAATGTATGCTATCGCTGAACCTTAAGCCTAAGTTAAGTAGTAAGGATGAAGGAGTACTGTTATAAATAAGACTTCCACTGTAGGTTAGAGCCTAGCAGGACTGGAAAAGCCAACTCCGCATCTAGGAGATAATAGACCGGCAAGCTAGCCACATTCCTACCCTAACGGCTAACTACAAGTGCTGGCACTACTGACTTTTATCCTAACATTGCAAGTGCAGGCTATAAAAATGTCAGTTAATATTATAAGTTTCGTCAGATTTAAGCATTATTAACATATTGGATATTAGACATTACTAAAGCGTTACGCCTTTCTTAAAGTAAGGCGTTACTTGTTTAAGTTTAAGTAACCGATACGCCTACGTTAACAATACGTGTATAAGTATATCGGAAGATCGAAAGTAAGGCTGCTACTAATGTAGACCTATTGTAACTGCCCTAACGCTAACGCTAATGTTAATTGGGAGGGTGGAATAAAGCTGCTACTAATGTAGTCTATCTACCTTAATTACTCTCTCTAGCATTAACTTTATATACTCTTAGCTAATCTACAGATAGTAAATCCAGCATACTACCTCTCTTACTCTTTAAGTTACTAACTAAGCTGTTATCGAGATAGTATTAACAGGGGCACTTACTAAATAAACACCTCCCATTTTATTCTATAGATGTCCTCTTAGTACCTCGCTTTATTATTACTAAAAATGCGTCCGTTAGTATTAAGCACTGCGTTAATCTCGCTTACGTACTACAGGACTGCTTAATATATTCCTCCTTAATTAACTTAAAAAGGGTCCTCATTGTATTAGTGTTTATATAGACTCTGCAGACAATATAAGAGGTAAGTATTAAAGACTACTTTATATACTATACCCGCTAACTTAAGTACTTATTAATACTAACTATCTCCTTACAACTAAACTGCTTACTACTACACCTCCTACGCAGCTACGTACGGCCTCTAATGACAAAAGAGAGCTAGATTTCGCTATTAGTTAGTAGAAGACTCTTTAAACTTCAGCAATAGGATGTTTTCCTGTGAAATGGATATTAGTAGCTGTAGAAATAAGTTTAAGGAAAGCACAGACTTAAAGATTAAAAAGTTTAGGCTGCAGGCACCGGGCGACAAATTCACCTAGCATTTCTAAGGGCTTAAAGGCACGTAGGAAGATTACTAAAAAGGTAAATATAAGAAAGGTAAATATAAGAGTAGAGGAAATTAATTTCACACTAAGTTCGTCTATAACAGCATCTACCTAAAAGCAGTTAGTATATACGTATTTAAGATCGTACATTAACTTAGTCGATATAAGAAGAATAAAGATAGAGACCTAGCGATAAAGAGACCAAGCAGCTAACTCAGAGGGAACTTAACGCCTTAAATGTGTGGTAAGATCTAGTTAGAAGAATCGGGCGCTTACTGATACACGCAGTATATACAGGACTGCTAGGACTAGGATATATACACGCCTCTAAGGTATAGCCAGGTAACTATATGTCATTTACGTAAGTTAGCGCCCCGTAAGATAACTCTGCTTTTAGCAATTTATAACTTAAGATAAATAAGGATCCCTACTTACCGGAAGCAATACAGCTCTATCGCCTATCTAATATAGTAACCTCCGCTATATTAAAGCTAGTTACCTTACAGTTAGGTATTTAATACTTTCGCCTTACTAAAATCGTAGAGCTTTAACTAGGCGATAAGAGGCCCCCCTCCTAAACCCTCTCTAAAGACAGTTAAATAGTTTTAAATAGCTATTACTTTTTGTTTTTAATCTTCTGCTGTTTATAACTATATCTAATATATTCTAAAGTTTTAAGTATCTTTACATCCTTAGATTAAACTGGTACGGTTAATAAAGGACCTTAACGTAACATCTTAACAGTACTTTTAATCCGGTTCCGACAGCTGTCCGACAATATTAATAAGCACCTGCCCCAACGCAGGGTCAGACTGGGCATTAGCTACAAATTATCTTAGCCCTACAGCATTAACGTTATCTATCACAATGCAAGTAGATTTAAAGAACGTAAGTGTTACTAAGCGTAAAAAAGTTATTGTAAAGGTAGTAACTAATAAAGTAAGAGAAATATAATTTTTAAAAAGATAAATACTTAATGTATTCTTTAATTCGGACTAGTTTTAAAGAAGCTCTACTGTAACAGTAAGAAAAGCGATAAGTCAGTAGCTATATAGTTTTAGATCTCATATAAGGGATACGTTATACTTAAAGGGGGGGAAAAATTAGGATATAATGTATGTAGATATATTTATTTGCTAGACAGCTTTAACGCTTTAATTATAATAAGCGGAGTTTCTGTAAAGTACATTAACTAAAAGCGCTACTAAGGTGCAGTTTACATCATAACCTATCTTCCTAAAGAGTTAGGTGGTAAGTCTTAAAGATAGCTAGCTAATAGCTTAATCACCCTATTAAACATAGAGATAAAGTTAAGCTTAGAAATCGCACTTAACAGTAGCAGCTAATAGACCTCAAAGCCTAGCCCTAAGGCATACAGGTAGGTAAAAGAAGTGCCTCTCTAAAACACCTCCACTTCGCTATACGAAGTAATATAAAGAACAGACAAACAATTATTTAGCAACTCTGCAAATATCCTCGCTAGGATTTTAAATTATAATATATATACTATATATAGATATCGAAAGTTAAAAGGGTTATCCGCTGTTATCTAAAGGGGTTAAGCTTACTAAATAAGAAGAGTGGAGAATCCTCCTAAATAATAATAGATATGTTTTAAGGACTAATTAGGCACGCGATATAATAAGGACCCCTATCCGATATAGCTTAGTTAAACTCCAGGTTTATATTAAGTGCAGTAAGGAAGCGTAACGTAGTAAGATCTAAGCTTAGAATTTATGTCATAACCTAACTGTAAGAGTTTAAGGCATTATATAAACTGTTCGGGCCGGTAGTTTTAACATTTAGGAAATCTAAGGCTTCCTAACTTAGTAAGTTACTATCTACTAAGGTCGGAAGTAGTAATCGGATAGAGACTCCCGACGCTAAGATCGCTTATCGTAATTAGAAAGGTAACTCTCCATATAGGTAATCTGTTAGCTAGTTTTAACCCCTAAAATCGCCTTCGCTAGATTACTTACCAGCTATTAAGGTTACAGAAGGTAATGGGACTAGCGGTTGCGGCTGGAAAGGAGGCAGGTGCTATAGCTAGATCTCGCCCCTAAACACTTCTGCGTTTAATTACTTAACAGCTACTAAGGTTGCGGAAAGCGATAGGACTAACAGTTACAGTTAGAAAAAAAGCAGGTACTGTAGCTAAGTCTCCCTTTTAAACACTTCTGCGTTTAATTACTTACTAGCCACTAAAGTTAAAACCAATAGTACTAACGCTTCAGATATTAAAATAACTTCAAGTTATTACAGCTTAAGGACACTTACAGCGAAGTCTAACAAACTAGACATCTTAGCAAAACCAACCTTATATATACAGGCCTTATATCTCTTACTACTGTTAAAGCAACCATTTAAACAGCAGTCGCAAACCTACTTTTAACCCGTCCAGATATAACGCTTCTTAAAGTATTAGCAGCAGGCACAGGTTAACTGCCCTTTTCTAATAGGTTATATCATTAGCTTCAGTCTAGCGAAACTAAGTCAGGAAGAAGCCTTAAATTTGCGACGGGGGGCGAAGTCGCTAATAAAGAGTGTAGCTAAAGCGGTGACGAGGGAAGGCGGCAGCGTTAACAATGTTAACGACAATAACAAAGAGATAAGGGTTATCGGTAACGAAACGATAAGGGAGAGCGGTAGTATTGGTAATAAAGCGATAAAGATTATTAGTAATAAAGCGATAAGGGAGAGTAACAGCGTTAGTAACGAAGTAATAAAGGTTATCGGTAACAGAATAATAAGGGAGAGCAGTAGCGTTAACGACAAAGTGATAAGGGAGAGCAGTAACGTTAGTAATAAAGTGATAAAGGTTATTAGCGATAAAACAATAAAGAAGAGCGGCAGTATCGGTAACGAAGCGATAAAGGTTATTAGTAACAGAGCGATAAGGGAGAGCGGCAGCATTAATAATAAAGTGGGAGAGTAATAATGTCGAAACGATAAGGGTTATTAGTAGTGAAACGACAATAAAGAGCAGTAGTAAGAAACGATAAGGGTTATTAGTAGCGAAGCGATAATAAAGAGCAGTAGTAAGAAGTGACAAAAGTCGTCAGCAACGAAGCAATAAGGGAGAGCAGTAACGTTAGTAATAAAGCGATAAGGGGAGAGCAGCTGACACTTAAAGGTTAAAGATAAGAGTAAGTGGTTTAAAGCCCTTAAGAGAATAGCTATAAGTTACCTACATAACAGTAAGGGACTGACTAACAAATTACTAATCGAGCTAAGTTAATAACAGGCTAATTAGTCTATTTTTAACCTTACAGTCGGTATAGCTAGCTGTAACTAAGTCTGTATAAGTATACGTGTTTAAGGGTTCGCGACCTTACTAATATTGTAAGCTATCTAAGCTATACAGTAAGCACACTACTACGTTTAGTTAATTTAGACCCAGCAGAGACCTTACATAACGAAAAGCACTTTAAAGCTTTCAACCTCCTATCTAAATCTATAAGAGCAGCTAAGTGTCAATAACAGTTATAAATCTAGACCCACTAATTTTAAGTAACCATCCTATAATTAGAGAGGTCGTTAACGATAGTAATAACTCTAATTTAAGTTCTAAGTTACAGCAGTCCTTATTAAAAAGTATATCCTCTAACTGTTATAACTTATAGGAGCTTTTAAGTCGATATTACAAGCAAGACAACTAGTACGTTCTCTTAATTTCCACCTATAAGGCTGCACTAACATTTTTCCCAGGTAAGCCGATAATGAAAGACAGCATAAAGTCTGGAAAATATTACATCGAATGTAGATTAATATAATTTAAAAGGGATAACTCCACTACACTCCTCTTAATCTAAAGATCCAGGAGGTTTTAGATATTAGTATAAGCACCGGATATTAAGCTATAGAATTTACTAATCGACATCCTAAGGCTTATATAATTAGTACCGATTTGTTTCCAAACTAGCCTAACTACATACCGCTTAACGTCAAGTTTCAAATTAACAATATCTATATACTATAGAATTTTAGACCTAAGAGGTTTAATTTTATCTACATACGTTTCCTTACAGTACGTCTGCTTTTCTAATCCCTTACCGTAACAGTATACTAACATTACCTAAGGATATCTTCGTAAGGGAGAGTGGCCTTTACTGTATAAAATAGCCTAGAACAGCCTTAAGCTAAGCAGCTAAATTAAACATACCAACATATCGCCTTACATTTTAGATAACAGTCTTACTCCAGTCTCTAGCAAAATATTAAATAGTTTTTTTTCCGCTAGCTAAAAGACAGGAAAGGTATTTAACATTACATACTAAGAGAGTAAGAAGTAGATAAAAAAGGCAGAGTTTACTTCTGTAAACTCGCGGTAATATAAAGTCCTAATTAGGATATAGCCGTAAGATAAATTACTAAAGCGTACGGGTCTTTAGATAAAAGTTATTCTTCTTTCTAAGATAAATAGATATTATTCGAGGTTAGAAGTGGAGGCGATAAAGCTCGCACCTAAAGAGGTACAGATACTTCTCGTAAAGGTAAGGAAAGGACTAAAAAGGCATAGTAACCCTTATCTTCGTTTATTAGTTACCTTCACTCCTATTTTCTATTTAATAAGAAACGCTAACGTTTTAATAACAGTTTAAGCACATAGGCATAGAAGCTACTTAAGTAGTAATTAGTATAGCGCGATTAAGGAAGGTCAGTAAAGGCTTTATTTTTATCTTACGTTATATATGTAAAACGCCGTTTAAGTTTAATGATAAGATAAGAGGTTTTAAATATCTTCACATATCAGATTCTTTACCTACCTAAATCAGTACTTACTCGTATATAACAATTTAAAGACATATCGGAAATGTTTAAAGTTAATCCAGAAGCTTAAAGATTACTAACATACTTATTCCACTTCGTAAGTAATCACTTCCGTTTATAATAGTTTTTAACTTCTTAACATTACTATTTTTAATAGTAATTTAAGGACGTAAGTAAGGAAACTAACTGTTAGCTTATGAAATTTATCATTTAAAAGGGCGCAGCCATATATATAAATTATTAAGGGTCTCTTCTCACTAGACACTATTTATAACTAGATTCTTCCCAACGCGCTTACGTGCTTACCTATACTAGCTTATTAGCTAGACCACATATACAATGTTAACTTAGTTATTCACATTAAATTATTTAACCTTTACTCTTAAATAGCCTGCAGTAGCGCAGTGTAAGTAATCGTAACGGCTAACATCGGTAATAAGAGCTTAAATGCAGCTACACTTAGAACTTAAATCTAAAGCAGCTAATAGGCAGTCAGCATCCACTTAACTGTAAGCGTAGCTGCTAGCTAAGTCAGTTTATCCAAATTATTCGCCAGTTAGTTTAAAAAGGATAGTTATCTAAAGGGTCGCTTACAGCTATATATATACTAAGACGTAAGCAGTATTAGAACAGTAACTAAGTTTAAGCTAAACTAAGTTAAACAGGGTACCCTTATCGTTACTTATATACCGTTCTGCCCTTATTAACCCTACTTCTACTTCCCGTATCGTACAGCCCTAAGCGCTAAGAGGTGCTAATAGATAGTTATCGTTACCTGTAAGAAACCTTAATATATCCTCTATTTAGCTAAAATAAGGTTCCCTAATCTACATTCCATTACCACTCAGCTACTAACACCCTTAACCCACTTTATCCTCACAACTTATAAACCGACAAAGCCTATAAGCACTGAAGTCGCTTTAACTATCACTCTAATAGATATAATAACGTTTTCAATACACCTCTTGGCTCAATCTCCTAAATCCTCACTACCACCACTCCAGCTGCTTAATATTGTTCGAGCTACAGCGTTGGCAATAATAAGCTCCCAGGCTCCCAGAACTAATTTCTTAAGGCTCCCAAGAGAGATATGTCAAAAGATCTTAAACTGCCTTTCCTTACCAGATATCCTATCTGTAAGTTATACGTGTAAATTGCTATTTGAACAAGTAATTAAATAATCCCGAAAGGTACGTACATATTAACTTTTTTTTTAATATGTTTAACTTATATCTATACATTTAGCATAGTACTTCCCTTATTTAGGATTATCTACTCTTATCTATCGATAAACTCACTCCTTAACTTTCGATAACCGAATGCGAGATTAAATAGGTTAAGCGTTTAGTGGATAGTAAAATGGAGGAAATAAAGATGGAAGTCGATAGAATAAGACTTAAAGTTATTGTAAGCTATATTCCTTAAGCTGTTTCAAAGCTAACGTTCTACCTCTAACTTACTACTATAATCGAGGATAATAACACTAAGGATAACAATACTAAGGATAATAATACCGAGGATAATAACATTAAGGATAACGACATTAAGGATAATAATACCGAGGATAACGATACTAAGGATAACAATACCGAGGATAACAACACTAAGGATAACGACACCGAGGATAACAATACCGAGGATAACGATACTGAGGATAACGACACTGAGGATAACAGTATTAAGAATAAGGAGCAGAGCACACAGATATATCGATTTATCGCTTATAACCAGGATAATAATAAAGTCATTACAGAGATTATTAGCAGCTGGGATATATTTGTCAACCTTAGTAACGAATTCCTTATCACTAATAAAGCTATCTCCCCCTTATAACACTTTCACCCTATCTTTACTAAGCACTAAGAGGTCCGTATATATTTAGATATAAGACAGCTTCTTACTATATACTATACCGATAGCTATCTCTACAGGATATAGAAGACTAAAAAGGCCTACTACGCATTTCATGTCCCATTAATCAAGCCTAAGCTTCCAATGCAGTAATCTCACGTTTATCGCTATAGACTTCTTATAACTAACCCTCACACTCAGTAAACTAGCATGTCGAAAAACACTAAAACTGGTAATATTATAGCTACTAAAACAGTATTTAAGAAAATTAAATGTAAGGTCTCTACAGTATTATTTCCCGATTACAGCTAACGTTATCTAGAGGATATAAACCCAGTTACGGACAGAAGTGTACCCTTTACCTATACTATAAAGCAGCAACTTAAAAAGAGGCTAAAGAGGCCCGGATTAACAGATATCATCATTAAAGGTTAAAAAGAAAAGCTAATATATATAAACGTAAAACAGTTATAACGTATCCTTAAGCAGAGAAAGGCTCGAGAAGAATTAGATAAACTTAAAGGATACGTAAAAGATGTTAAAAGATACTTTTAATTAACTCTTTAGATACCGGTTTCACCGTGCGTTACTGTTATATAAATAGAAGAATTAGCCTTATTTACGCAGATTTCCATTTAGTCTGCATAAAGAGTGTTGCAATACTCGCTTACGAAATTGAAGGGGCTAAAGGCCTTCCTTACTACCTACATTAAGCACCTAGCGAGTAGTCTTATAGAGAATGTCAATATGACAAACTAAAGCAAGGAGCCTGTCTCGTTAAAAAACGCAACTACAGTAAGCAAGACTGTGAATCCAATATCTAACTCTCAGCACTTAACCTGTCGAGTTAAGTCGAGTTAACATAACTAGCTTTAGCTTCAGCGTGGGAATAGACAGTAAGGGAAGTAATATGCTTATCTTAACCCTACTTCTTACTAGTTTATAAGAGTTATTTTTAAAGCGTAACTTAACTATATTACTAAGAATTAAATTGTTCGGTCTTGTAAAACAAAGCTATTCTTAATTATATCCAAGATCGTATCTAACGCAGCAGACTTCTCTAAGCTTAAAATTTCCATTATTCTCAGAAAAGCAAAAACAATCCGTGTTCTTTAGTAAATAACGATTAAATAACTACAAAGATATCTACTTAAGCCTACTAAATACATTATTCAAGCACCTTCCTTAAAGTAACAAGGGGCATTATAATTAAGAGGTATCTTAAGGTAAGCAGCTTTTATAACTAGTGCTTAAACAGTTCCAAACGAAAGCTAAAGCATAAGAGAATAGTGATAAGTATTCCAGAGTTTATAAAAGACCTTTAAACGCAGGATTAAACCCACAGAAATATAAATACTATAATTTTAATTAGTAAATAAATCTATTATTATAATAGAGAACTTATAGTTTCGCTGTTCTACTGTTACCATTATCCTTACTTTCCAATAACTGTACTGCTTTTCAGAAAGCTAGCTACTATCTAACCTATAACAGACACCTTTAAAGACTAAGTTTACTAATTCGCAAAACGCTTAGTTCCGAATATTCCTCCTTATAGCTAAGAAATACCGCCATCTAAAGCAAAGGGCTTTTGCCTTAAAGAGGGTGTTTACTGTAAAGAGGGTGTAAGGAGAAGAGGGGAGGAGTAGCATATACTTATCGTCGACTTACTCTATATATTACACGTTAGTAATAAGAGATTCCTTTTCTCTATACCCATTATAAAGAATATTAGCCATTCTCCACATGTAACTGCAATATACATCCCTTTTTACCTCTTTACTATTTAACCCTTTAGCACGTCTAACACTGCTCTGCAAGGGATACCTAAGTAAAATAAGACATATAATCTTCTGTAGAAACAGTTACTATTAGTAATGTAAGAGGTATAATAGAAGTGGAAAACTTATTAGGAAAAAGCAGGGTAACAGAAGCCTTATATCTTATCTTTCTACCTACACTTACCTTAAAATCCGTTCTTAAATTCGAGTTTCAGGCACCTAAAAACACTTATCCCAAATTATCACGCTTCCGTTATCTGCTAATTCGCTCTCATTTTTACCGTTAGAGATGCGTAAAAGCGCTACGCTAAAATCTGCAATGCCTAGCTGAGAAGCGCTCAAGCAGCGTTAAAGCGGCAGAATTACCGCTAATCGCATAAGTAGATTACTAAAAGGATTCCATTTCTGCTTTTAGTTTTCTGCTTTCGGTTTTCTACTTTTAGTTTTACTTCTGTCTTATAGGGTATAAAATTTTTAGTTACGCTCTAACTGGCTAACATCACACTATAGTCCGCAAATTCTAATCCTTCCACCCAGTTCGTCTAGCACATTTCCTAGCGAGATTTAGCTGTTAAGCTAATTATTATTATGGACAGGAATAAGATATTACTACTAGCCCCTTTATCAGTTATAGAGAGGTAAAAAAAGATAATATCGATCATAAAGACGTAAAAAGTGATAGTTAAAGAGATTGCCGACCTTCGTGTGAAATTTACTGCTAAGTTAATAATAGCAGTATAAACGATTATATCGCTTAAGCATAAGAACCGTCAACTATAGTACCGACTTAAAGATTAAAGTGCTTTCATTTTAAAACTTATAAATACAATAAAAGCTACATTTATTAAGTGCTTTAATTACGGTAGTCTGCTGATATAAGAGGATATTAGTAAAGATAGTAAGACCAAGGAGATAATTTGGATTTATTAGGATAATAACATTAGCGCTTTTAATTACGGAAATGTAATATAAATAGATATAGTGCCCCTGAATACTAAATCCATTTACTGCAGTTAAAACGTTAGCACCTTTAACTCTAAGTATAAATATCCCAATGTATCTAGTTAATAATTACTGTAACGTTAGCGTAACCTTCAGCATTTTATTACGTTGAAATTTAGTAAGAAAGTAATGCACGGCCTTAACGTCCGTAAGTGAGCGATTCCTAATACGTGCGATATATAATATTTAACTACTTCGCATAATACAGCATTACTACCAATCAACTTTAACCCTAGCCCTACACTCCTGCACACACTTAGCACCTAGCAGCCCTAGTACGTCTGGTATTCGAATTATACTAATAATAAGGTTATTTTTAATTACAGAACTCTAAGGGCTGCGACCGATATATGTAAATGAACATATAAACAGAAGGGGCATGTAACTTAACAGTTAGGGTTAGAGACAGTAGTAAGGGTTATATGTAAGCTAAATAGTCTAATTAAATCTAGCCCTTTAAATTCCAGCTAATTAAAGCCTTTTAATAACTTAAAGGGCATACAGTTCGCTGCGTCTAAGTTATTACGTGTAACACTTCTAACAGTTCTAGTTGTTATTATAGTAGCTATAGAACTGTTATTATTATACTAACTTAAACTATTTTAAACTGTTACTAAGGAACTATTTAGCTACGCTAGAAGCAAGCTGCTAAGCGCTTAGAATAGAGAGCTAGTACTTACTAGCAGGCTTATACCTACTCTAGCACTATCGACAGCTATTAATTTCTTACTGCTAGCTCTACTTAGGGTAATATACTGAAGAAGCCCGTATATTTAGTTTTACGTAGCCTTTCTTTCCTTCTACAACTACATATTGCCTTCGTGCACTTAAGCTTCTTATATATAACCTAAAGCCTGTAAGCTTTAAGGAACTTGCCTTTTAGGCAGCCTCCTTTCTTATGCAGTCTTTTCCAGTAACCCTCTAAGTTAAATAATCTAGCCTTATTCCGATTATCAATTAGATCGGGCCCCTTCAGGTCGTTATCCAATTCCACACTAAGTTTATTTAATATATCATCTGATTCCGTATTGGACTTTATCTCAGGCCTTTACTTATTATCTGATTCTATACCAAAGCTATCTAATTTAAGCTTCTAGTTGTTATCCGATTCCAGGACGGACACTTTAGGCTTATACTTATTAACTAATTCCAGCTCCTTTAAGTCGTTATCCGATAAGGGTAGAGGTTATACCACAATTATCTCTTCTAGCACTTAAGTTATTAAAGACACTATATTAATTAGGATATTAATATAAAGTGTAGAAGAAAAGGCTTAATACTACCTAATAGATACCTTAGAAATACCCAGTACTTAGGTTGGTAAGAAGATTCCCACTTAGATAGAAAGAGTAAGAGATAGTCTAAGGTATAAGTGGATAAGACTAGTTTTTAGGATCTGGGAGGGACGCCCGTTAAATACTTTTACCTATACACAGTACCCCCTAAAAAGCGTTAGCTAGAATATCTAGTAAATGTAGTTTTAGAGTTACAAGTTTAAGCTATCTAAGCTTACTTAAAGTATCTCTAGCTAATATTTAAAGTAATAACAATAAGCCTTAATATCTAAGAGGCCTTAACTTCTTAACTTAGCCGCTAAAATTTACAGGCTATGGTAGTCCCTTAAGCTGCCCTAACTGCACTAGCTACCCATTCCACCTATTTGCATATCTTTACCTAACATTAGCTTACCACTGCCCTCTGCGCTGCTACTACACTCTACGCTACTACTCTCGGTCTTCAATAAGATAAGATAAGTTATACCTTCTTCCCAGAAAGAAACTAAACACGAGGTAAGGCACTTAAAGCTTAAGAGCAAGAACTAAATATCCCTAGAAATTAAGCACGCTAGAGAAGCTAAAATAACAATAAAGTAAATTCCCGTCCTCTAAAACCTAATATGCCCCCTATAGCGATTAAGAAATTCCAAAAGCTCTCCCTGTCTATATAGTCGTTAGCAGAGGAGGACAGAGATTCGAAGACTTAAAAGGGCAGCTTAAAGTAGTTCTAAACTGCTTTACCTTATTTCCAACACCCCTAACCCAGCGTATATTAAGAAACCAATAATCCCAAGTAATATATAAGCAATAAACTACTAAGTACTGGACTGCTAAGTGCTAAATCGCTAAGAACACAAAGTGTAGTACTAGAAGCATTTTAAAACTTAACGATAAACGACTATTACCTATTTAAGTCCAGTAAGCAGATACTTAAGTAATAACTTAAACGGGTAAGTAAGAGCTTAAGGAACCCACTTTAATAAAATATACTATAACAAGTGCGGTATCCTTTAAAGTTAATAATAAAACTATTACTGTTAGGTGTTTAAGTATCTATCCTAAAGCATAAAAGATTACGCTTAACAGCTTATAAACCGCGACGTAATACTGTAGAAATTAGCAATTCCGTGTTATAAGCTTTATCTTTACGATATCTTAATATCGTGACTGCCCAGACTCTAGCTGTAATCTGCTGCCTATCTTAAGAGTCATTAACTCCACTATAAAGCTAACAGGTAACAGATCAGGCAACCTGTAAGAAGGTTTCAGGATATAAATAAAGTAGTATAAAAGAAACAAAAGATAACATAAAAGTCCCAGAATTAATAAGCCAGTTCTTACTTACAGGTCTTGGGATTTAGTCGGATTTATACTGCGCAGAAGGTAAGATTAGTGTAATATGCATTATAGTAAAGGGTCATAAAGGTATATCTAAGGCTAGTGTCGATTTATGTAGTGCTTAATTACTTAGCTCCCACTACCCCTTAGGGTTTACCAGTTCTACCAACGTAAAGCTATCTTCCGCACCCTCTACCAAGGGAGGTTAATACAAGTGACGAAGTTAACTTGGTAACCGTATCCTAAGGTAAAGACCTTACAGCAGGATTAGTAGACTCTATACCTATTATAGTCCCACCTAACTACTTAAGTTAATATATAAGTAGATTCCTACTTTATATACCTAATACCCGTTCCTCTATGCATGAAATAAAGTACTTAGACTTAAAGTCGCAGGCCTGTAAAGCGCTTCTACAGCTAACACGGAAACCTACGTAATAAGGAAACCGAAGTTCAAAATGGACCCCTTCTTAAAGCTCACCACAGCCTTAGACACTAAGTCTTACAGTTATTATTAACCTGAATCCACAACCCCTAATAGTTATACTTAATATTAAGCAGTCCGCTTAAAGAGGTATTAACAGCGGCAACTTAAGCTAAAAGAAAACTTTTATAACATAAATAAAGTAATATAGGAGAAATAACAGATAGCATAAAAATACCAGAATTAGCAAGCCAGTTCTAACTTACAGTTCTACTAGTTCCGCAACGTAAAGCCGTCTTCTATAACCTCTATTAAGTAAGGCTAATATCGGTAACGAAGTTAACACTACATTCGATACGAAGCAGAAAGGCTAAAGTAGCTATAATCATACCAGTAGGTCCAGAACCTGGGACCTCTTACTTTACTCCATCCCCTCCTTATGTTAGCTATTACACTGTTAGCCTAATATAAAAGCTTATGTTACAAATAAAAACGTTAGTTAACTATCTACCTTACCAGTTCTCCCTACCGTATCCGGCAGCTATTCTTTCTCCAGATATATAAGGACAGGAGTCTAAATTCTAAGCTGAAAACTGATTAGCCCACTTATATTCTAATCCACTCCGCCTCATCTATTAATTAGATCATATCACTAGTTAATAAGGGAACCGCGTAATTACCCTTCACATTTACATCACACCTAAATAACGTAGCCCCGATAAGGAGTTACGCTAGTTAAGACCTTAACCTTTTAGCTCCACCTCTATTAGCTATCATAATAAAGGCTATAGCAGTAACGAACAATCTTATCTCCAGCTAATATCCCTTACTAACAATAAGATAAGAGTAAATACATATTAACTAAATAATCAGCACCTACTCCTGCTAGTTAAGATATTATAGACCTATTAGGGACCCGATAGCAGTAACGTAGCCTATTCTCTAACACGTATTTCCACCTTAAGCTAGATTAAGGACCTTATAGCTTAAGCGTTAACTTAATACATAAATTACTTAATTACAGCATACAGCTGTAAAGAGGCTTAAATATACAACACCTTTTAAGTTAGTACCTGTTTACTAAGATATATATCGGCCAAACTCCTCTTATCTACCCCTCTCTATATACTCTAGCAGTCCCCAACACTATTTAAAGTTCCTCACTCCCAAAGATATCGAAGTTTAAGATTCTACTTCAAATTCATCTTCCCTAAGACCCAAATACCTACCCACCTACCCATTATAACTAAGCAAGAACCCGTAGATAAACTTAAATCCCCCGTACTAAGAGAAAGGGGGAGACTTAATTTAGTCGTAGCTTCCTTTAGTAGCAAAACAGTCCCCGATACCTCGTAAGGTAACAGCGTTATTAATATACTGGGTACGCACTCTTACAGCACTTTATCCTCTTTAAATATTATCGGCAACATATCTACTGTAGAAGCAATATCTAAATTCACTGTATAAATCTCTTAAGAAGACAATCGGCAAAACTTAAATGCGTAGCTATCCCCTGCCTAGAGGATAATCCGCGATTTCACACAGTATTATATTAGCGAAATCTAAGATAACTGCAGGTTAATCCATATAACGGAAGAAAAAATATTTCAATTAGTAAGTGACCTTCGCTTTAAGGATTATTAGGAGGAGAGAAATTAGTAAAATAATGTAAAACTGTTAAGGTATACCTTACACCATTTACGTTACTATATCCTAAAAGACAATATATTCTTATACTACCTAAGGTTAATATACTTTACTAAACGGTACATAGACGAAATCCTAACTGTAGGGAGGCATATTTCCCCTTCTCCTGTTAGTCTAAAGCACTACCTTTCTATAGAAATAAGTAACTTTAAACAACATTATCCCAGTTAAAGCCTTACTGTTAAACCTAAACCTACTTATATCTTGCGGAAAGTAAGTCCCCTCCTCTCTATAATATTCGTGTCTTTATATCACTAATATTAAATCACCTACATAAGATACCTAATGTTAACTTTATATGTTATAACTACCTATACGAAATTAAGAAGTTAGTAAGGTAATAACTATAACATATTATGTTAGAGACCGCAGGTCGTTAAAGATACCTCTAAATATCTAAAGCCTAATCTAAAATCTCTTAAATATACGCGCAATGTTACGCATAACTGCTAATAGCAAGATAAGATTAGTATCAAATTATCACTTAGCTAACTAAGAACATTATAGTAAATCTGTAAGGCTGGAAGCTTCTAAAGACTAAAGGTAACAGTTAATTTAAGGAATTAGTTTATAATTATAATTATATAACTAAATTTACCTCCTTTATCTCTTAAACTATCGTTTCCTAATAACTAGACTTAGATACGTTAATAAAGCTACTTAAGTACCTTACCTAATCTATACTCTATAGGTAACAGATAACTCTCTTCCAGCTATAAGATCGTTTTATTAGTTTAAATATATATAAATATATCGATTCTTAACTCTTACAATTTTCTTATAAGAAGGGGGCTAAGAGCCAGAAGCGTTAGAGTTATAAACGTAACGCTTCTTATCTATCTCTATAAGTAAGTAGACACAAGCCCTACATTGTTACAACTCGTCTGCTTTACGGAATACAGTTATCTAACGTTTATTTCGCCTTCTCTACAGTAGTCTTTAAGCGTCTTATTATTACAGCCGGATAGTTTTATAGTTAGTGGCTACTAGCATCTAAGCGGTAAGGTAAGTGTAGGGTTTACAGCGATACCCCATTTACCCTAAACGTTTAACGTATATCCACTCCTAGGAAATCATCTCGCTATTAAGTCTTTATTAACGCTATCCCTAAAGAGAGGTAAAATACCTTACCTTAATTTAAGATCCATATTAAAGAGATTAATAATGCAGATTAGCTATTATAATTAATGTTTTAGCTAACTGTCTAGGTTCTGGACTTATTACTAAAAGGGTAAGGTTAATTATTTAAACGCTAAGTGGTTATTATACTAAACTTAAACAAGCAGCCCAACCGAATACAGAATATAGAATACAGAATACAGAATACAGAATACAAAATACAGAATATAGAATACAGAACGTAAAAGCTAGAAGTTAAGGTAGTAGGGCGTATACCCTAGTCTTAAGATCGCTAAACGCTAAATCGTCTTAACATACAGCCCAACCCCTACCCCCTTTAAGATCCGCTACTGTTAAGCAGATTAGTCACTAAAGCTTAAGTGCGATCTCTCTTAAAGAAGACAGTTATAATCATGTAAAGATACGTATTATCTAACACTACGTATAAATTACCACATTTCTTCTCTCCGTAAGACTACCGGAGGGAGAAATGTGAACTAGACTTTAAGTATTCTAAGTTAAGCTTCACTAACTTAAGAATCCCCTCCACTTACTCCCGCAAGAACCTACCGTATACCCCGTTTAAGAGGAAGCTCTAACTTCCTCCTTACACCACTTATTCGCCTCGCCTTAAACCCAATAGCTCTTCTAATATAGTTTTCCCCTTACTAATCTCTTTATTTCCCTTCATTAATTCGCTCTATTTTAAAGCCGATAACCTGTCTAGGATCCAGTTCAGGGTCCAGTCCAAGATCCAGTTCGGGATCCGGTTTAGGACAGTAAACTTACCACTATCCCATCAATCGGCAAATAAGAGGGATCTTTTAGTAAACAGGAGAGATATTTTAGTAACCTTAATTAAGACTAGCTTAAGGGGTTAAATAAATTGCCTAATTCACGGTACTGTAATTAGGCGTACTTCCACTTACTATTAAAGTGGAAGGTTACACCTCTTATACTTATTTAATCTCACTAAGAGCTATCTTAAGTCTTAAAAGTCCCGTAACCCTGTTTTTAAGTAGTAAAGTCTGTAAGATAATTACCGTATCAGCTAAGGTTAGTTACGTAAGCACATTATTTCTTTAAACTAAAGATTAAACTACTAGTGTTAATTCTATGCTATCTAAAGCTATCTTAAGAAATTCTCAGGGGCTATTAGCGTTACTAATATTACTTAAAAGTTCCGTAACTCTATTTTTAAGTGACGGAAGCGCCTTTAGCATTATAAGGAGACGTAAGGGAAGAATATATAGTGGGAGTGTTAGTCCATTTCTAAGATAGCTTTTAGATAAAGCTCTTATAAGTGCAATCTAAAGCAGCTCAAGTAAGCCCAAGTCGCTATAAAGGCAACTTAAGGATATTTCTAACAATAGTCCGGGGCTTCCGATTATAATTAGCACTAGCCAGTTAAAGCCGTATAAGAGAAGTGCAACTATATATACTTACAATTCGCTTTCATTACCTTCCGTCTACATATTTATAATTTCAATTTACGTAAGGCTTTTAACTAATATATCCTCCCTTATTACTATATCCTCCTTAACTACCGTATTTTTATTCACCTCAGAAAGATCTGTATCTATCGGAAAATGCGCAGTAATTAGCCTTAAGCGCAGTCTTTTAAGCTCTACGCAGCTTCCTAAAGGTAGTACTAAAGTATTAGCCTCGGGGCGCTAGTTGCTTAAATCTATAGAATCCACTCTACAGACAGTTTAAAGTTAGTTTAGATCTTAAAGTAAGTTAATAATAACTTCCCTAATACTATTACTAAAGAATACCTTTAGCATATAAAGCAGAACGTACTTTAACGTAACCTTAATATCTTTAGGCAGACAATATACTAATAAGGTAAGTAAGAACCCTATAAAGTATAACTAAAATACTGTTCTATTAAAAGGAACACCACTTCGCTACTCCGCACAGTCTCTATCCTTTAAGTGAAATTCGTGAACTGAAGAGTTTAATGCTTATATTTTAAGGTTTTAGCAGATAATTAAGTTATTAAAACCGGCTCACAAAGCAAAGTTAAGAAAATATCGAACCATTATAGAGTTAAGTAAAGCTTCCCACCTTTTATCTTCCCCTTTAAGGTCTTAACACGCTTAAATATTGTAGAGTTATAAGAAGCGTCGGAAGGCGGCCGTAAACCTAACTAAAAATAAGAGCTTAGCGGATAGTTATTAATACTTTAATACGAGAAACGAACCGTCCTCGGTCTTAATAATTAACGCTCCACTAACTAACCAGTTCCTTTTCAAGCACTTATAAATTATCGGCTTTCGTTTATTCTTAAGTTTCCGTAAAGGTAATAAAAGGTACTTTAAAAATATCTTTACTCTAATCGTTATAAATAACATATTTATATAAAATGTTTCAAGACTTAAAATAATTATATTAAGTTATAAGATCTTAACTTCTAACTAGCTCCGAATTCTAAAGTTATTAATAAGGGGGAAAAGCTCTCTTATGTAAAACATATTACTAATAGTATAGCAGTTGCTTAAACATACAGAAGGAGCTTAAAGCTAAAGGCTTAAAACGCTCTGCGGATCAATAAGTTCTACAATCCAAGGGTCGTTTCCTGTAATTTCCCACTATATATACAGTATATATTTAAAAAAATTCAAAACTAACTCCTTTAAGTCTCTAAAGTGCTTATAGAAGTTTCTAAACTATAACCCCCAGATAACTTTAAAAAATTGCTTAATTTCAAACAGCGCGTCCGCAAAAGTAGGGTTTAATCTAAGAAAACTTCTAAGGTTATTCGACTTCAGCTTAGACAGCCAATCGTAATACTCTTACTCGCAATCTGTATCTTTATCTTTACACACTTCATAAATAACAATAAATATCTGTGCATCGTAGTATCCTACCTCGTGCGAGTAGTACTCAGCTTCACCTTAGGCCCATTTGTTAACTATTGTAAGTGTAAGCTAACAAGGGAAGTTAAGCCACTTAGTTAATACAATATAAAGTTTCACAGCCTATACTAGCTTAAGCCCGTTATATACCTTCACCACTACTAATCTATAAATCCTATCTAAGTAAGCAATTTTGTAACCTTTAAAGAGCGGATAGTCGGAATTCTTTATAGCTGCCGACAGCTTATTCTTAAACATTCGAAATATTACTAATATTACATCTAGCTCCTTACGCGTAACGACTCCCTAAATATAATTTTCCTAATCTCTTAATTAATACCTTTTTTTAAAACAACTTATTAAACATTCGACTTACTCTAAGTTTAAATATCTTATTTATCGGCCGAATAACACGAGAAAGTCGATTAGGCAAATGACAGTGCTAGTTAGATCTATAATTAACACTAATAATTGAAAAAAGTTAAATAAGTTAAATAACGTATAAAGTTACAGCATCTAATATATTTACAAAATAAACCGTACAGGTGCTTATAAGCTCTTAAGGCTTTAGATTCGTTTATCCTTAAATAGCAAGGATTACGTAAAGCAGTCCTAAGCAACTACCCTTAAACTAGTTTTTTAAGAATAAGAACCTATAACCAGAATTAACACTAGAAATACCTACCTACGTTACCACGTTAGACTTAAACTATACGCCCCCCTTAAAATAAAGCTACAGCTTAATTAGCTAGGGTTTCTACCGTTCCCATTTACACTTAACACAATTCTTTTACCTTTAATCTCCAGCTACTCGCTTACCCACAGCAGATATACAGACAGAATCCAACCTATAGCCCCACCCCCTTACGCTAAGCAGTTAGCCGGGTTATTAGCTAGAGTTAAAATCCGGAATACCTAAATAACATTCCCTCCTCCTTAAGCACTAAGCAGTATACAGAACGTTAAATAAAGCAGTAAAAACACCTCGAATAGTCCTCGCTATTAGAGGCAGGGCGAAGTAGCAATTCTTACACGCTAATAAGATAAACATTAAAAATAACGCAATAAAGTTAAAAACAGTCGCTCCTAATATAATTACTTTCGACTGCAAGTTATATAATACCGAGGTACTCTTACCCGCTAAAGTAGGACTAGAGTCAAAGTGCTCCTAAAGTTACTACATTATCTTACATACTAATTCTCAACGCCCCTAAATAGCTAAATTCTCCTAAAAGTTATACTAGTAAGCTCTAATCCCATTTACATCTACTGTCCTACTTTTTAAAGAGGATCTTAAGAGCTAAGATATAATCTTTAGTATTCTCGTGGTTTAAGCTATACAGTCAATCGGTATACTAGTTCATACACTACCGCAGATTCTTTTACTCCACAATAGCAATAACACCTCTAACGTTAACACGGGATCTATAAACGCCGAAATCTATACCTAGATCAAAACGGCCTTACTGGCCATGGATCCATTCGATTAGACCGTCCATTTCCAAGCCGACTTTCTCTACAAGACGGCCTTCGAAGCGATACACGCTCTACCAGCCTCAGCATCAAGGTCGATTTCAGCCTATATTGAAAAGTCTTTTTTTAACCGACTGACCACTAGTTACGCCTACCACTTTAAGCATTTAAAACGTCTTTTTAAAGATACTGTTATATAATTTCCTAATAGTAAACAGTAACCCTTTAATGTCTATCGCGCTATAAGGGCACTTAACCCTATCTTAAAGCAGATTAAGGACTGTATCGTTAACTTTATAAACTTAACTTATAGTTTAGAAATTAACAGGGTTAAAATTTTAACCTCAGTATTAAATATAGACACCTGTCTATCAGAAATACATAGTAAGTTTATAACGAAAAATGTAACAGCTATAGCTTATTACTTAAGGTTAAGTGTTAGTACACTGATAATAAACCTAGACTTTAACCCTAAGACTATATTTTAAAACTTCTATAAGAACACTATTCTTCACACAGCAAAACGATTAAGAATCGGATCCTTTCCTATTAAAATATACAACACATTTTCTAAGTTAACACTAGAGAGAAGGTCCCTAATGTCTTACAGAGAGCACTTACAGCTTATCAGTAAGGTTAAGACATCTTAAGTAATTATTCACCCTTACATTATATATTTAAGATACTTAGCACAGCCTTTAAATGCAAGACTACTATACAGCTATCGACTATATGACAAATGTATTAAGAGGTGGGGAAAAAGAGCGCTAGATAAGACATATAGTCAGTAAGGCTTTCGGCTACTACATTGCCCCTTTTACTATAAGGCTTACAAACCCGTATTACTCATAAGACCTTACACAGCCAGAATAAAGATCCTTAAACTGGATAAGACAATCTCTAGTAAGTATATACAGCTGCAGTTCTTAAAGGAACTCCAGCGTCTCGTAAGCCTAAGATACTACCCTATCCGAGATCAGTTTAACTTAGTAATTAAAGTTAACAGTAATAAGCACATAATAGGTACTAAGTTGTAAATTCCCTTTATATACTTACTAAAACAGGTACTTTCTTCGCCTTAACCTATTTTTTAGAAAAATAGCTACTTAACCGCTATAAAGAAACACTTTCCAAAGTACGCTCAGCTACTTATACCAAACACAAGATAATATTTAGGAAACAGTTAAAGTGGCAGATACCAGCTGTAAGAGACTTTAACAGGCCTAAGGTAATTCTTCTACTTCACAATCGTACATTCTTAAACAAAGATTTAGACACAGCTATAAGGTAAGATTACCCTAAAAGAGGCAAAAAGGTCACTACAACGCTAACTTCTAAAGTAGCTCACTAAGTCTATCACGTAACGAAACTGCTCCTAGCCTAGACATATCTGTTAGCTATAAGGGTAAGACCTTTTAACAGGGGCTTTTACGAAGCATAGCCACACGGCTTCATACTCAGTTATTCTACATTAAGTTAGTTACAACCCCCCTATTTTACACCCACTTAGAAACTATCGAAGTTCACCTCCTCTATCGTATACTACTAGGAAACGTACTGTTAGACTTACTTAAGCGACTATAAGATAAAGATACTTAAGTAACATACTGTAGGGAAGAAGAAAAACACTCGATACCTTTAGTAACTTTAAAGATATAAAAGTAATATAAAAGGTATAAGTTTTCAAGACCCCTCCGAATAACTGTAATATCGATAGCATCTATACTTAATGTCAACTTAAGCATATAGAGTAGGAAAGCAACAAGTGTCAGCAATTACTTATATCAGCTTGCTAAACTGATTCATAACTAGAAGTTAAACTTTAGCAATACTAATAAGCTAGCCGATAATACCTTTAAGAGAAATAAGATAAGGGCTGTTAGGAAGTTATTTAAGATCTTAAACTGAGTCACAACTCCTTAATAATATACTAGATAATCTAAGTTTATACAATTCATTTTATCTGTAAGTATATCTTTAAGTAGAGTTTTAAATAGTAGTGATATCTTAAGATTAAGAGAGTTAATGAAGTAATACAGAAAGCCCACTCCTAATCTCTAGCTTAACGAGTTATGCTACCTGTTTAAGCCCCTTAACGGCACGCATAATTAGGTCACTGTCTCATTCTGTAGACAGATTCCCCTAACAAGCAAAATGTTAGCCTAATGTTATATGAAGCAGAAGTAGCAGCTAAGAGATATAGCCTCACAATCTTCATCTATTACTGCTAGAAATATTTTCCGCTCCATAGCCGCTCTTTATTATCTAAATATCTTACCATCACAGTAAGCTTACCGCAATTCCTTTCGGAGTTTCTCTTTCTGCTCTTAAGGCGAGGGGCCAGGATTTAAGATAGCCTTAAAGAACGAAATTAAGATCCGAATAATTTCCATTATGTAACGGGTAACGGTAATCGCCTAAACAAGGTAAAGTCTTATCGTAATCTAATTTAAGATAAAGAGTATTTCTGCTATAAGGATAAGTAAATGTGTCTTAATATATACGTAATCTTAAGTATCACGTTTATTAATGCTGTTTTCATGGTTTCAAGTAACTGTAAGTAAGATTCGGAAAACACGATCCGGATTTAACTAACTAAAAAGGTTTTAGCTAATAAAGTCCTAACTTACCCTTCTAGGATTTCCATTTATACCAGTAGGCTTAAATCTAACTAGTTGAAAAATAAAACAGGAAAACAACTACTGCAATTTTACCAGTAAAAACCATTTTAAACTAGTAAATTCCCTTCTAACTAGTTTTAAAGATACATCCTTAAGTGAAAACCCGTAAGTGTACTTATCAAAAACACCCTTACCAAACAGCATACGTACTAGTCAAAAAACCCCTAATTGCGTAACACCCATCGTCAAACAGCTGGTTTACTTATTCGCAAATCGCCTCAGCTTTCTCTTTTCTTACCGATTTGAAGTGCCACTATCTTGCTTAAACACCCCTCAAAGTACTAGTAAAACAAATGGAATTCCTAATATCGCTATAATTGCCGATAGATTCTTTTAATGGGATGTAAAAGAGGGTACTACCTTTCTTAAAAAGGTCCTTATCATTAGCCATTATCAATAAACCCGTCTAATGTTTACCTTACTGCCTCTTCACTGCTTGACTCTTCAGCACAATTATTCTCATTTACAAGGCAAACCTAAGATATAAAGATAATTAATCTTCCGTAGAAGCAGGTACTGTTAATAGCAAAAGCGTAGTTTAGATTTAAGATAATTACAATACGTAGAGTGAGTGTTAAAACTATAGCTACTTTCTTCAGATACCGGGGCACCAAGATGGACTTAAAATACTTAATAGCACTTAAGGCAGCAACAATATAACGCCAGCACTAAGCGCCTTAAGAGCCAGTAAACCGAAAACTAAATCCTGTAACTTACGAAGCGCTTCGACGCTCGTTACTGCCGTTACGAAGTGCTTTACCGCCATTACAAAGCGCTATACCGCTAGGAAGACGCGTTACAAACTCTGGATAAGATAAGCACCTCAGACAGGTAACTACACCTCGGTAAACACTTATATCTGCAAGCATGCATAGAGTAACTGCTACTGGAAGGTAAGTTAATTAAAGTACAACTGTTACGTTACGAAGAAGACTAGATTCGGAATCGATATATATACATACATTTACAACTCGTTACCTATTGCAACTCACTAATTATTACTCTTTATAGAGGTAAGGTAAGAACCTAACAGAGTAGAAGCTAATTATATTTATATTTCTAAACTAGGAAAAGATATAAAAGGAAAGAAGCTAAAAGTACAGGGATAACCAGCACCTATATTAATGAAAGGGTCTAATGAAACTTCAGATTAGAAAGGTGCTTAAGAACTGAATTACGCATTTATATATGCTAAGGCTAATGCAGTTATCGTCTAGATAACTATAATAATCAAGATTATTATCGTCGCAATAATAAAAAGCCTAACTGCCGAACTTACGTTACTTAATGTAAATGCTAACGGATTTAAATTATTAAGAGGAGCACTGTTAGTAAGCGTTATCTCAGTAACAGTACCGGTATTTTTTAGCACGGTTTCCCCGGCACTTAATGAATTCTCACTTATAGTTCTGGCTACCAGCACAAGTGCTAACTCAGAGCTCCTAGATGTGGCGGGGGAAATAGAAAGAGCCGAAGTAACTCCAGCCCCTAACACCACTACCACCGTAATACTTGTTCCACTCGTTCTAGAAGGCTAAGCGGGTTCGCCACTACTTTACAAGACTAGCGCGGAATTAGTAGTCGTTAATATAAAGACAGACTAGATAGTCTTTACGATAATTAAGGTGCCTCAAGTAAATATACTTAAAGTTATACTTATCTGCAGGACCTGATCGATACATATAACATCCCTTTTCTTTTAGAGCTCAAGGCTACTGTTAGCGACACTACCCGAAATAATCGCCTAACTATAAGTTAAGGACTTTCCTACATATTGCCTACATATTTCTAAAGGTAAGATACCGTTAGTTATACGTGCTACTTAAGTATAAAGAAGCTTACCATATAATGTAAACGTACCCGTTCAGCACTTCAGCAGGTACCGTGAAGCTCTTAAGCTCCTCATTAAAGCACCAAAGTAACTAGAACACATAGCTCACAAGCAAAAAATCTGCATCCGTAAAAGTTAAAGTAACAATGCAGCGCAATCCTAAAGGGTTACGAACACTATTCCTATTAAACTCTAGTCCGATATGATAAAAGGGTATTCCAAGATAAGTTATAGCACATACCTTACTATTACATTTAACACCCTAGCGTCAAGCTGGACTGGTAGGCTTATAAAGCATAGATTTAACACTTAGCTTACAGAATGCCTAGCAAGGGCAAGGAATCCGATTGTAATATAGTGCTTTATAGTAACAGTTAAGGTAATAGTTTAATATCGGTCACGATAAGGATAAAGGATTAGAATAGAAATAGGTAACAGTCGGCAAGATATCTCCTAATAACAGCACAAATTAGGTTTTTACTAATCTTAAGTAGGTATTTACGTGCTAAAGTACTAAAGGTACATATATCCTAATATACCCCCCCTACCCCCCCTATTACGCTACTAAACATGCAGTAAAAAAAGGTAAGAATAACCGAGTTAAGTTTTCTACTAAAGCTACTTCCCGCATTCTAATACCTAATTACTGAAATGCTAAGTACTGCTCCCATAAGACACAGGCCTCCCACATTTAGGGGATTTTACTACACCTTTATATCTTTAAGAAGCAGATTCTAATCCACTTATCCAACATAAGACAATCCCCAAATTACCACACACACTGCCCACTAGCTCCTTTAACCTACAACAATATCTCAAATTCTCACTATCTCCAACATAAACACCATATTTAACACTCTACAGTAGCCCGACTTCAACTTTACCACATCAAGCATCGAGAACACCGATCTCCATACGTTCCAACCACCTAGTATTAATCCCTCAGTCCTAAGGGCAGTTAATAACACCACCTTTACCACCAACGTTTTTACAGATTTGCAAAACTACCCATTCAACAAGCCTGCTACCCCCAACCCTTCTTTACACTCAAGAGCTTCGAGACCACATACTAGAAACAACTTAAACGTAAGCTTAAATCAGTCAGCTACTCCGTTTAATTGTAGTTAGTAGAGTACAACTTTAACGATAAACATCGTACTACCACTATCGTTAGACCACCAGTTCGTTCTCTTCCTAAGAAACTACATAACACTATTAATTTAAAGTGTATAAGGGTATAGCGGAACGCCTTAAGCGTATAGAGTAAATAGTAAGCTGTATACAGTTAATAATCGCGCGTTTAGAGCTTACCTTTTCGCTAATTCGGAATAAGCTAAAGACCACGCTTAATAACCACAGCTATACTACAGCCTCAATCGAAACAATCAAGAACGGCATAGAAAAGTTCTTTACTTTATACATCGCGCACACGCAGATTAAGGAAGTTAACAGTATCGAAGATAACGTATATATTATTAAGGACTAGGGTAATAATACGGGACAAAGGCTTACAAATATATTATACTTTACTATTACATTATGTGTTAGTAGATTTAAAGTTAATATTTACTGCTTTTTTTCAGCATTATTAAACTGTAGTAATAACTAAGCAATCGAACGAGTTACTAAATCCATACAAAGCAGATAGACCATTTTCCACGTGCCTAATAACGTAATCAGGCAGTTCCCACTATCTTCAGTCCCTCAGACTAAGCTTAAGGTAGTGTGAATGTGTTAGAATTAACTGCTTACACCCTGTACATCCTTAAAAGCAATCAGCTAGTTTTCTCTAAGATATTACATCTTTCGCCTTCCCTGCAATCATCTGTAACAATGTCCCTGTAAGTCCACTAAAAAAGGAATTGCACAGCGTAACACACTATATATAAACATATTACACACACATTACATATTGTAACATATTAGTTATATTATACATCTCGCATCACAAACAAGTAAGATAAAAAGTAAGGTTTTAAAACTATATCTAATTACAGATTATTTATACGCCGTTTTCTTTTATCGTTAATTTGTAAGATATTATACAGGTAGATAAAATTCTATTTCATTACGTTTCTTTCTTACTGCATTATAGATACGCTCTTAACTTAACTACTTTTGTTCTGTTCAAGGTAGGGTAATTACGCTATATTAGGTGGGTCTAACCCGACAGATTAATAGCTAATTATATAAGTTTTTAAGATTTTTAGTTAAGTTACATTAAGACAACTAGGGAAACAGCTAATTATATATAAAAACACTAATCTTAATTTAATTAAAAACAGAGAGATAGTGGTAAGACTTAGTTCTACTCCTCTTAGTCTTTTCCAGCTAGCCCTTTTCCTCCCTACCCTCTTTCCTTCTACAGATTTGGTAACGCTATACATTACCAGTTCGCTTAAGTTACGCGCTTATAAAAAGTAAAATATCATTATTATCTAAAAAGCTCTATATAAATTAAAAAGATAAAGAAATACGTAGACTGTAAACGATAACATATATAGAAAGAACTGTAAGTAACCTACACTAAGTAACTATTTACCTAAACAACCTAATGAAATACGTAGTAAGGAAAATAATAATAAGAATAAAGGAAATGCCAGTAACCTGTACTACTAATAAAAACAACTAATAAGAGACCGCTAAAGCTCCTTTTCTACCTTATTTACTACACGTTAACCTTACTCTTCTCCCTTATTCCCTACACACTAACTTATTAGCTGCACGTTAGTTAAAACGCTGTTAATAAGTATCTATTAACTAGTAATCCTTATAATTCTTTCAATTAATGCTTTAGCTACCCTTTTAGTGAAATGCTTACCTAACGTAGTTTCTAAGAACATTATAAACTAGTAATCTAACTTATTTCAGGAAGCTGCATAGACGTAACTACACCACCTCCAACCCTACAGTAAATAAAGAGCACAGTTTATCTCAAGCTATTTAGGCGATCGGCACCACTTCTAGAGTATATATAGCTTCCCTTCCGTAATAATACAGTTTACGCTATCTTCCATATATATCTCTAGAGCTTTTTTATATATACCCTTACAGTAATTAACATAGTATACCTAGGAAAGTTAACAATCTAGGTCTGTATCGAGGGTGACAGTAAAGAAACTAAGCCGTATAAGGTATATTCTTAAGATCTCCCTTTTAACCTACCAGCTTAGATACATTAGGTCTTCTATAAAGATAAGATTTACAGTACAGTATTCTTACAAAGTAAAGCGTCTTAGTACCTAATTAAGCATAGAATCGTACATTGTCTTCTACCCACCATAACGCTAAAACAGAGTAAGCTGCGTATCGTTAGACACCTAACCCACTTACACCTCCTTAATTTTAACAGTAATTTTATTAACAAGAGGATCCGGCTTATAAAGGGCTTGCCAGTTAAGCTTAGTCTGTAACAGCAACTTTAAAGCCTTACGCTATATCTGTAAAGCAGGGTATATTAGTAATACTTAGAGATCTGCCTGTAAAGCCTTCTTACTTACAATTTTCCTCTGTTACTTAACATCTCCCATCTCCTCCTCTTCGTAATCGCTTTCTAGGAGCTGACTATCTACATTACGTTACTTTAACTTACATAACCTATCGTAATCCTCCCAAAACTCTTCGTGCTACTACCTAAGATTAAATTCCCCTACTCCTAGTTTAACGAAGTCTTTAATAATATCCCAGCACTTATCCTTCTAATCTAATAAGAGGACTTTAAAGGCGAAATACCAATAATTACCTACCTATTTATCTAGGTAGTTTTTTAAGAACCGACCTGTATTAGTAAGTAGGAAATCGCATTTTCTTTTAATTTCCGTATTCAGTACGTTAAGGATTTCCCTAACAGTATCTTACTATTAGAATAACCTTAGTAGATCCTAATCATTTCTTAGTTTAAATACGTTAAAATCCTCCTATAAGTAATATTCTTCATCGTCCTAAAGTTCCTCGGGAGACTGTATCCGCAATACAGCCTAGATTTATAAAGGGGGAAGCAGAGCTGTAAATATAACTTCAGTTACTAAGGAAGGCAGTGTTTACAATTTACTAACTTAAGTCTGTAAGGGGAGAATTAAAGCGGTAGATATATCTTTATCGTTAAGGGGGGGCAGTAGCCGCGATTTACTAAACTAGGTCTGTAAGGGGAGAACTAAGGCAGTGAATATGTCTTTATCGTTAAGAGGAAGTAGTAGCTGCAATTTACTAAATTAGGTTTATAAAGGGAGAACTAAGGCGGTAAATATATCTTTATCGTTAAAGGGAAGCAGTAGCCACAATTTACTAAGCTAGATCTGTAAGGGGAGAACTAAGGCAGTAGATATATCTTTATCGTTAAAGGGGAGCAGTAACTATAATTTACTAAGCCAAATCTGTAAGGGGAGAATTAAGGCGGTAGATATATCTTTATTATCGAGGGGGGGTAGTAACCGCAATTTACTAAGCTAGATCTGTAAGGAGAGAACTAAGGCGGTAGATATGTCTTTATCGTTAAAGGGGGGTAGGTGTTGCGATCTAGCTTAGGTAACGCGTTAGCTTTTCAAGAATTTCTCCATTTTTAGTTACGGCTGCTTAATAGAAGCAGCGGGCCTGTCGATAGTTACACAATCGTCACAGGGGCTAAGGTTACAGCGCTTAGAAGATATTTTTACAGGAAGTAATTGTAGAATAGGGGTAAAGCCTTTAGCACTTTCTATACTTAGATAAACTAAAACTTTAAGAGGTAAGTAAGGTGCTAAGGACTTTAAGAGTGGTAGGCTTTAACAGTAACATCCCCAGTAGTTAAATTTATACCTAAAGAAGTACTTATATTATATTTATATTCTTAAGAAATATAAAAATGGAAAACAGGAAGTAACTTAACTGTTTAACTTAAGCTTAAAACTATTATACAGTAATATGTTACCCCGTAAAGCCATCCCTATAGCTAAGATATATATATACTAAGTAATACCAGGTAGGTACTGCCTTATTTAAACTTTCAGTAAATAGGAAGATTAAAAACAGGATTCCACTTATATATTTTTCTTTTAAAATCATTCTGCTTACAGTTACTTAAATTTACTAAGTAGCATTATTACAGCGCATTTAAGGGCAAAAGAATCTCATCACAAAGTCTATAAGTGATATAATTACTAACTATATATTTAAGATTGTATCACAATATAGAATTACTAGTATCACAACCTTTCCTTACAATAATATACATTATTACGTTATAGAAGACAAAACACCTGTATACTTAGTGCGAACGACTTCCTAACACTTAAATCAGCGTTTATAAGACAGCCTTAAACATGTCCGCACAATTTTAATAAAGCTAAAACTCCCTCCAGTTACCACCTGTAATACAGAAGCAATGTAAGATCCTTTCGTTACAGTATAGGTAGTATATGCACACTATCCCTTAAAGTAAACAGGTAATCGCTTCGACCGCTTACGTAAGTAAATTAAGGCTTAGAATGTAAAGATTAGCAAACGTCCCTAGCCGCGCGTTTGTGTCGAACAATCGTAAAAGCTCAGTAAATACGTTCGTTTTTAACTCCTAAGTGTTAAGGCTAAGGAAAGTAAAGAGAGGGATCTTAACTGTCAGTGTAAGGAATACGGTAAAAGACTAATAATAGATAAGTAGTTTTACAATCTTTAGCTTATAACACGTAGAAAATCAGTTTAAGGTAATATATATATTTAATTATTAAGCAACAGCAGGAATCAAATTTAATAATCTTATTAAATATAAGACCAGATTACTCCTCCCCGTTCTAAGACAACCGAAAAGGGAAAAAAACCATAATTATTCAATTGAAGAACTTCGTAACAGGTAGCTTAATGCAAAGTTTCTTACGTACTAGCCCAAAAGCCGGAAGCTATTACTTAAGGCAGGATCTTTTAGTTAAAGTAGTTTACAGTAAGATAAATAATAGTAACTAGGCAATAACGCTTTTAGTAACTAGCTGCTTTACAGATTAGTATATAAGGAGATAAGGTGTAGCGGTTCTAAGCCTAAATAGTAGTCCTCGCGTCTTAACGCGAGAAGGAACCTCTATATCGGGATCCGTAATCTTTTTCTTTCTCGGAGAGCGGGAGCTAAGCGTCAATCGATTAAAAGAGCATGTCTTTAGAAGACTAGACATTAGAGATAACAGCACAGTATTCTAAGGTAGCATAGAAGAAGGAGAGAGGTTATCCATATCCACAAGGGATTAAGGAGGTACAGAGTAAGTTAAGACCTCCTAATTATTAAACAGGAAATGTAAGTCCACTACGTTATTATTAAAGTCGCTAAGTTTAATACAGTTAGCATCCAGATCATTCCACCGTAAAACCAAGTCGCTATAGGTCTAGAAGCAGATTATATCGTAGCCCTGTTCGGCATAGATTACCACTTAAGTACTTAAGTTTATAAGCATTATAACTTTATTAGCTAAGCCTTCAGTATAAGTTCTTTAGCTTTTATTTAGATTAAGGGGATCTTTCCACTAAATGCAGGGCATAATTTAAGAATTAAGGGGAAAGTTAAGGGATAGATCACTAAAAGCTTAAGATTATCAAGGGGGATAAGCTGTTAAGAGCTTAAGATTTATTTAAAGGGGAGTAACAATATATATATAAATTTCCTTTTAAGAGCTAGTTAAAGAAATAAGTAAATAACATATCCTCCTTTATACTAAGGTACTGGTAGTACAGAACATTACCTTAAGAAAGTACATACTATCTACATTTAGAGAGACTAAAGCGTTTTAAGCGTTTAATTTATCTTAAGGCATAGCGCTTATGCTGGGTTTTACCCCTTAAACCACGTAGTTATCTGAAAACTGAATCTAAAAACCTAAATTTAGAAACCTACCTAGTGTTATTAGTCTAATAAGCAGCTATATAGTTACTGTATATACCCTGCAGACACTTACATCTACCTTAACCGCACCTTCTGCCCCCCTTTAACAAAAATGATTTAAGTGTACCTTATTACGATCTGCGTTATAACAGCCTCCCCCCCTACATACCTTACGATTAAAGCTCTTACCCGTTTTCTTAAACCTTAATTACACGCCCTTACCACAATACTCTCCTACTTAAGACTATCGTTTTTACCTTCTTTATAAGGTCTTTCTTTCATAAAGCTTACTTTTATTAACCTGCTCTTTACTAGTAACAGATTAATATTAAGAATTAAAGTCAGAAATAAAGTCGCTTTAAAGAGAAGGGTGTTACTTATCGTGTTTATCAATCTTATTATTTTACTTCTTAGGGATCGGATAAATCCCCTTATTAACTCGGTACAGATTTCTTTATAAACTTACCAGCTCTTACATCGATGTATTAAGATCATTACAGTTATAGAGGCCTTACTACATAACGGGATATTTCTTTCGCGTTATAAGCCCTTAAAAGCGCTTGAAATTTCTAAGTTACTAATTTGTTTAATACTTACGCAATTACGTATAGTTCCTTTAAGTTAGCTAATACGATATATAGGCTTTAATCGGTTTAATCCTTATTCTCCCTATAAGCCTTTTATTTCTTTAAAAACTGTAACAGCACTCTAGAAAAGCTTATCTTCTGCTTTATCTATTAGCAGTTACAGGGTAAACTTAGCACGCATTCCTATTAAAACTCAGCCTTCTAAAGGTATTAATACTTATTACTTACGGTCTGTAAGGCATAACACATATATATAAACTGTTCTTTTTATTTATTCTTCGGTACAGCTACGTAATAGTAACTTCTCGCAAGACCGTCAATAGCTAGACTACCCTTAAAGTCGTAACAAACCACCCTATTCGTATCTACCCAAACTATTACTTCTATATCTTCTTCGATAATCCACTATCGAAATGTAACTACCTATATAACTTCCCGATAATACTGTTATAAAGTAATCCCAATAAGTTTAAGGATAAGAAGACTAAGAATTTAACTTTTTTATTCTCCTAAAATAGTTATTATATCGATTCGCTTCCTTACGCAGAAGAGGGTTACGTACTGCAGTTAAAGAGCCTATATAAAAAGAACCCCTAACTTCAAGTATATAAGAACGTTATTCTTACAGCAAAAGGTATTAATATAACTGGAGTTCTTCTATTTACACTTCACTTCACAGTAAGGAGAGCATAAGATAACTCTATCCGTAACGTGGAGCACTAAGAAGTTAACTCAAATAACTTAACCTTCCGGGACATAACACGTACAGTAACTCTTTTCTAATAACTAAATAACGAAAATCAGGAAAACTAGGTGAAAGATCAGCTTAAAGCACTTAAGTCTATACAGGATACAGAAGCTGTAAGTTAAATCTACTAACTAAAGTAGCTTAAGTATTAACGTTTATCTTAAACCGCGCTTTCAGTTCTATACATCTACCTATCTAAACAAGTAACTAAGAAGTCAGACCTACTCTTTAAGCCTAGAAATTTAAACTTCTATATAGTTACTAACAGAGCAGATTACATTAACTTCTCCAAAGAGTTACAGTAAGAAGCCCGATACTTAAAGAGGACAGTAATTCTAAGTAAGTAAAGTCTTTTAACCTTCTAGTGGATGCTAATAGCTTTAGCGAACGGGAACCAAACATTCATAAACGCAATGCGCAAAGTTATTCTTAAAAACTGCCGCTTAAACAGGGTTATCAGCTTTAAGGAGATAAAATACTCGCCTAAAACTGACAAGACACTACGCATTCGGAAGCTAAAGACCCCACTAAATCTCTCTACACGTGTATTATCTGGAAGTTATATTTTTAATATAATGGATAAAAATCTTAAAAGGTAGGGAAGAGGTGTAAAGCTTAATCGAATAATAGAGCTATATCCAGTAATAAAGTTATCTAAGCGTTAACGTTAAGAATTACAGATATAAGGATAAGATAAGTCTAATTTATTTAATTCCTAGAAATAAGAACAATACAGAAGCTACTTTAAGTCTATCAGTTTCGTGTAAACCGTAACTGCACTGTTAAGCCCCCTTTAATTACAGAGATAATTAATAATACACACACAGTTAAAAGGATTAAAACTTATATAGGCTTAACAGGGTCACATACTTATTAAGTTACCCTATAACCCTATCCAGCCCCTATCCCCCTAACCATTATAATACCACTTAAAAGTTCCCGATATTATAAGTACTTTTCACTATCCCTACTTTTAATTACAATTATAATAAAATCTTATAAACCTTATTAACTTAAACAGTAACAGTCGTTATAAACTATAAGAGAGATAATAGTAAAGCTAACTATCATTAAGTACCGTTAGTCGTAAATATAGAACAAGCTGTACTTATAGATTTATAAGAAACAGTCCAGCCCTAAGGAGCCAGTACTGTCTGTAAAAAGGATATAAGATTACAGGTCGCTAATATAGTCTAACTACAGTACAGTTACGCAAGCGAATTTAAACTAAAACTCGGTCTTATTAAGCGTAAGCAAAAGTAACTATACCGCTAGTAATCTACACGTAGTTACATATAAGCTAAGCTAACAAAAGACAAGGAAAAGCGTCTACATACTAAGTTCTCCCCAGCTTAGCGTAGAACTTGGTGCAGGACTTATAAACCCACATAGCAAGCTTACACGTTTCTTAACACTAAAGCTACAGGTTAGATTTAACTTACGTTACTTATTTAACCTTGTAAATAATCTAGACTAAGAAGGGCTACCTAAGCTGGACTATATAACTGTCAACTCTAACGTTAAAGGAGCCGTTAGGCGGTTATTAAGGGCCGCAGCCCAGCCCAAACCTAAACTAACGCTAGTAACTAAATAACGTGTAAGCTAAGTACTTAGAAGGGTTAAAGCGTTAAGATAAGGAGACGAATAAATTAATAAATTCGGTAAGAAACTTAGTTATAATACTCTCAGAACATAAATAAAGGGGGTTATCTAATATAAGAGAGGTACTAACCAGGCTGTCGGTAATCCTGTCCTCTGCACTTAGGGTTTTAAGAATAGGGAGCGCTGCCTACAGCTTACTAAACTAAGCAAGCAGCGAATTAAGGGGATCTAAAGGGTCGCGGTTAGCAAGATCCGGAAGATAGGGGAGACGGGAGAGACAAGGGGTAATGTTGGAGAAAGGAGGTATAATCTCCTTAAGGTGTAGCTAATCGCTAGGACTATATACTGTCAGTGCCCTAATTACACGTACATTAGAATAAGGCTCTGTTAACTTAATATCTCTTAGAAATAAACTTTAAAGAAAGGTATAGCGCGTAGCTCCGACAGGCAGCATGTAAAGTTTAAGCAACATATTTTAAGAATAAAAGCTATTATCTATAATAACGTACTTTAACTAAGGAAGTACGAAAGGTCCTATCACGTTAACATACGTATCCAATTCTATCAGGTTTAACTGTAAGGTAAGTTCGCGAAACTTTATATTATAAACTATAGTGTAAAAGCGATCGTGCAGGGCTTACTGCGTTAAAGGGGCAGTACGTTTTAGCGCGGGCAGAGTCCAAGGGCGTATATGCCTACCAGCTGGTATTTCCAGCACGCTAGGACCGCTACCCTAAATAAAACCTACAGCGCTTACGTATTGTAATTAGACTTAACTAATTATCTCTTTAGCCGCTTTAAAGCTAATCTTATCGATAGTGTAAGCTACCTTAAGCTACGTAAGCAGCAACTCGTTATAGTCTTAATTAGTAAGGTAAGCGATAGTAACTGCCTGTAAATGTAAGATTGCTATTTCTGTCGCTTTAGACCTAAAGAACGGCATAACGTTAATGTAGAGCAGCAGCGCCCCACTTAGAAACTCTTACGCTTAATTATACTATACTTACATAGCATTAGCGACAAGGTCGTTATACTGCATTTAACTAACTGTAGTAAACTTATAATTAGCAAATCTTTAGTAGCGAGTCTAAAGTAAGAGGGAGTAGTGAAGCCGTTAAGTTTTAACCCCCTTTTAGCCTTAAATATAAGCTAACATCTTACTTACGTTATCGTTATTGTTATCTCTCTACCAACACCTTATAAAAAATGTAAGCATTGCATTGCACTTATAGTTACTAACGTTAGCTGTCTTACACTTTTACCATTAAATATCGTTATTCTTAAAGCACATTATTATAACGTTACCTTAATCACCACATAAGGCAGTATTCCAGTACCTTCTTAACTTCTTCAGTACTAACTCTTTACCAGCATCGCCAGCCAAGTATATCGAATTCGCGCCCATTAATAAAGACGTACCAAGCCTTATCTTTAAGCTAACTGCACTTATTTAACCTACCGCTAACACTAGAGATTCGCTATAAGCTAACAATACACACTTTAATTCGTGCCTCGATTTAAGTGCAAGCTATATTTAAGCAAATGCAGCGCAGTTTCTTAACGGCCAGCCGATAGTGCCCTAGGAATCTGCTGATCTTTTTATAGAAGCTGGCTAAACTGTATCTAAGGCTTATACGCTACTTAGAACAGCCTAAACACCTTATCAGTCTATTACCCGTTTAATTTCCTCCCTTATCCTTAATAATTAATACTAATCCTAGATTACCTTTATTATAAGCCGTACTAAAAAGAGGATATTTACAAACGTATACTGTACTACAATAATAAAAACCCCTATTACCTATAGTAAATCACTACTCTTATTTACGATAGCTTCTATTACCTCTGCAGGTGCATCATTACCAATTAGTCTACACCACCTAACAAACCTCCCCTATCTAATATAATCCTATAAAGCAAGCTAGTAGCAGGAGTAATTTTACTGCTCCGCTTCCTCTTCTTTAATTATTAGCTACTTACACGGTCCTTTATTACTAATAATAAACTTAAAGTACTAAAGTTTACTCTCCCCCCCGATTCGTTAATACTTCTTCTAACCAGGCCTATTACACCTAGATTCAACTTATCACATTCACTTAGTCTTCAGTTCAAGCTATTAACCTTAGCTTATCCCTCTTAACTACCGTTAAAACCACTATATCCTTTACACTCCAAGATCTTCCTCTATTATATATCGAGGATGCAGAAACAACTACCTTATAACAGCCCTTCCTATCGTAAGCTTTAAGTCGCTATAGCGAGTTATAGCAACACGTAAGAGACCAGTCCCTAGCTAGGGAAAACAGGGCGTAATTTACGACACAAAAGTATATAAAGAGACGTATAACGGATAAGGAGTATAGACACAAACCACAAGACTAAGCTAATGCTAGTTAGAGCTGTAACGGTAGTAACTTAGTCGATTAAGCGGAAGATAATCTAAGCTCACAGATACTATCAAATACAGAGCTAAAGCTTTTACAGTTACAGGGAGAAGAATAAGTTAATGTAAAGGAATAAAGTAATACTTAAGTTAAGACTTCTGTAATATCCTTACTTATTTAAGTTAAAAACACTAAAGGATATATATTGTTAAGATTGTTTAAAAGATTTCATTTTCTAGTTAATTTCTAAACTTACACTAACCATTATAATATTATTAATAAAATCAGTTACCTTTATCTAACTACTGCTTATTAGTTATTTACTGCTGCTATTACTATACGCCTCTACAATATCCTTATAAACGTTTAGACGTCGCCCTACGGTATATCTTTCCTAATGTTACTACCGCTACGGCAGTTATCCCCACTATAAATTAAGCCGCCAACAAGGTTTTTTCGGCCCCAAATACACCTCCGTAATAGCTTAGTGGATTCCGTTAGGGGCGTATAAATGCTAAAGCTAATTATACCAGCCAGAGTGTTAAAGGCTTTTAAGATATAGGAGAGGGGGGAAAGACTAACGCAGTTACTAACGTAACAAGCAGCGCAGACAGTAATACAATCTCCCTCCCTAGCTATATCGGCATAAGCCGATACTGTAAAGGTATTTAGTTCACCTAAGCCATTAAAAGCCCCCTAAATATTAAATTCTAACATTATTTTACTAAGGATTGTAAAGCCCTAATAGTTATTCTGCTTATCGTATAGAGCTAGGATACTATAATACTAAAGCGAGAGTAACTCTACATCAGCAGAATTCTAATCTAAATGCGCAATCCGCCCTCTAGGGAGCAGTAAGGGTAATATAGCAGCAGCAAGGAGTAATAAAGTGTATATTAACACTAACTGTCCATTCTGTGCAGCCCTTAACTTTATATTATTCGTTAAAGTAAGGTAACTAACGCTAATAAGTGCTAGATAACTAGTATTGTAAGCAAGAACTGCTATAAAGGAAGATGAAATAGTAGCAAGCACGACGGTAGCAGCTGCTTATATTAACTTCTAAGCTTAAGATAAGCTTATCGGAACAGAACTAATATAAGCACCCGGGCTTACAGCAGCAGCCGGCTTTATAACAGCGTTAATTACAGCATTAGCATTAGTATTCACATTAACACTTACTTAAGTAAGACAACCCTTCTCATTTAAATAAAGTAAACTACTACTAAGGCTTACAGTAATATATACTGGAGGAGTTAAAGCTTACATACACGTAAAGTCCTACTTAAGAACGTTAACTTATAAACTAATACCTGTAAGTATTTAGCTAATTTAGTTAAGGTTAAGAGGTAAGTTAAATACAAACTGTTGCGGCACTTATAGCTTAGGCTTTACCATTATATCCAAGCCCTAATACACGGTAAGAGAGCCAAACGGATACTGATCGGGGCTCTTAGTAAACGTCTACGGACAGGCCGGTTACAATTAAACCGGAAGCGCAACGTCATCACATACTATTAACTTCTTATCGTTAAGGGCTGTAAGCTTATAAGACTAATGTAGAATTATATTAACGTCGATATCTGTATTAGTTCCTTAAACGTTTGGCTTTAATCGCTTCGGTAACGTTAAGGGAGAGGACTTATCGTTATTAATTACCTTACGTTTATCCTTATAAGGGGTTAAAAGATTATTAAGCTAGTACAAACCTTATACATACAGTACCTAAAAGTCGAAATCGAAATACTTATTGTTATTAAGCCCTAACTAATAACATATCTAATATAAGCTAGCTTAGAAGGTCTTACTATAGCTAAAAAAGTGTTTTATAGCTCCCCTTACTAAATTATATACAAATCCACAGCTAGGGCAGAACTTATAATTAGGTAAATACAACTCGATAAAGTAGTCAAGCTACACTTTTATACCCTCCAGACACTAACCACAAGCAGTACAGCCGGAAAGTTAGTTATCGCTTTAAATGTAAGTGTTAAAATAACGTATATATAGATAAAGAGAGTACTTCTTATCGCACACAAAGCAAAACGTTACTAATAATAAAGAGGGAGCAAGATTATAAAGGCTTAAAGTATAATCCCAGCTATAATACCTCTCTATATAGTTACTCCATCCCTCTACACTATTAATCACATATATACACTCAGGACACGGGAAAGGCTGTTTAAAGACCCTATTTCGGACATATATCGCAATATAATGTCTTAACAGGCTAAACAGTATCGCGAAAAATGTTTTTTTTTTATCCCTACACAAGAGGTACCAGTACTTTAAAGCTAATTTCTCCACAGGTACATAAACAGGACGAACAAGCAAGAGCGAAAGATCCAAAATTCCGCAAAGGAATACCACAAAGGCATCAACACGTGTAGAGATTTCCCCCGCACCTTTTACTACTTAAATATAAAACTAGTTAAAGCTGTCTTCGTAAAGCAGGTTCTCTATTTTATTAAGGGGCATTACCAGCTCGACAGTTAATCCTATAACGCAGAGCCTATTTACATTCTTAAAATACTCCTCCTTAACTTCTAAGAGCTTCAGACCTTCCCATTACCAGCAGTCTACATTTATTCGTTAACGGAGTACGTTCCTTTCTTTACTATATAACATAACTAACAGTACCTTTTAATCAGCTGTTACGATCCAGCACTAATCGTATTCTAGTTCTTAAGCAGTAGATAAGAAGAGAGGGGCACCCAAGTCGCATTCGTTAAACGTATTGTTAAATATAGCAAACACCTTATCGGTATTACCCTTTTCTTAACTAAACGCAAGCTTAAGCAAGTCCCTTAAGTAACGATCAGCCATATAAGAATTCTGGAAAGTCTGCAAATCGTAACTTATAAACTAATTTCGATAAGTCTCAGCCATTATATCTACGTAACAGCAACAGTTAACAATATACCTAACAATCCAGGGTCGAAAAAGCAACTCACTATCTAATCTCCAGTTAGCCCCCACCCTTATAAAATATAGGTAGGGGAGTTCTTAATACCCTGCGATAAGCAGAGTATAATGCTAAACGCTCTAAAATATCCCGTAAACAAAGGGCAATATCTCTGCCTTTTCATTAAGAAAGTGCTGCTTTTAATTTAAATAGATAATGCAAGTATTTCCATTAAATGTCAGCTTCTAAATTAACTTATTATAACTTTTATATCTTACCTCGAAAGTATTAGCTTAAATTACGTAAAAGATAAAGATACGGATAACATAATACTTAAGGTTTAATATAATAAAGATAATAAACTAAACCCTATTATTAGAACGGACGTATTAGCGGACTGTAAGGCATATTTAAGAGAGGTAAGTTAAAGGGTTTACTAACAGTTTCGGAAGGTTCTTAGCCCTCCTCCTCTTATTTCTGTATATTTTACAATATATAGTTACTTACCTCTTACCAGCCCTGTTTTTAACTAAGATAACTTAAAACTAATTATACTTTAAATGCTTTAATATCCTTAACTTAAACCCACTAAGCCTAACGAAAAATATAGCGTAATAAACTAATAACCGTTAAAGAGGACTTAAAGGTATAAAATATAGTCTAAACTACAGTATATTAATAAAAAGTACAATATTATTTAAAGTAAACCTACGTTTCGAATATAGGAGATTAACTTTAAGCTTAAGTAAAGGGGTAAAATATATTTTAATTTATTAAAACAAATTAATACGTTAGTATATTAAATAAGTAAAAGGGTATTACTAATACATTAAGATCCCACACTTTAGTTTATTAACTAACCTTAACAATTATAAAAACAGGTCCTACTCTTATACCCTTAACTTTTATATCCTAACAAAGTTTCTAACGTTACGCCTCAGTTACGTTACGTCTTAATAACGTAATTACCCTTTTATCAGCTACTGCGATAAGTGTTTACCAAATCTTAATCGCAGTAGACTTCGTAGTAATTATATATATCCAGATTACCTTACAGTTATTAAGAACAATAACGCACTTTATATTAAACCTGTAATAATCTAATAAAAAACCTTAAAAGACAGCTTAAATACGTTTATCTAAGTAATCTTCAATACAGTTACGTTAGATCTTAAGGTAGTTAACTACATTTCTTCAGTAGTACCTGTAAAGCTTAACGTTAAACTAAAAGCTATAAAAAAGAAAAAGGAAGGGGTAAAAGGTATATAAAGGTTAAACATCTTATACTTTTTCTATTTACCCTATATTTTTTCACGATTACAATCCACCTTCTCTAAGATCTCCAGTCTAAAGTTAAAATATATACCTGCCTTTTAACATTCCTTTAAAGCATCTTAAGCCTAAGCAGTTTAAGTATCTTTATCGAAGGGGTCTATCGGTAGGAGAACTGTAAGCTGCTTAGCTAAGTATGCAGTGTAAAAAGGTATTAAAGTAATCAGTTAGGATAGGTAGGATTATATGCTAATCTCTTTTAATATAGGCAGGAAAGTAGCCTTAGTAAGGTTATTACTCGCGCGTGAGAAATAGGCGGTAGCTATAAGAAAACTAGACTGTTTAGGCAGAAACTAAAGCTCTATCTCCAGATGTTCGAAAGCCGCTAACGAAAAGGTAAAGAAAGTGTGCGAATCGTAAAGCCTTTATACGTTTTCTATTACGTAAGCAACTAAGTAAGACTAAGGGAGGGCGTTATTACCTCCCTTACCACTTATAGCGAATAGATACTCTCTTAAGACGCCTCTTAGTTAAAAGGGCGTGTATATAGGCATCCGTCCATGCTAAACGCCTAGAAAAGGTGGGCAGGTAGGCGGCGGGTGCGCGAAAGACGTTAGAGGTAGAGAGAGCGCGAGAGCCGTTTTCCAAACGGACAGAGGCACGTAAGCGCGCGAGGGCAAGCGGCTAATTCTCAGAGCACGTGATGCACAGTGGGGTCATGGAGCGCTTGGCAGGAACTCCAGAGCGCGGGGTTGCTTAGTCATAAAAACATGGCAGCCGGTGGGAAGAATATGCAACAATCACACAAACATACGGTAAGCTAGCGCCTTGGCATGAGTTTAAGCGCTTTTAGCTTAAAAATCGCCACAACTATTCTAAGACCTCCTATCATGTACTGGTATACTGTAGGACATCCCATCGGTGCTGTCCCAAATTTCGAGCTAGCATACTATGTACCATCCCATCGGTGCTGATATATTATGTACCATCCCAAATTGCGAGCTGGGGTACCGTGTACCATCCCAACTCCTGAGCTAGAATATTATGTACTATCGCAAATTCTGAGCTGGGGTATTGTGTACCATCCCAGGGCATAGACTGGTATATTCTGGGCCAAAATTTGGGCCGTGACCCAGGATTGTAAGCTCCCAGCCAATCGTTCTTCTTTGTCCCGCGCTTGCCGAATTCTTGTTTAGGCAGCTGCTTCCTATGACGTGTCTCCTTTGAAAGTCGGCGATTCATTACTACAGGGGAACCTGCACATAAGAATTAGGTCCGTGGCCGAAAAATAATTCTTATGAGGGGGTTATTCTTGTGGACAGAGGCCCCACAAATAGTGGTCTTGGCAGGCTTGGCAAGGGCCTGGAGCATTAGTGAGAGGGCTTGTTGGACTGTGAGAGGTAGAATTTTATTGCGAATCTGTCTGGAAGAAGGCCTCTAAGGTGCCTTAAGCCCCATTGCCAGCCCTCTGGAGCCGGACCTCCGTAACTCTCCGTCGTACCCTCTCCAAAGCCGCCAGATCTACACCCCCTTCCTGGACCTCGAACTGCATAAGCAGGTTGATAGCCTGTAGCGCGGCGGTAGTAGAAATTGGCTGCGGAACCTGCTGCTTTTCGTCTTCCTCAGCAAGCTTACGGGCCTTAGAAAAGGTCTTGGCGATCTGTTATAAGAGGTTATCGCTAGAATTAATAACGGCTTCCTCTAGCGGATTAATAAAGTAAGAGATATTTATCACCTCCTTTATCTTACTAGCTACCTGTAGCTGTTCAGCTAGTTAGCGGACGTGGACTTCTTTAGAGTATTCAGGAGGGCATCTTTTAAAGCCGTAATAAGGCTTAAAGAGCTGGGAATACCTCTAACAGTTAACAATAGTCTCTGTGCTCACATCGTTCCTCCAGGTATTAAGGCACTATCGAATAGCTGTTAAAATAGTAGTGTTTTCAGTCGGATCGATATTAATAAGTGTTTAAAAGACTATCTGTTACAGCTAACGCTTCCAGTAATAGACCTTAAGGTTATTAATAATACCCTAATCTATAGGTTAATAAATAAAGGTAATGTTTAGCAGCAGAACTTTAACCCTTATATTTTAAAGCCCTAAGCCCTAAAGGCCTCCTACACCTTATAATTGTTTAATTACGTTAATATAGGCCGAAAAGCCATTAATAAATAAGAGCACCTTCCTTCTAGCTATCTGGCCATCAAATTAACGTAAATACTTAATAAATATTACTATAGTTATCTACACCTTTTTATTATACCACTAAACAAAAGGAAGGCTAAGGGTCTTACAGGAGTTCTTACTAAAGGGGCGGGGATTTTTAAAATAGCTGATAACTTAAAGGTCTAGTTTATAAATGCTGTTAGCATTAACTATTAGGAGTAATATAATCCTACTCTTCTTCTTTTTAATGCTAGACTGTGCTTTTATTATAAGGGTATTATCTGGAGCCTGGAGTTGGAATAACCCTGTTTTATTAGTGTTATAGATATTGTGGTTAACGTAATTATAAATTAACTCGTGGATTTAAATAATCTTTTCCTCACTCCCGGTAATATCCGTAAAGGCTGCCTTACTGTGACGACTCTGCAGGCCGTCACTTGGGCCGGGGCGGCCCGACGAATCCCCCGCAGAAGGAACAGTGCGGAAAGACGGTGCATACTGTCCAGGCGCACTGGGCTAGGGGTGCAAAGACCCGAAGCCCTTACGACTAATGAGGTGCTGCTCGTAGTATGCTGAGTGCTCGCATTGCGAGTAGGAGAAACCTTATGAGCAGAACGCTTGCGCAGTGTAGAGTGCTCACGCAATAAGCACTTGCGACATTATAAGTAAGGTACGAAGTACCTTCCAGTTAGTTAGTATAAATAGCTATAGTTATGCTTATAATTACTGTAAGGGACTCTGGTTCCTTATATTAGTATTTAATTATTTATTTATATCTTACTGTTTAGACTTATCTCTGTGTATTATAGTAACAGTAACTTACAGTGACATTAAACCCCTATTTAGGAGTGTTAGCTTAATAAACCGTCTTCGGAACGCCCCTTACCTGTTAACGTCTTACTATACGTTCTGTCTTAACTTACATTAGTCCTCTTAAGGCTTGTGTTGGGTGTAAGTTGTAATATAATACTAATATCTTAGTTTTAAACGCTGTTTATTAAATTCTTAGACACTACCTCTCTCCCGTTAACATATTAACTTCTGGAAAAGGAAAGGAGATCGAGGACGTGTAAGCTTAACTTTAATTTCTTACTATTAACAAGTTGGCTGTATACTTTAAAGACTTAAACCTTAACTAGTAGGGACTAGTTAAAGAACTTAATAAAGCTTTCTTTAGAGACATTAAAAGCTATATTAGTCTTATTAAAAAACTTTAAGTTTAACTTAACGTTATTAAGCTGGAGAATAATGACTTTAGAGGCTTACAGAAGAAATGGGTAAAGCTCCCTTTACTATTATATTTTAAAGAAGATTTTACGTAGCTGGAGTTTTAGATAGCTTAGCTTTAGAGTTATGTCACTTATTACGATAAGCAGTTCTTTAAGGAAGAAGGAAAGGTTAGGTTTGCTAGAGCTTTACTAGACGGAGTAGTTACTTATTAGTATAAACCTTATATAAAGATAATTAATAACCTCTTTATAAATAAAGTATAAAAGGAAGCCCTTAAGACTTAAGCTCTTTTTGATAACTTTAACGTATTTATCGACTAACTTTGGACTGAGTTTAGAGAACTAGACGTCCTTAGGTGGGCTGAATAGCGGCTTATAATATTAAGATAGACATCTTCAGTCTTTAAGTTCTTTATACGTTTTAAATTAGAAGTAGTAAAGACTAAACTTGGTTAAAAGGCCTTAGTAATGTTATTTTAAAGCGGCCTGAAGGAATACGTTACTAGAGATCTTTACTAAGAAGACCGACTAGACTGTTTATAAGAACTGGTTGAGATAGTTATTAAGGCTGATAATTAGTATTATAATTATTATTATTAAAAGAACTTCTGGAAAAAACGGACCCTTTACTAGCTTAAAAAGGGAAACTAGTTAACCGTAATAGGTTATTACTTTAGATTAATAGATATTAGTATAATAAACTGTTAGAATTAACTTAACTATGATAAACCTTAACAATAACAGTAGTAGAAGTAGTTTAAGGACTTATCTTAAGTTTAGTGCTTTAACTGTAGTAAGAAAAGTTATATAGTGTAGTAATACCTGTTATTAAAGTAAGTTAGTTAGAAGCTAGTTTTAAAAGGAGGAAAGTATATTAAGCTTAACTTAAGAGATGTTTATATTAAGATAGCAGGTAATAAGGAAAACTGCTTTTAGATAGATAAGTGCGAATTAGGAGATAAGGAAGAGAAGGAAGAAGAACCTTAGGATATAGTGTACTTAGTCTTTAGGGGTATTTTAGAGGAGTTAGTTACAGAGGTATAGGTTATTACAGACTAACTTTTAAGTAGAAATTTAAAACTATTAGAGGTGTAGGTTATAGAAGACTAACTTTAGGAAGAGATGTTTTAGTTAGCTGTAGTAAGCTTTAAAAACCTTACTTTGTAAGCTTAAGAACTAAAGAAGTTTAGGAAAGACCTTAACTTGGACCTTATTAAAATAGTAAAGGGAGTCGAAGAACTAACCTTTTAGGTTACTTAAGTGGTAAAGTAAGCCTTAGAAGGTAAAAGAGAGTAAGTTAAGAGAATTAAACTGGAGAAATGGAAGTTCTTCTTAACAGTACCTTTTAAGACTTTTAAACATTTTAAGTACGTTAAGTAGATTAGTACCTTTACTTTCTTAGAAGAAGGACAGTTTAGATAGTTGCCCTGTATTAAAGTTGGTATACTTTAGACTGGTACCTTAAAGGTTTCTTAAGAAGGTATAAAGCAAATATATTAGTGGAAGGTTTAGAAGTTAGAGGAGAAATATTAAAAGTTAGTAAACGAAATAAAGGACTTGTAAGTTGAAAGCCTTACTGTAATGTTAAAGGATAGAGTAGTGGAAATTAGGTTGTAACTTTATAACAGAGTTCGTTTCGTAAACTAGCTTAAACACTACCTTGTTAAAGAAGACTGTTTTGTAGAAGAATAAGTTAGGTTATTATTACTTAAGTTCTGGGAAGAGGTTTAGGAGAAATAATGTATATAGAGGTAAGTGGAAGAAGAGAAAAAATAAAGCGCTATTTCCTCTGTTCTGTACTTTATAATTACAGTACTTATAATTAACATTAATTACTTTAGTTATAGAGATATACTGTGGATTAATTACGTGTATAATAACTGTACTTTTAATTAGTATTATAGACTTAAGGCTTTTTATAACTACTTCTTAAGCATATAGAGACGGGACTACGCTATTATAAGAGTAGAGTTAGAATTGGCCTACTATTAGGTCTTTTACTCCTTAATAAGAGAATCTAGTAATAAGTGGAAGGTTATTATAGTTAACTAAGCTCCCGTTACGTGTTAGCGAGGAGGAATGCTTAATAACTACTTAGTTGTAACGTGCTTATTATACCTTAACGGAAAAGTTAGAGAGTGGTAGAAGCGGGAAGATTATTAATAGATCTAAGAGTAGAAAGATATTACTGTAATCTAAGCCTGTAAAGTGTATTATTGACTTATTAAAGACTTTAGGAATATTGTACCGTTTAAAGTTAACTGGACGTTAAGGCGTGAAAATTTAAGAAAAGTTAATTGTTAGGTTTATTAAAGTTACTTGTTTTTCTAGAAGGAATTAGGAAAAGGTTATAGGTCTTTTAGAAGGGCTGGAAACTAGTAGTTTGTTAGTTAGTAAAAACCTTAAGAAGAAGGAGAGGTACTTAGAGGTTAAGCTGTATAAGACTTTAAGGACAGATGATTATTATAACTTAGATGTTAAAGGAGTATAAGTATTACTTTGTTAGTGTTGATATAATAGATAGAAGAGGGAGGCTGTTTAGGGTAAAAGCAGTAATTAATAATGGGAGTGCTTTTAACCTAGTGTACTCTTTGTTAGTTAACTGAAGGAAACTCTTTAACGAAAAGTATAAAGAGGTTATTTCTATTCGGAATGGAGAAGGAGGCTTATATTAGTATAATAACAGTAAAGTTACTTATTACTTGCTACTCTTAATTAAAGTAGATAGGGATAAATAATAAGTAGACTTTAACGTTACATTAGTTATAAGTTATAATATAATCTTAAATTTACCTTAGCTGGAAAAGTATAACTTTGTAATTAATTAAAGGAGTAGTTACCTTACCTTTAGTAAGTCCTTTAACTGTAATTACTGTTTAGAGGAAATTAAAAAGGCATTAAACCGTTTTAAAGATGTATAAAACACTTAAAAGTATATTAAACCTTTAAAACTAAACACGGTTTAAGTTAGGTTTACTAAGACGGTTAAAGGATTAGAAGGTTTACTATATTACCTAAATGACGATTTAAAAAGTAAAAAGAAGTTAGAAGTTAATTTATAAATAAGTAAAGAAGTTAACTTATTTAAAGTACTTACAGAGTATAGGAAGTTTACCTTATTTCGAAAAAAGATATTGTGATTATTAGATTACAGACTGTAGGATTATAAAATTAAGTTGAAGCTGGGAGCGAAGCTTTGCAGTTTCTAACCTTACTATTTAAACCTTTAGTAGGCCGAGGCCTTGTAGGAGTATATCGATAAGAACTTAAAGAATGGGTTTATCGTAAAGTCTTAGTCCCTAGTAGGGTACTTAATGTTATTTGTCTTAAGGAAGGGAGATAGTAAGTTACATATAGTTGTTAATTACTGAACGTTAAATAAGGATACGATTAAGAATTGTTACTTATTATTACTTATTATAGAGATGTAAAAACGGATTATTAAAGTAAATTAGTTCTTTAGCTTTAATTTCTTTATAAGATTTAATTATGTTAAAGTAAAAGAGGAGGATAAGTATAAAATGGCTTTTTAGACTTGTAACGGGCATTATTAGTATTACGTTATGCTGATAAGATTAACAAACGCCTTTATAACTTTCTAAAGCCTTATTAACAGTATCTTTTGCCCCTTCCTTAATAAGTTTATTTTTATGTATTTAAACGACGTTTTAGTTTACTTTAAAACTTTAGAGGAATACTGAAAGTACATACGATAGGTTCTGATAGCTTTTGAGAAGGTAAAGCTGACAGTGAATTTGGAAAAGAGCTACTTTTACGTTTAGGAACTGAATTATTTAGGGTTTAAAGTAACTTTTAGAAAGCTTGAAATGTAGCTAGAGAAAATAAAGGTAGTTAAGGATTAGTTTACTTTAAAGAATTAAAAAGAGTTATAAGCCTTTATTAACTTTACGAACTTTTATTACTATTTTATTAAGTATTTCGCGAAAATTGTAAGACTACTTTACAAACTTACAGGTGAGGGAAAATTATTTAAGTAGATTAATAGATAGTAGAAAACGTTTGAAGACCTTAAGTATGCTTTTATTACAGTATTAGTCTTAGCTTTTCCCGATTTCTTAAAGCTTTTCCGAGTCGAGACTGACTTCTTGGAGTTTGTAATTGGTAGAGAACTTAGTTAAGTCTAGGATAATAAAAAACGTTATTTAATTGCCTTCTTATTAAAAAGAATTTATAGTTTAACCTTATAATACCTAATCTATAATAAGGAACTAATAGCGATTATTTAGTGCTTTATTAAGTAAGTACTGTATCTAAGCGGTACAGAAGAACTAGTCTAGGTCTTCTTAAACCATAATAACCTCTGGTACTTTTTAATAAAGGAGCTTAACTTACAGTAAGTATAGTAAGTAGAGTTAATAGCTTTGTTCTACTTCTAGATTTACTATATTAAAGGAAAAGATAATAAGTAAGCTAATACCTTTAGTTAAAAATAAGATTATAAAGACGCTAATTTAGTTTTAATTCTTATTATTATATTTTATAAAATAGAAAATAGCATATTAAAGTATACGTTATAAGTATTAGATAATTAGATATTGGAATAAACTATTAACGTCTGTATAAATTTATAAATAGAATATAACGTTTACTAGTAATAATAGGACTTTTAAGTAAGAAGGTTAGTAGAAGGAACCTGTAAGTATAAGTGCCTTTTAAAAGACTTCTTAAAGTATATATAAGACTGTAATAAGGAGTGCTTAAAGTATCTAAATTATAATGAAACTAGTTATTAGTTAGAATAGCTGTTAGAAGGTGTAAACGGCACGCTTAAACTAGGAGTAAGGCTCTGGTATTAAGAGAAACTGTACATTTATAATTTAGATAAATAAAAGGAGTACGTCTAATAGGTCTATAAATCTCGACTTAAAGGATATATAAGCCGAGTTAAGACTCTTATATAAGCCTAGTAGGTATATATCTTCCCAGGAATGAAGAAGTTAGTTAAGGAAGTGGTTAATAACTGTAATATCTGTTATAAGAAGTAGAACCGATATTATAAGCCTTATAGACTTCTTGAACTACTCCCTGTATTACAGGTACTGTGGAGTTTAATCTTACTTAACTTTATTATTAGGATTTTAAAGTTTAAGGACCTTATTATAAGAATCACTTATAACTAAATCCTTGTAATAGTTAATAGATTAACGAAATAGGCTTACTTTTTACTAACTTTAAAGGATATAATAGTGGAGTAACTTGCTTATATCTTTGAGAAAGAGGTAGTTACACGATACCTTTAGCTGGATAATATCGTTACGGATTGAGATAAGTTAATTATATTGAAGTTTTAGTAAGGACTAATATAGAGAATAGGAGTGAAAAGTAAGCTTTTAATAGCTTTTTACTTACAGACGGATAGTTAAATAAAGTAAATTAACTAGATACTTATAACGTATTTTTAAGCTTACGTTAATTTCGAATAAGATAATTAGCTTAAGTTGTTACTAACAGTACAGATAGCTTATAATATAATGTTAGTTAAGTTAATAGGTATGTTATTGTTTTTTACTAATTACAGTAAGGAGCTTAAGCTCCGTTAAGGCTTACTTACTAGTACCCCTTAAGCTGCAGTTTGTATAGACTGGATATAAGAACTATATGATTACTTATAAGTTAAACTTAAGTTTATATGTAAATGAATAAAGAAGTTTACTGATAAATACTAAATTAAGTAATTAGTGTTTAAGAAAAGACTTTATTATAATAGTGAATAAGTTAAGGGACTGATTTTTTAAGAGGGGGATTACGTTTACCTTTTTTTACAAAACTTACATTCGAAACGACTTAGTAAGAAGCTTAACTTTAAAAGGTACAGACTGTTCTAGATTAAGAAAAAGGTTGCTACTTTTAATTATAAATTAGATTTACCTATTAGTATAAAGGTGTAGATTAAGGTTTTTTATATCTTACTTTTAAAACCTGCCTTAAAGGGAGTTCTTTTAAAAAAGAAGATTAAGATTAACGCTGATAAGGATAAATATAACGTTAAGGAAGTTATAGATTTACAGAAGGGAAAAAACACGTTTAAGTATCTTGTTAAGTGGTTAGACTATAGCCCTGAGAGTAACTTGTAGAAGTTAGTTAAAAATCTTAAATGCTTAAACCTAATTACAGAGTTCTACCGAAAGAATCCAGACTGACTAAAACTAACGATAAAAACTAGAAATAAAATAAGATCTAATATCTAAACTACTATACTAAAGAGTAAGATTACTGTAGGACTTAAAGTTTGAGAAGTAGTAGGAAACTCCTTAGTAAGTACGGAAAGATATTTATTAAAACTTTAATTAAGGTTGTAAGGACTTTAAACCTAGTAAGGAGGTAAGGTCTTTAGAGCTCTTAATAAGCCTTATATAAAAATAAGTACTGTTAAAGAAAAAAGTTAGTAAAAGAAAAGAAGAAATAAAAATTTATACTTATAAGCCTTTAGTAAAGGAAGTTATAAACCTAATTATAAAATAACTACTTGATATAGAGATTTTATTAGAAAGTTCCCCCAGTTAAAAGACTTTACGTCTTTAAGAGGAGTGTCTAACTTAACTTCTTTACTTTCTTAGAACTTTAATAACTTTACTTTATAATTAAATGCTTTTACAGCCTGGTCTTTAAAGTGGGACCGTTATTTATAAAGGCGTATTAAGTGTGCTGACGTTTCTTAAAGTTTAACAGTGGCCTTATAGAGTTACTAAGTAGCAGACTTGACTTATAAGTTAAGACTTTACTTTTTAATAAAAAGAGCTTTTAACTTTGCTTTATTAACATTAAAAGTGTTATATTAAGAAGGCTGGTACCTTTTTAAACAGTAGTTGTAATTATCGGACCGGTTTGAAATCTGATAGATAAGCGGAGGGTTAGTAGACTTGCAAAAAGAATAAGGGGACATTTCATTATTAAATGTGTACGTATAGGCTGTAAGGTTTAGATAGTAGTTAATGTTTTTACTTTGTTCCTGTTTTAAGACTTAGGAGCTGGACACTTGTTGTATGGTAAAGTGGTGAAAGGAGAAGCTTACCTTTTAGGTTCTTTATAGGAAAAGAATGTTAAAAAGGGGGAATTGTGTAACAACCTTACAGGCTGTCACTTAGGCTGGGGTGGCCTGATAAATCCCTTGTAGAAGGAACAGTGTAGAAAGACAGTGCACACTGTCTAGGCGCACTGGGCTAGGAGTGTAAAGACCTAAAACCCTTACGACTAATAAGGTGTTACTTGCAGTATGCTAAGTACTTGTATCGTAAGCAGGAGAAACCTTACGAGTAGAACGCTTACGTAATGTAAAGTACTTGCGTAACGAGTATTTATGACATTATAAGTAAGGTACGAAGTACCTCCTAGTTAGTTAGTATAGATAGTTATGGTTATGCTTATAACTACTGTAAGGGACTCTGGTTCCTCACGTTAGTATTTAATTATTTATTTATATTTTACTGTTTAGACTTACCTCTGTGTATTATAATGATAGCGACCTACAGTGACATTAAACCCCTGTCTAGGAGTGTTAGCTTAACAAGCCGTCTTCGGAACGCCCCTTACCTGTTAGCGTCTTGCTATACGTTCTGTCTTAACCTGCGCCAGTCCTCTTAAGGCCTGTGTCGGGTGCAGGTCGTAATACTTACCTGTAACGACCCTGTAGGCTGTCACTTGGGCTGGAGCGGCCCGACGGATCCCCTGCAGAAAGAACAGTGCAGGAAGGTAGTACATACAGTACTGTGCACTGGGCTAGGGGTGTAAAGACCTGAAGCCCTTACGACTAACTAGCAGTTGCTTAGTCTTAGCAGGAGTGCTTACCTACTGAGTATCTGTGAGACTTTTAAGTAGGAAGTGCTTAGTAGCAGGTTGTTTAGTTTCTTACTAAGTAACAAGCTACTAAGCAAGGTATAAGGTACCTTTGGCTAAGTTAGTATAGATAGTTATGGTTGTGTCCACAACTACTGTGAGGGACTTTGGTTCCTTACGTTAGTATTCAATTATTTATTTATATCTTACTGTTCAGACTTATCTCTACGTATTATAGTGATAACGACTTATAGTGACATTAAACCCCCTGTCTAGGAGTGCTAGCTTAATAAGCTGTCTTTGGAACGCTCTTTACCTGTTGGCGTCCTGTTATACGTTCTGTCTTAACCCGCACTAGTCCTCTTAAGGCTTATGTTGGGTGTAGGTTGTAATATTACCACTCTGTTTATATTACTTAATGTAATGGCGCTTCTTAAACCTGTATAGCTAACTATTTAACCACTTAAGTTTTAGGAGGAGTTAAAACTCTAATATTTATTATTAGAGAGTATAGGTAGCTTTGCAGATTATATTACTAGTAATTAGTAACTTAAAAGTCTCTATTTGGATATGTTATTCGAACAGAGTAACTTTAAGGATAGGAAAATCGGGAGTAACGTTTTAAAAGGCTCCAGAAACGCTGTAAGGAAAGGACATTTCGTTAAGGTGGAAGTAACGGTCTTTAAAAATCTTACAAACCATTAACTATATAAATAGGTGTTGGAACTCTTAAGAGGCCTATATAGCTACTTGGTGTTACTTAAGGTGTTAATTTTAGTAAGTATACTGGCGTACCTACTTCCGCTACTTATCAGAAACTGGTAATCGCTTTTTAAGGGCATCCATAATAGTAAACAGATCGCTAGAATCGTAACTGAAACGTGGGGATTAATAAAAAGGTGCAGGAATAAGAGGAAGAAGTTAGAACTCATGGTTTTTTTAAGTATTCTTACGGGCGGCCGCACAATTCGGAAAATAACGCTTTAGATTAGCGGTAGGAAGAAAGAAGGCTTTAGATTGGCGGTAGGAAGAATGAACGCGTTATTTGTAAGAATCAGTAAACATTCCAGTGTTTTTGGAGCTTGGAAGCTAAAGAATGCGCGAATGTGGGCCCTGGCGCGGGGTTAGGAGGGGTAATTCTAACCCTAACCCTCCCTGACCATAAGAATTTTGGTGGCTTAGTCAGCCGGATCTGGAAGAATTATTCCAAAATCCAGG